>Ga0255366_10286_pt1 | contig 10476 bp, 6 predicted proteins | sample ANMaggSeSYBR01C4_FD_182086 | JGI IMG/M metagenome (GOLD analysis project Ga0255366, IMG submission 182086) | Sediment cell enrichment communities from methane seep in Santa Monica Basin, California, United Staets - ANME aggregate JGI... | ecosystem: Environmental > Aquatic > Marine > Cold seeps >... | reverse complement strand
CATGAAGTACTCCGTCGATATAAACATCAATCTGCAGATCCTTATCCTGCACTACACCAGGAAGTTTCCATGCACCGCCATTCAGCACAAATCCTTTTCCGGTGAAGTCAAAACTATATTCGGTGGGTCCGTCTGAAAGCAGGGGACTATTCTCCCGGGGAACGTCCATTCTCTTCACCGGATAGTGCCCTTCAAAGGCCCTTTCAAACCTGACCGGGACCGGCTCCTCCACATTGATCCTGACCCCTTCTTCCAGCTCTTCTCCCCCGTTGCGCCTGACCATCTCTACCGCATGCCTGTAGCCCATCTCATAGGTATCATTCAGTGAGATGGTGGTGTATTTGAAATCTTTATCCTCCACCCGGTCAAGCCCCTGCTTCCAGTACTCCGGAATCGCATCATACCCCATGATGGTCCCCAGTATTCCTGCGGCACTGGCCGGATTGCAATCCGAGTCCTGTCCACACCTGGTGCTTATATCCACACTTTTCCCAAAATCACCCTCCCCATACAGCATACCGATTACAATATAGGCAGCATTGATCTTGGCATCGATGTTAAAGGGACGAAATACCCCGTTGGGACAACCGATGTCGGACGACCATTTTCGTTCCACCTCAAACCAGGTCCTTTTCCAGTCGTCCGGATAGTCACCATACCAACCAATCACATCATCGATGCACTGATAGAACTGGCTCTGTTCAGGAATGGTTTTCAGTGCTTCCGAAACAACAAAGGCAACATCGTCCGACCAGAAAGAGAGGGAGTACATGGCAGCCACGTATACTCCGCCGTACCAACCATCCCCGTAGTTCATAATATGACCCACCCGGTCGCACACCTCCGATGATGAGTTGACCATCCCGGGGTTCATCAATCCTGCAAAGTCGGCCTCAATCTGGAAATCGATATCATCGGCATGCGGATTGTTTTCCCAGTGTCCCGATGCCGGGGGCTCCTTGCCGTTCATAATATTATACCGGGCAGCCTGGTTGGCGTGCCACAACTTATAGTCGGCGTAGGCAAATGCACGGGCATGTGAAGCAGCGGGGGCATCCAGCCCCTCCTTCTCAAACACCTGCACAAAGGTGAGGTCCATATAGATATCATCATACAATCCGGGTGCATTGTTGTACCACCATTCCATTTTGGACTCGTCCCAATCGATGGGGATATAGTCCTGGATCATGGTACCGCAGTACCTGAATTCGGTGGGACCTCCATAGGTACATCCGATCACCTGTCCGGCCCAGCCACCCTTGATCTTGTCCATCAGATCGGCCTTTGAAAGGGTGAACTCAACAGGATATCTCACATTCGGTGAAACAGGATCATTCTCACTGGTAGCGCAAGATCCAAGGAACAGTCCGCTCAATATCATGGCAGCAAAAGCAACTTGTTGTTTCATTTTTTTAGTTTTTCTTCAAGATAGTAATCTGTCTCCTCCCTTCGGGGGATGGAGGTCTGGGCTCCCAGTTTCTGAACCGATAGTGCAGCGGCTGCGTGGGCCTCAATAATGGCCCTTTCCAACTGTCGGCCCTCGGCCAGAGATACAGTGAGCTGACCATTGAACACATCCCCGGCTGCGGTGGTGTCCACTGCCTTCACGCTGAACCCGGGTACCATTTTCCTGGTTCCGGTAGCGCGATCGGAAAGATAGGCGCCCATGGCGCCCATGGTAATAATCACCGTTTCAATGCCCCGCTGATGCAGTGCGTCAGCGGCCACTGAAGCGGTTGACTCATTAGTAACAGTGATTCCTGTTAACCTCTCTGCTTCAATTATATTAGGAGTGATGATGGAAACCCTCTTAAGAATTTCATCGGGCAGTTCGGCCGCAGGGGCAGGATTCAGAATAACCCGGGTGTTGAATTCGATGCAGAGTTCTACCGCTTTCTGCACCGTTTCAATGGGTGTTTCCAACTGGATCAGCATGTAATCTGCTTCAAGAAACGGCTCCTCGATCTCCTCCAGGTCAGCCGGGGTAAGCTCTGCATTGGCCCCCGGTGCCACGGTGATGACATTTTCTCCAATATCGGAAATGGTGATCATGGCAATTCCTGAAGGCACTCCTTTACAGACTTTGATATTCTCTATGTTGATATTATCCATCCTGTAGCCTTTGATGGCCTCCTCCCCATAGGGATCATCTCCTACAGAGGCGATAAAGATAACATCCCCTCCTGCCCGTGCTGCAGCCACCGCCTGGTTGGCACCTTTCCCGCCCGGGAAGGTCATGAATTCACCTCCCAGCAAGGTCTCACCAGGACGAGGTATTTCAGGCACTTTAATGATCAGATCGGTATTGGAGCTTCCTACAACTACTATTTTCTTCATCATATAAGTCTTGCTGCAATTATCATTCCCAGTCCAACCAGGAAAAAGAGAAACATGGCCGCAAGCAGTCCCTTCAAACCCTCAGCTTTGCCAAACTCTTTCCAGATAAAGACCCCCCAGAGCGCTGCGATCAGCGTAGCTCCCTGTCCAAGTCCATAAGAGATGGCAAAGCCTGCCTGTTCTGCAGCGATGATACTGAAGGTCATTCCAAGGCTCCAGATCATCCCTCCAAAAATACCAATCAGATGCAGTTTCGTATCTCCCTTGCTAAAATAATCCTTATAGGTTGCTCTTTCGCCCGAAACGGGTTTGTACATAAAGAAGGTGTTCCATACGAAATTGGAGAGCAGTAGTCCCACCGCGAAAATAACCGAAGCGGTGTAGGGGGTCAGTTTCCCCGCTTCAGGCACTGCAAAATCAGTAGCCATTGAGGCCGCCACAAACCGGTAGAAGAATCCCATGAGGATTCCCCCAAGGATAGAGATCACAATGCCTTTTGTGGTGCCCGAGGCCACCCCACCGCTATGTTTTCGGTATATAATGGCATCCAGGAGAATGGCCAGTACCACCAGTATCACCCCGATAAACAAAATCACCGGGTTTCCCAGGGGTGTGGCCACATAATTAACCACCACACCTATCACCAAGGCCAGGCCGATCCCAATGGGAAAGGCCACAGCCATCCCGGCAATATTGATGGCTACCACTATCAGCAGGTTGGCTATATTGAAGACTGCACCTCCCAGCAGTGCAGAACCAACGGCCTTGCCATCGGCCTGTGCAAGGTCGGCAAGGAATCCCCTTCCCTCCTCACCTGAACTGCCCATGGTAAAAGCCAGTATCAGAGAGAGGATCAATACACCCAGGGAGTAATCCCAGTAGAAGAGCTGAAACGCCCACTTTTTCGAGGCCATTTTCTGGGTATTGGCCCATGAACCCCAGCAGAGCATGGTGATCACACACATCAACACTGCAACGAAATAAGATTGAATAATTACCATTGGTTGATAGTCGGTTTTTAGTTATCAATCTTTCATGCGCTATTCCATCCCAAATTGCTTCCTGATATAGTCAATCTTTACGTTGTAATATTCACCGGGCAGACCGTGTCCGGCATAAGGGTAGACAATATAAGCCTTCGGAACATTCAGTTGGTTATAGGCTGCAAAATTGATGTGTGGCGGACAAGTTTTATCCATCAGTCCGATGGACATCAATACCGGGGCTTTGATCCAGGGAGCCAGGTTCTTGATATCGATATAGCTCAGGTTTTTATAGATCTTCTCTTCAGAAATTTCCGGATGCTCCTTAAAATATTGCTTAAACTCACCTCCTGGCCAGCCAGCCACTTTGAAATAGTCCCGGAAATCAGAGAGGAATGGCACATGGGGCACGCAGAGATCGATTCGTTCGTTGTCCAGTGCTGCAGTTGCAAAACTGAGTGCTCCCCCCTGGCTCCCTCCTTCAACCACCACCCGTGAAGTGTCCACCTCGCTCCTTGAATAGAGAAAATCCACCGCCCGTACACAGTCCATATAGGCACCCCGGTAGATATAGAGTTCTTTGTCATCCACATAATGCTGCAGGTATCCGGGAAATCCCGGGTTTACATGGTCCTGACTGTTTCCATGGCCACGGATGTTCAGGGCCAGCGACACCATATCATCGCCCTGGTAGAGGTTTTGGGGCACCTTGGTGCTGCTGTAACCCTGAACTTGCAGTATGGCCGGGTAGACACCTTTCATTACCGGTTTCATATACCATCCCCGAATCAGAACATTTCCCAGGGAACGCATCTCCACCAGAAAAATATCACGCGTCTCTGTACAAAGTTTGTCCTGCCTGATCAACTTAAACTGGGGTTCCACTGCATCCAGTTCGCGTCGTGCCCGCATCCAGTAGTTATCAAAATCGTCGGGACGATCGGGGGGAGAGACAATCTCTTCCGGCCGCACACCTATTGCAAAGTCAACCCGCTTATTATCTGTCTCACTCTCAAGTACCTGTGAAACATTGTAAAACCCGGGAGAGAGTCTTCCCATCTCAAGTGTAATATACTTCGAACCTCCTGCCCTGACCTTTACCTCTTTGGCAATATCAATGATGACCTTCCCGAAATCGGTGGTCGCTATCACATACAGTTCTCCTTCCACTGGTTGTTTCATATTATTTTCCATCCGGAGATTGACCACCACAGGCTCATTATCCAATACAATATGATCCTCCCTCTCCATCACCGGCGTGATTATCAACAGCTCCTCCATGCCTCTGACTGAAAGGCCCACAGGAGTGCCCACAATACCACCACCACCACCACCATCATACACCCTGACAGCAATGGTATTCTCCTTCCCCCACGCAACCCGTTCCACGGGAACAGTGTAAGCCCTGGAATCGCCATATCCGCTTTGATAATCGGGAGGCATTCCCCCGGTCGACCCCAAGAGTTCCCCGTTGAAATAGGTCTCATCCGAATCATCGATTCTGGCCAGATAGAGCACCAGTCCACCATTCTCAACCGCCCTCTTCTTCAGGCTTTCAGGGATAATCACCTTCTGCCTGTACCATGCAAATCCATCATAAGTACCAAAGCCCTGGTTCTCCCAAACGGTCCCCACATCAATGGTTCTCCAGTTGGAATCATCATATTCAGGCCAGGCCCAGGAGGAGTTATCACCAGTATTGAACTTCCATTCAAACTTTAGAAGGTTCTGCGCATGCAGGGAGGGAAACAATCCAATAATCAGTAACAGCGTAACCAGGTCCTTTCTCATGACAATATTGTTTACGTGCAATTGCTATTTTTTTCCTTCGGTAATCCGCTTCCACGAATCTGTACTGAAGGAGCTTGCAGGCAGTCCCCCGGTATTGAAAAGGTTGGGCTCAGCGCTGTTGCTCCACCCGTAACGAACCGCCTCCGGTGAGGCTACCTCAGCAGCGCTTACCACAACAGTCTCTCCATCGATTACAGCTTCAGCCGGGTGATATACCTGGTCGGATCCCGCAATTTCAAAATGCGTGAGTGGGCCTCCCCTGGCTAACAGTCCGCCATCCGTACAGTCAAAATGGATCCGGATTTTACCATCCTCAATGGTCTGCTCCCTGTAGAGTGGACCCGAGTATATTACATCCGTTGCATAATCTTTGGCCAGGGCCCAGAGGGCAAGTCGTCTCCCCACATCCCGTTTGTTTGTGGGATGAATATCATCGGGGTTCCCGATATCCATGGTTACTGCCATCCCGGTATGCTTCACTTTGGAGAGGGTCAGAAGCTGCGCCTCACGCAGTTCAGCACTGGTGTATTCCTGTTTATAATTATAGGGAGCGATCTGCACATAATAGAAGGGGAAATCTCCCTGCTTCCAGGTGGCCCGCCAGTCTTCGATCATCCCCGGGAATATGGTCCTGTACTGAATAGCCCTGCCTTGATTGCTCTCTCCCTGGTACCAGATGGCTCCTTTGATGGTCATGTTCCTCAAGGGATACAGCATCCCGTTATAGAGTACTGATGGGGTATGGGAGTTGAATATCATGGGAATTTCCGGAAATCTGTAGGCAATCCGGTATTCCCACTGACCTCCCAGCATTACCGGCGCATCATCCAGGTTTTCAGCAGGGAAAATTTTCAACTGTTCCGGTTTTCCGAAAATCCCACCCTGTGCATGGGTGTTGACAATCCGTATGGCAAGTTGCAACTCTTCCGAGGTAACCACCGAAGCCGGAACCTGGTAAACCCGTGGGATGTTCCAGTCATCTGTTTTCCTGCAGGCACCCACCTCAACACCATTGATATAGGTGATATCCATCTCATCTACCGGTCCCAGTTCAAGGGTAAGCGGTTTACCAACCCATCTGTCGGGAATTGCAATCCCCGTACGCATCCAGACCACCCCCTCCAGCATTCCAGTCTCATCCAGGGAGCTCCACTCGGCCGGACAGACCATTTTATCCCAGGCAGAATCATCGAATTCAACATTCATCCACCCCTCGCTGAAACCGATATTCTCCCGGTTATCAAAGTCCCGCTGCTTTTTAATCATCGCCTCTATACGAGACTGTTCTCTGACAGCTTCCTCTATCTCCTTGTCCGATGTCCCGTACAACTCCTCCAACTGCTGATCAAAATCCCCAAATGTACTGAGCATCTCCCTGCTGGTCCATGATTCGGACGGTGTCCCCCCCCATGAACTGTTCACCAGTCCCACAGGTACACCCAGCTCCTGGTGAAGCATCTTTCCAAAGAAATAACCCACCGCACTGAAATGTGCCGAGGTTTCAGGGTTGCACAGCTCCCAGGAGCCATTCAGATCCTCATTGGGGCACGGTGCCATATGCCTTTCCACTGTAAACAACCTGATACCCGGGTAGTCAGAGAGTGGAATCTCTTCCACTGCACGCTCTGCACTTTGGAGTTGCCACACCATATTGGACTGGCCCGAACAGATCCAAACCTCGCCCAGCAGGATATCCTCCAGCACCATAGTGGTATCGGCTTGAATGGTCACCGTGTATGGGCCACCAGCTATGCCTGTGGATACACTCACCTGCCAGTTTCCCTGCTGGTCTGTTACTGTGGAATATGTTTTTTCATTCCAGCTGGTGATGATCTTCACCATTTGTGCCGGTTCTGCCCAGCCCCAGATTTTCGTAAACGATTTCTGCTGAAGGACCATATGATCTCCCAGGATATTTGGTAACCGAAGCGATGCTCCATTGGTACTTACGACTGCCAGCAGTACCAGCAGCAGTTGAATAGATAGCTTTCTCATATCGGTTTATTGTTTATACAGATCAATATATTTTTTATCAAGTTCTTCCGAATCTCCATATTTCACACGCAATTCTGCCAGTTTCTCCTTCAGTTCAACAACCACATCTGCATATTCCGGATTGTCATACTCGTTCTGCATCTCCATGGGATCTTTCTTGCGGTCATACAACTCCCACTCATCCACATCATAATAAAAATGGGCCAGTTTGTACTCCCTGGTCACCACTCCATAGTGCCGCTTCACCATATGCACGGCAGGGTACTCATAATAGTGGTAATAAACTGCATCCCGGTCCCAGGCACCATCGTTCCCTTTCAGCAACGGTACAATGCTCTCGCCCTGCATATCAGAAGGTACTTCGATACCGGCAATATCCAGGAAGGTCTGCGCAAAGTCCAGGTTCTGAACCATCTGGTCGCTTGTGCTTCCTGGCTCTACGGCTCCGGGCCACCTGACCAGCAGGGGTGTCTTAAAGGACTCGTCATAGATAAAGCGCTTATCGAACCAGCCGTGTTCGCCCAGGTAAAAGCCCTGGTCGGAGGTGTAGACCACAATGGTATTCCCGGAAAGTCCCTCTGCATCAAGGTAATCGAGCAGTGTTCCGACACTTTCATCAACAGCTGCGATACAGCCCAGGTAGTCCTGCATATAACGCTGGTATTTCCAGCTCATCTGCTCCTTTTCGGTCATAGAGGGATAGCGTTGCCTGAAATCTTCTGTAATGGGATCATAGACCGCATTCCATGCAGCCAGCTGTTCCTCTGTAAAACGATTGTACTTGGCTTGCATGGCCCGCTTGTCCCAGTTGGACGTTGGCGTTATACCCAACTCGTCCAGCACTTCGGGACGTAATTTGGAGTCCCCGGCCCAGTTCTGGTGAAGCAGTATATTCATCTCAGCCTCTTTTGCAGCTGACCCCCTGCCCTGGTAATCATCAAAAAGAGTTACAGGTTCAGGGAATGTCTTCTTTGTGAACTCCTTATAATGCCGCTCGGCAGGAAGCCATTCACGGTGAGGAGCCTTGTGCAGATAGAATAGCAAAAAGGGTTTTTCACTATCCCTGCGGTTCTTCATCCAGTCCATGGTCAGATCGGTAATCACATCGGTGGTATACCCCTCAATCCGGACCTTGCCATCGTTGGTATTGAAATCGGGATTGTAATAAGCACCCTGTCCGGGCAGTATCTTAAACTCATCGATCCCTTTTGGGTTGTTCCCAAAATGAAGCTTTCCGAACATAGCAGTCTGGTAACCTGCAACCTGGAAGAGCTGTGGAAAGGTGACCTGGGTTGTATCGAACGGGAACCGGTTATCGATCTTCCCATGCACGTGACAGTGTTTCCCTGTGAGGATGGTGGCCCGTGAGGGGGCACAGATGGAGTTGGTTACACAAGCATTGCTGAACAGCATCCCTTCATCTGCTATCCGGTCAATATTGGGGGTCTGTATCAGGTGATCGCTATAGGCACTGATAGCCTGGTAGGCGTGATCGTCCGACATGATAAAAATAATGTTGGGCCTGGGTTTCTGCTCCACCTTTTCCGAACAGGCGGTGAAGGTCAGAAGCAGTGCAAGCAATGGCAATAAATGTCTGATTCTCATGATCTGTAGTATTGAGATTTTATAAATGATTAGTAATCTTCAGGTGACTCACCGGTTTTCTTACCATCAACAGCCAGAATAATGGCCTCAGTCGCTGTCGCACCGATTCTAGTAACTCCAAGTTCCCTTACCTTCAATGTATCTTCCAGGGTACGTATGCCTCCGGCAGCCTTCACCTCAACCGCGGGATCAGAATGCTTCCGCATCAGTACCAGGTCGTTGCGGGTAGCACCCTTGTATCCATAACTGCCGTCGGGCTGCTTCACAAAGCCATACCCGGTAGAGGTCTTTACAAACTCCACCTTCAACTTGCTGCAGATCTCACACAACCTGATCTTATGCTTCTCTTCTGGCAGGAAATCATTTTCAAAAATGACCTTCACAGCAGTCCCATGTTTCTTTGTTACAGTTACTATGGCTGCAATTTCATCTGTTACATAGTCCCAATCCTCCGACAACACCTTCCCCGTATTAACCACCATATCGATCTCCACGGCACCATCATCAATGGCCCTTTCAGTCTCAAATACCTTTACATCCACCCGGCTGTTCCCATGGGGGAAACCGATCACCGTGCAGACCATCACATCCGAACCCTGCAGCATATCCGCCGCCATTTTTACAGCATAGGGTTTGATACAGACCGAGGCCACATTGTATTTTCTGGCCAGTTCAATCCCATCCCTGAGGGTCTGGTCGTCCATGGTTGGATGCAACAGGGAGTGATCTATCATTTTTGCTATTTCGAGCTTACTGACTGTTCCCATCTGATTATGCTTTTTGTGCAAATAAATGTAGGGAAGATTAATCAAAAAACTAACCTCTTTCCTTTGAATCTATCGATAACTTCTTCCACACCAGAAACTGCTGCTCCATGGATTTCACCCTGTTGGGATCATCTGGTGCCAGGTTGTGGGTTTCGGTGGGATCCTCTGATACATTGTACAGCTCCCACGGCTTCTCCTTTCCCCATCTAACCAGCTTCCAATCGCCTTCACGCATGGCCTGTCCCCTCGACCACTCCCAAAACAGTGGTTTGGAACGTACCGGCTCCTCTCCCCGGAATGCGGGCAGCAGGCTTTCACCCTGCATGGGAGTAATCTCCGCACCATTGAATTCGACAGGATAATCAGCTCCGGTAATATCCACATAAGTGGCCATGATATCGATAAAATGACCTGGGAAACGGCTGAATGTACCCGGCACTATTTTCCCGGGCCAGTGTGCAATCAGCGGTGTATTGATTCCCCCTTCGTAGCTGTAGTTCTTATAATAACGGAAAGGCGTATTGGATACATTGGCCCACTGCGGACCCAGGGAGGACCAGAGTGTCATGGTTCCAATCTCCCCGTAATCATCATCGATATAGACCATCTCGGCAGAGGCCCCGTTGTCCGATACAAACATGATCATTGTATTCTTTGCCCTGCCGGTATTCTCCAATGCTTTCAGTACCCTGCCGATATTCTGATCCAGCCGGTCAATCATGGCTGCATAAACCTCCATCTTCCTCGTCTCCTCCCTTTTCATCTCCACGCTAAGGGTGTCCCAGGAAGGGTATGTAGCATCCGAAAGACTATAAGTTTCATCGATCAATCCCATCTCCAGCTGCCGGGCATACCGCATTTCCCTGGTTACCTCATACCCTTTATCATACAGGCCTTCGTATTTCTGAATATCTTCCGGCCACGCCATCAGGGGATCATGGGGTGCTGTATAGGCCAGGTAGAGAAAGAGTGGCCGCTTATCATCACTGTATTGTTCC
>Ga0255366_10284_pt1 | contig 10488 bp, 12 predicted proteins | sample ANMaggSeSYBR01C4_FD_182086 | JGI IMG/M metagenome (GOLD analysis project Ga0255366, IMG submission 182086) | Sediment cell enrichment communities from methane seep in Santa Monica Basin, California, United Staets - ANME aggregate JGI... | ecosystem: Environmental > Aquatic > Marine > Cold seeps >... | reverse complement strand
TGAATCTATGGATAAGAGATAATGCTGGAATGCTGGAATAAAAGCAAATACTGGAATGCTGGAATGCTGGAATACTGGAATGCTGGAATGCTGGGATTGAGGAATTTAGGGATTGGATGGTTGGATAGAAAGTTTGATTAATCTGCGGAAATCTGCGTAATCTGCGGATTGGATTTGGGAATTATGGCGATCAGTTTTAATCATAAGCGCTCAAGCGCTGCTTCAAAATCGCTTAAAGCCCTACTCGGCTTTGGTGCGACACTGTTAGGTGGTATCATCAGCTTCTTTGCCAGCTCCGTTAAGCAAAGTGAACTGATTTTTTTTACCTCGCAGCTTTCCCTGATGCTTGAGATCGGCACGCCTTTGAATAGCGCGCTAAAAGCCATAGGAAATCAGACTGAAAATGAGATATTTAAAACGGTTATCCATGCCATGCTTCTGGATATCGAGGAAGGAAAGCAGCTTTCTGACGCGATGAAACAACATCCCCGGGTTTTTGACAACGTCTTTGTCGGCATGATTAAGGGCGGGGAATCCGGAGGTTTCCTGACAAATATCCTGGATCGGCTTGTTGAAGCACAGGAAAAGCGTCAAGTTCTTAAAACTCAACTGAGGACAGCTCTCACCTATCCAGCCTTTCTTAGCATCATAGGATTTTTTGTGATTGTTTTTATTATGGTCAGTGTTTTGCCTAAGTTTACCGTGTTTTTTGAGGGAAAAGAAAGTATCCTGCCGTTTACCACACGGTTTCTGATGACGATGAGCGTTTCTATACGAGAATACTGGTGGGCATACATACTCTGCGGTACTGGACTGGTGATCAGTCTTAAATTCTTCAAAAAAAGCAGGGCAGGCAGAATCCTGATGGATCGTTTTTTTGTAAGCGCACCGTTGATAGCCGGATTATCCAACAAGATTTATACTTGTGATTTGCTCCGAACACTCGGAAATTTAATGGAGAGCCATGTTCCCCTTCTCGAAGCGCTTGAAGTAACCCGCGGCTCTATCCGAAATCAATATTTCAGGGATTTTGTCAATCGGATTATGAAGCATGTGCAGCAAGGGGGAAGATTTTCCCAGCCATTTGCCGCTTATCCTTATGTGCTGGAGACGGTTAAGCAAATGGTTGCCACTGGCGAAGAGACCGGAAATTTACCCAAGGTCATGTTGCGCCTGGCCAGATTCTATGATACACAGGTGGAGCAAGAGCTCAAAACCCTCTCCGCATTAATTGAACCCATGGCTTTGATTGTCATGGGAGCGGTAGTGGCCGTTATTGTTTCGTCCATAATTCTTCCGTTGTTCAAGCTATCGCAGATGTTACATTAAAGTTATGACGATTTTCACTGCAATATGAAAAAATCGGAGAATACCGATGTCTTTTCCACTGATAAAAAGAGAAAGCGAATATACTTATGAGGACTACCTTAACTGGCCGAACGACGAAAGATGGGAACTGATAAACGGAATTGCTTATGATATGGCGCCAGCTCCATCAAGAACACATCAAAAAATCTCAAGGGAATTGCTAACAATATTCAATACATTTCTGTCCGGAAAAAAATGTGAGGTTTACAATGCGCCATTTGATGTTCGTTTACCCGAATCGAATGAAAGTGATAATGAGATAATAACTGTTGTACAGCCTGATATTCTTGTTGTGTGCGATAAATCAAAATTAGATGATAAGGGTTGTAGAGGAGTTCCGGATTTAATTATAGAGATATTATCACCTTCTACTATTCACAAAGATATGAGAGAAAAGTTTTTTCTTTATGAAAGGGTTAAAGTAAAAGAATACTGGATAGTTCACCCTGAGGACAAAACTGTTATGGTTTTTATGTTGGAACAAGATGCAAAATATCGAAAACCTGATATCTATTTTGATGAAGATAAAATCAGAGTTGGTATTTTAGATGGATTTGAAGTTGACTTGAAGTCTGTTTTTAAAGAATAGGAGCTACCAACCTTAGGGCTCGCACAAAAATAACTTCATATTTTAAGCGCCGATGCATCCCGTTAGGCTGCGTTGCGAAAGCTCGGAATATCCTGATATTCCTGCGCTTTCGCGCCTTGTCAAACGGGCGCCTCAACACTTAAAATTGCGAACTTATTTTTGTGCGAACCCTAAGACAATCTGTAAATTCAATCAGTTAGGAACGTAGACGATTTTAACAGGAAAAATTGAATCATGACAACAAAATTGAAAAATAAGGAAGCGGCATTAAAAAACCAGGCCGGATTTACCTTGATAGAGATGCTGATTGTGGTTATAGTGCTCGGAATTCTTGCTATGATCATCATTCCGCAAATCACTGTTTCAACAGAGGACGCCAAGTTAGCAACTTTACAAACCAACCTGAATACCATGCGAAACGCTATAGAACTTTACTATCATCAGCACAACCAGACATATCCGGGAGCTATAGATAATACGGATGGAGAAGGCGCAACAGCAACTGTTAGTGCCGCTGCAACCGCATTTATTGCCCAGCTTGTAACATATACAGAGGTATCCGGCAAAGCTGCCGGAGATAGCGAGGACTTGACCGGAATCCTCTATGGACCGTACATAAAAACGGCAACATTACCGAAAAACCCCTTTACCAACACGAGCGATCTTACTTGTGATATCACTGTAACCGACGTTACTACTAGAACCGCAGCCCCTTCTGACGACACTGCATGGAGGTTCTATGTGAAAACAGGTGTTTTTATTGCAAACGATAGTACCGACCACGATGATTATTAAACGAGGATCAGGGTTTTTGCATTCCTGATTTGCCTGTTATGAATAACAGATTAAACCTGCGGCTTCCGTCAGGTTATACGCTTATGGAACTTCTGATTGTTGTGTTGATGCTGGGCATTATGGTAATGGCTGCGGCTCCGGTTCTAAATTCCGGATTGAATGATGCACGGCTGTCCGGAGCAGCCGAGGAGGTTGTCACAGCGCTTGAGTTTGCACAAATGACTGCGGCAACTTCGGGTTCTCGTACCAGGGTAACCATAGATGCTGCAATGGACACGATTGTTGTGGAAAAATTTTCGATCAGCACTGACCTGCTGGGAAATGAAAGCGAACTGGATGAAAACGATGTGGAAGGGGGAGACTTTGCGCTCATGGAACGTCCCATGAACAGGGGTGTTGATTATAGTATCAGCCTGCCGGATGAAAGCCGATTCAGTGGCATTGATATTACCGCTGCTGCTTTCGGCGCCAATAATTTTGTTGAATTTGATACGCTGGGAGCCCCTTCGGATGGCGGCACGGTTACCCTGGACATGGGCGGCAGGCAGATCATTGTTGGTCTGGATTCACTGGCAGGAAAAGTTACCCTGAGCGATTAGGACTTGTTGATTGGATGATTGGGGCATTGCTAATTTTCAATTTTAATGATGTGCCAGGAAAGCAATAAAGTGGCAAACCTGTTAAAAATGCGTGATGGCTTCACGCTTGTCGAAGCGCTCCTTTCTGTGGTCATCCTTGGGCTTATAGCCGCCGGAATTTCAGCCCCATATATATCCGGACTCCGGTCACTTGAAGTTCAGGCTGACCGTATGCTGCTTGACAGCCATCTCCGAGGGCAGATGGAAAAGCTTATAGGTTTGCCGTTTAACCGGATTATCCCCGGCACAGAGTCAGTCACCGTCAGAGGAAACGATTATACTATTGAATGGAGCGTAACGCCAGTAGATCTGAACGGCGATTCAAACCCGGAGCCAAACGCAAGGAAGATTACGGTATCAATATTCGGCCGGACACTTACCACCATCGTGGTTGATCACAAAGGTAAGGTGGGTAAAATATGAGACAGCTCGGCGAAAAAGGATTGAGCATGGTTGAACTGCTTGTGAGCTTCACGATTATGGGCATCATTGCCGTTGTCGCCACTCCTTTGTTTTCCACCTGTCTTGATACCTACAGAGTGGCTTATGCCCGGTCCATGCTTTATCATGAAGGTCTGCTGGCCATGGAGCGTATGACCGGAGGGGTGAGGCGTTGTACCTACCTCCTTATCCCCAATAGTCACACCCCAATAAGGAATGATATCCTGGCCTTTTCGGGATTCGTCAATGACGATAATGATTATTACTTTGATGATTCTTTGTTTCCAAGAATCGACGAAGATACTGGAAGCGACATGAATAACGACGGTTATAGCGGGATCTTCAATATTGACGACGATGGCAACGGAGCTATTGATGAAGAGTCTGATAACGGAGATGATGATGAAGATGGGGAGGCAAACGAGGACAGGCTTGACGGAATTGATAACGATAGTGATGGAAACATTGACGAAGATCTCCCTCAGGATACTAATAGCGACAATGCACCGGGCATTGCAGGCATAGATGATGATGGCGACGGAAATGTGGATGAGGATTCAAAATGGGATGATGATGAAGATGGCCTGATAGATGAGGATTCTCTTAATCCTCTCATCTACTCCTTTGACAGCAGCACAAATACCCTTCGGGAAATATTTTCAGACACAGGTCAATCAGTTGTTCTTTCAACCCATGTTACCTCCTTTCAGGTTACATATACCTACAACGCCACAGTTCCGGAGAGCATCATCTTTTGGATCAAGATTGATCTTACGCTCACAGGCGATGATGGAGAAAATGTCGTGTTTTCTGAATATGTGTATCCCAGGAACACGCTCCAAAAAACCGGCAAGCGGGTGCGCTGAGAATGATCCTTAGGATTCGCCCAAAAATAAATTTACATTTTCAGGTGTCGAGGCACTCGCATGACAAGACGCGAGGAGGGCGAATAGCGAGCTATTTAACCAACGAGCAACGCAGTCATGCGGGATGGATCGGCGCATCAAAATGTGAAGTTATTTTTGGGCGAGTCCTTAGGTTACAGCGTCATACCAGGGGCAGCAGAAAAAATGCCGGTATGGCATACGTTGCCATTTTAGTTCTGCTTGTTATTATATCTACGCTGGCATTTACTCTCCTTTTTAAGGCGGGCACAGGGATGTTGGCTACCATGACCCGGGGCAACAGCATGCAGGCCCATTATCTGGCGGAATGCGCTGCCAACCACGCCATGTGGCGACTACTCAATGATTCCAATTTCCCGGTTGCAGACGACAGCTACTACATGCACACACTGGGGAATGGACGATATGGCTACAAAGTTCGCAGGCACACAGATACCACCTTTGCCACCGTTGCCACTGTCGGTGCAGTCGGAAAAAACGTTGTTCAGCAAAGTTATGTTTTATATGTATTCAGCCAGAAAAAACTGCTATATATATATTTTTCCGATACGGATAATCATTGTGTCCGGAAGGTAAATACTGAAACAGGAAGTATTGATATTATAGCTGGAACTCTTAAGAAAAAAGGTTATTCCGGAGACAACGGTCCGGCTACGGGAGCCAGGCTGAACAAACCGAACGGTCTGCATATAGATGGAAACGGAAATATCTACATTGCAGACACAGATAATCATCGTATCCGCAAGGTAAATACGGAAGGCACCATTACCACCATAGTGGGAACGGGATCACAAGGTTATTCGGGAAACGGCGGTCCGGCTATCGGAGCCAGGCTGAACAAACCGAACGGTCTGCATATAGATGGAAACGGAAATATCTACATTGCAGACACAGATAATCATCGTATCCGCAAGATAGATACGGAAGGCACCATTACCACCATCGCGGGAACGGGATCACAAGGTTATTCCGGAGACAACAGGCCGGCTACCGGAGCCAGGCTGAACAAACCGAACGGTCTGTATATAGATAAATCCGGAAATATGTATATTGCAGACACAGATAATCATCGTATCCGCAAGGTAAATACGGAAGGCACCATTACCACCATCGCTGGAACGGGATCACAAGGTTATTCCGGAGACAACGGGCCGGCTACCATTGCTAAACTTAATAACCCGAACGGTCTGTATATAGATGGAAACGGAAATATGTATATTGCAGACACAGATAATCACTGCATCCGGAAGGTGGATGCCGAAACGGAAATTATTACTACCGTGGTAGAAACAGATGTCAAACTTAATAAACCACATGCTGTATTTGGATGATTGATAGTACAATGATTCATTCAGGAAACTTTAATGTTTAACTTTAACTTCAAATACCCCATAGGCATTGATATCGGCGCTCAGCATATATACGCTGCCCAGCTTAAACACATCCGGCAGGGTTTTGCTATCCGGGGATTGATGCATCAAGAACTTGATGATGGGGCCGGGGACGTGCCTGATAGAAGTGATATTTTGGTACCCTTGTTAAAAAATATCGTAAAAAGCAAACAGTTTGTCGGAAAAAGAGTTGTTCTCCACATTCCCCACCAAAATATCGTGAGCTTTCCCATGCGTTTTCAAGTTGGCAAATCAGAAACTCAGGAAGAAGTCATTCTTCGCGAGTCAAAAGAATACCTTCCATTTCCCATGGAAGAATCCGTCATAGATTATCCGTCGATTGTATCTCCGTCATCCGATAGCGGCAATTGGCACAAAGTAACTATAATTGCGGTCCGCAGGGATGATATAAAACAATATCTACTTATACTGAAAAAAGCCGGTCTGATTGTAGAAGCTGTTGATTTTGATCTTTCTTCATTAATACGCCTGCATAATTATCTTTATAATCCAACTCATAATCCGATTCTTTTGTTCCATATCGGTTACACACAAAGCCTGCTTTCAATTGTAACCGGAGAATGCATTCTTGCTTATCGTTATATCCCATGGGGAATTGAAATTCTTGTAAGAAAATTATTGGCAAACCTTGGACTTGCCAACAATAAAAATAAAGCTGAAATTCTTCTCAGAAAGTATGGACTTGCCCATAAAAATCATCAAAACCGCAATAATAGCACAAATCTTAGTGAAGATATTGAGACAAATAATATATTTCGGGCTATTTATCAGATCATAATGCCTTTTATTGAAGAATTGATTCATGAGTTTCACAAAATTATCACCTATGTAAGATCCGAAAAACAAAATGTGGTTTTTGAAAGCATCTATATCTCCGGTCAGGCAAGCCTAATCCGACATCTTGACCAATACCTTGAAAACCAACTCAACATACCGACAAAATTGATAGATCCTATGAACAAAATGACCTTTTCAGATAGCGCCATGTTGCTAGGCATATCCGAATGCGCTCCATTTGCTCTGGCGCTGGGTCTGGCGATGAAAAAGGTATCATGGCTTTAAGAGAAATCAATTTGATTCCCCCGGATATCCTGTCTCACCGGCATTTGTTCCGGCGACTTAGCTTCTGGAGTGGCTGCATGATTATTTCACTCTTCCTGATCTTTGGATTTTACCAATACTACACGCGTGCCGTTCTAACTAAAAATAGTGCCATGACGAACCTGAAAGAAATGCACATTAAACTGGGCACAAAAATCGAAAAAATTAATCAGATTCAAGAAGAATCGAAAAAACTTGATCAGCAGCAGAGTTTTATTAAAACAATAACAAAAAATCAGCCTTATACTATCGTACTCTCGAAGTTGGCTATCCTGATGAATGAATATACATGGCTTACGCAATTTGCCTTAGACAGCAGAAATGACGGAGAAGACAATGCCAATATGAAGCTGACAGGCTTTTCTTTTTCCAACAATAAACTGGGAGATTTCATTGATCAGCTTTCGTGTGAGCCCATGTTTACATCAATTTTTTTGAAATATGCAAGAGAAAGCACAATAGCGCTGCCGGATCAGAATAAAATTAAGAGAGTGAAGGTGATCCAGTTTGAGATTGAGTGCAATTGTTTATAAGGGAAAAGCGGTGATGACGCTCAGTATGAAAAAAACGGATCGAATCTGCCTTGTCATTATAGTCATTGTTTCACTTGTATGCGGCTCTTGGGCAGCAATGCGTGTAGTCAAACAGGAAAGACGTATCCGACAGGAAAATGACCTCCTTTCCAGGCAATCAACTGACCTGAACCTTGCTGAAATGAGCTTCCAACAACTAAAGAAAGCCTGGGATGACAGACAAAAAGAATTAGAAACTTTAAATGAGCGTATTCCGGAAACAGCACAGATCGGAAAGTTCCTGAAACAACTTGATTTTTTGATAAAAGAAAAAAATATTGTTCTGATCAGTCTTAAGCCGTTACCCACTGTGAAAGAGATACGCTATACCAGAATTCCGATCCATCTTATGCTTAAAGGCGTCTTTGCCGATATCTATCATCTGCTCTATGATTTTGAGACAATGAACCGTGTGATGGTGATGGAAAAAATGATTATCTCCAAACCCGACCGCGACAAGCTCTGCCGCGTTGATTTAACGATCAGTGTTTTTGAGCGCTCAGGAACAATAGTGGACATTATTTAATGCCGGAAAAGAAAAACAAACCAATACAAATCTATATCGTTATCGGGCTGTCGCTGGTCCTGGTAATCATGGGATACTTCCGGTTCATACACAACAAGTCAATATCTGAGGATGATCACACCTTGCCTGCGGCCGGACCTGCTAACTTTGATATTGCTTCAATTGCAATTAATAAACCACAAAAAAACTCCATGCATGCATTGCCAGCAAATGAGCCATCAAGTATTTATATTAGAGATATCTTTGTGCCTTTGAAATCTCAGGCAGCCGCTGAAATTCAATCCACAAAGCAAGCACCGTCAACAACGCCGGTTTTGTCCTTGAAGCTAAAAGGCACGATTGTCGGCGGCGGGATTCCCATTGCCATCATCAATGATCAATTCGTTCGCGTGGGTGACGTTATCGCTAATTATAAAGTGGTCAAAATTGTCGGAAACAGGGTGTTTTTAGCTTCAGGCAATCGTCAAAAAATCCTGGAGGTGTTGAACAATAAGAAAAAATGAAGGATGCTCATGACTTTACTTATTAAAAAAGTAACTTGTGCTTTGATTGTGCTCATGGTGGTACAGGTTGGAATGGATACTACCGTCTTTGGCAAGGTTTCTTCTTCCCCGGTCATCCCGGAAAAAACAAGACAGCGGCGTCACCCGGTTAAGGGGTTGCTCAATTTTAATTTTTATCAGAGCGATATCCGGAAGATCCTTTCGGCTTTTGCTATCAAACATAAGATAAACATCGTAATGGCCCAGGGTGTATCCGGTAAAATCTCAGTGCATCTTCATCAGGTGACTCAGGACAAAGCTCTGGATGCAATCACCCTGGCGGGTGGATTCAGTTATCGTAAACACGATGATGTGTATTATATTTATAAGCCTAAGAAGGCTGTTGATCCGCAGGCTGAAAATCTTCAGCTCCGGATATTCAAGCTCAAATACGCCGAGATTGATAGTGTCCAGAAAATTCTGGAAGCCATCCCGGGTATGCGAATGATCAAAATTCATGAGCCTACCAAAACCGTTATAGTGGAAGACATCCCGGAAAACATCAAGAAGATTGAGACCATCATTAGTTTCTGGGACACTGCGCCTAAACAGGTGCTGATTGAGGCCAGAATTCTGGAAGTGACTCTGACCGAGGATATGTCTATGGGCGTTAACTGGGGACAGATACTTGGCGACGTAAGAATCGGAACAGGGGGTTTTAGCTCCGCAACGGCTGCTACTGCAAGGGGGGTTTCTCCTGTGTCTGCTGCAGGAGCCGGTATTTTTGCAAACATCATAACTGCTGCAGGGTCCAGGCATCAGTTTGCAGCCGCCATAGATGCCCTGCAAGCCAAAACCAGGATCAACACACTTTCTACGCCCAAGATACTGGCCATTCACAACGAAGAAGCCAGTGTGCAGGTTGGTGGAGAGCAGGGGTACAAAGTCTCCAAGGTTATTGATGGCATCATCTACAATAGTATAGAATTCATAGATACAGGTACTATATTAAAAATAACTCCCTATATTAATGATGACGGCAATATATTGCTCAAAGTGCAACCAAGCATCACTGGAGCCAGGCTTGAAGAAGACGGAATCCCAGTTGTTAACACTACTACAGTTTCCACATGGCTGCTTGCCAAAAACGGAGAGACTGTTTTTATCGGAGGATTGATCCAAGATGCAAAAACAAAAACGAACGACAGCATTCCCTGCCTAGGCAGTATCCCAGGTTTAGGCTTGCTTTTCGGACGGACATTTCGAGGCATGGCAAAGTCCGAACTCATCATATTGATCACTCCAACAATCTTTTATGCCAGGCAAAACCAGAGTAACCAGGAAGCCATAGAAAAAACTAAAAAAACGAAGGATCTTTTTAAAAAGCAGGCTTTCCCCCTCGAAAAATAAGATCAGCTTTCCTGCCCTTACGAAACAATTAGCTGAGTTTAACCAAAAATATACCTCCCCCCCATCAAACAACTCCCACAGCTAATTTCTTTAAAGTTTTATCTAAATTTTTTCTGGTTTTACGAGTATCGGTAATAGCTTCCTTGACCCTCGTTGAAACCAATTCTAATAATTCGGACTCTTCCATGTCGGTCGGAACGTCAGGATTATACGCGGTGATAGCATTACGTATCATTTCAGCTGCCGAAG
>Ga0255366_10282_pt1 | contig 10498 bp, 10 predicted proteins | sample ANMaggSeSYBR01C4_FD_182086 | JGI IMG/M metagenome (GOLD analysis project Ga0255366, IMG submission 182086) | Sediment cell enrichment communities from methane seep in Santa Monica Basin, California, United Staets - ANME aggregate JGI... | ecosystem: Environmental > Aquatic > Marine > Cold seeps >... | reverse complement strand
TCCTCTAAGGATTAGAAAACATTTAAATTATCATGGGGAACTACAGATGTTTAAAGGATGCGTGATCCTCTAAGGATTAGAAAACATTTAATTTTTCGTGAGAACTATGGGTTTGAAGTAACTTAAGGATCACGCATCCTATAGGGGGGATTTATCCCTCGGGTTTGGGAGCGTTTGTTTACAAAGCTCAGGCAGCCCTTCGATACGCTCTTCGTCACGTCCCTGCGGGACTGCTCTGAGCTACTCAGGATGCCTGTTTTGTCAATTTTGCTTTTTGATACCCCTTCGACTCTCCCTCAGTCACCCAGTCACAAAGTCCCCTGTCCTGAGTAGCGCGACAGAGGAGCGCATATCGAAGGGCCATGTCACCGGCATCTCCCTGATCGGCCGGCAATGCCCCTGCGGGGTTAGCCCTGAATTTGTTGAAGGGCTGCGCATAAATTTGCGGCCTGGATGATTTAAGTCCCACTAAAGTAGGAATTCTTTTATATAACTAGGTGTTATTAAAAATATAGGAACCGCCTTTCAGGGCGGTTTGCTTATTCCTAGCCCGCAGTTTTTGTCCAGCACCCTGGCGGGGTAACTGCCGGGCTAACGAGATTGTGTTCCCTTAAACTTTAAACATTAAACCTTAAACCCTAAAAACCCTGCTTTGAATAGTATAATTCCTTGACCAAATAAACCTGCTTCTTTTCAAACCCATGATTTATAAACGTTCTTCTGGCGTCCTGCTGCATCCCACCAGCCTGCCCGGTCCGTATGGAATTGGAGACCTGGGACCCTCGGCGTACCAATGGATTGATTTCCTGGCTGATTCGGGCACCGGCTTATGGCAGGTGCTGCCTCTGGGACCTACAGGTTTTGGAGATTCTCCGTACCAGTGTTTTTCTGCCTTTGCTGGCAACCCCTACCTGGTCAGTCCCGATTTGCTGCTCCAGGAGGAATTGATTCATGCCAATGATCTGGTTAAGGTTCCCAAATTCCCAACTGGAAAAGTGGATTTTGGTAAAGTCATCTATTGGAAATTAGATCTGCTAAACCGGTCCTATTTACAATTTCAAAACAGTTCAGATAAATCACTTCAAAAAGATTTCATCAGCTTCTGTGAAAAACACACAAATTGGTTAGACGATTACGCCTTATTCATGGCCTTGAAGGAATCCCAGGGCGGCTTACCCTGGTGGAAGTGGCCCACTGCCTTGCGAGACCGGGAGACCGGCACGCTGGATATTTTCCAGCAGGAAAATGAGTTTGCTATTCAAAGGCAGATGTATCTTCAATTCCTGTTTTTCCGTCAATGGGATGAACTTCATCTTTATGCCAACCAAAAAGGAATCCAAATAATCGGAGATATCCCCATTTTTATTGCCCATGACAGCGCTGATGCCTGGACACATCGGGAGCTGCTGGATCTGGATGAAACCGGGCAGCCCAATGTCGTTGCCGGCGTTCCCCCTGATTATTTCTCAAAAACCGGGCAGCTGTGGGGCAACCCCCTCTACCGATGGGAGGTTCATGCCCGGGACAATTACCAGTGGTGGATGGACCGTTTGCGATCTGTCCATTCCCTGGTGGACATAATCCGCCTGGATCATTTCCGTGGTTTTGCGGAATATTGGGAAGTCCCAGCCGGGGAAAAAACTGCGGAAAACGGCCGCTGGGTTCCAGGTCCCGGTCCTGATTTTTTCCATAGAGTGAAAAAAGTATTTGATGAGCTGCCCATCATCGCCGAAGATCTGGGTGAAATTACTCCTGATGTGATCCAATTGCGGGATCAATTTACCCTGCCAGGAATGAAGATTATGGTATTTGCTTTTGACAGCGGCGAATCAAATGAATTTCTCCCCCACCATTATCCAGAGAACTGTGTTGTTTATACCGGCACCCATGACAATGACACCGCTGCTGGATGGTTTAAACGAATTGAAGAAGGGGAACGATCATTTGCGCAGCGCTACCTGAATTCTTCCGGAGAGGAAATTTCCTGGGATTTAATTCGGGCAGCCTGGTCTTCATCAGCTGTATTTGCTATTGCCCCTCTGCAAGATCTGCTCAGCCTGGACAACCAAGCCCGGATGAACTACCCCGGCAATCCCAGCGGCAACTGGACCTGGCGCTATACTGACACCGATCTAACCACCGCGCTGAAAAAGAGGCTGGTTGAGGTAAATTATTTGAATAGCAGATCTACGGGATAGATGTTAAAGGTTTAAGGGTGAAGGTTTAAGGTTTAACCTGGGTTTTCTATATTCGTTTCGGATCCGATTGAGATTGTAGATATTTAACAAATCTATAAATTTGCCGACTCACTTTTTCAGTCAGGCTTATTGTATTCTCTAAATCTTCCGGGGAAATATAACCAAGATCCAATGCGACATACAATTGGGAACGCAATTCTCCTGCTGAAGCTTTTGCTACCCCAAGATATTTAATAAACAAAGCCTGGGTTTGACTTTCAAACCCCTCTGCAATATTAGACATAATACTTACAACAGCTCTACGGATTTGATCCTTTAGCCCAAAATCCCTTGAGAATGCCCCAATAGCCGACTACTGATATATTTGTTTCGTCAGTTCTCGGGCATTTTTCCACGCCTCAATTTCTTCGAATCTCGAAATCGTTCCCATAGCTAACCCCCTGAATATCAGAAATAAATCTTATCAATTACAAACCTTAAACGTTAAACTTTAAACATTTAACTTATTTTTTTGGATTCTTCTTTTTCTCGCTATTCGAAGACTCATACTCCCACCCGGGGGCTGCATGTAGAAGTTGTTCCTTGGATACCCGGTTTGCCTTTTTGCATTTTGGACAGCGGAAGTCAAAATAGACCAGGTCATCTTCATGCACAATATTTAAAGCCTGATTGACATTTTGGCGGCTGATAGTAATCGGTATATTACAGCTGTAACAACGGATCTGCATAAAACCCTCGCTTATTTAATTTTTCTTTAACCAACTATTAAACAAAAGACCGGGATCTCCAAGTTCACTACCATTCTAGCATAAGTAATTAATTGTGCCTAATGCTGGACAGGAATCAAGCACGAACCTACCTGGATAATTATCCATCTAATTAAGGATAATTATTCAGGTCACAAAATAACCCTTCACAGGTAATCATGGTTAGGGGGAACAACTCCTGCTCACCCGGGAGAATATAAACCCGCGAAGCCCTAAAGTAACCACCCTGGGTTTTAATGCCATCCACTACTTTTCCCTTCTCCCAGGTAGCAAACACTACTACATCGCTGCCGTGGGGAAAAACCTCAACCGAAGTGTCCAGGGGAAGGTTCACCCAGGTGTTCCAGAGACCGACCAAATAAAACTCCATCCGGGCATAAGAATAGTCAGGAATTGACCAGTCGCGGTCATCGGTCATCTTCTCGCCAGCCTCGTAAAACCTGGGGGAAAGTGCCTTCCCCATAAAGATGCGTCCCTTGGAATTAGTAAATTCCTCAATCTCTATCCACTTGGAAAAACCAGGTATCTTCTGCCCTTCAGCGAGGATATAGCGGAGAGAATCGTCCAATCTCTCTTCTGAATATCTGGCTGGGATGAGGATTTCAGCAGCTGGTAAAGAGAAGCCTACCAAGAGCAGTGCTGCTCCCATCAGAGAATATCTCCAGAATCCCTTTATTTGATCCCTCGCTTGTGATGTAGGTTGCTCCAAGATAGCATCTGGCTGATTTTGGCGGATAAACAAAAAGCAAATTTCCGTTAAACCGATCCCATAAAACACCATTGTAATCCAGTCTACAAGCTGGATATATCTTCCACCTGATGACCCCACGAGGGAGTAAAACAAAAGGTAAGATGTCCCGGTAATCACCAATAAACCAGTCTGCGAACGGTTTTTTCTCCAGCTGGAACCAAAACCTATTGAGATCAACAGTAAGCTCAAAAACAAAGGGAATATTGATCTGGGGGTCAAACTTGCGTCCCAGTCAAACCACCAGTAAGGTAAACTTCGGACATATTGCTCCATATATAGCTCAGAGAAATAATTGTCTTTGGCTAAGATTTCTCCCTTTGGCCCGGGCCGGAATTCCACTATGCCGCCTGCGTAAAGCAAAGGTTGATGATTGCTTGGCAGGTAGAGGAATATCTGCTGCAGATTGTTGGCAAGATGGTAGGGAAAATTCTGCAGCGGTCCCGAAACTGCGGGTGAAGATACTGAGTTCTCCAACGAACTTTCCCGGGGTTGAGTTGGCAGTATTGAGGCATTTTTTCGAATGGCTGTTTGAGAAACATTTATGAGCTCGCGATTAATAACACTGCCTGGATTCTCAACCTCACCTTGTTTCTCGTTTTCCTTTCCCTGGATTTCTTCTAACCAGTCCTGAAAAATGTGGTATTTATCGATCTGGACGACACCTGTTTTCTGCCAGTTCCTGATCATCCAGGGGGATATTAACAAAGAGAAACCGATAGTGAGCGCGATCATGCCCTGAAACCAGATTCCGAGATTTTTTCTGAGAGCCAGCAATGCTGCCAATACTACGAAAGGAATCACAATTATCAATTCCACCCTGATGAGAACGGCTAAGCCCACCACACCTCCAGCCAATAGCGGAATTATCCTGTTGTTTTCTGGTGACTTAAGCCATTTAACCAGAAGATATAAAAACCATAACAAACACAACACCGTTAAGAGTTCAGTCATCAACATCTTTGCGCTGGAAACCGTGATTTCACCCATCAATAGCAGGCTATTTCGCTCTCTTATAATGAACAGCAAAGCAGTAAATAGACCCGCAAACCGTGAATGGATTATGTTGACCAACTTATAAAGCATCACAGGGATTAAGCTCAAGACCGCCACCTGGAGCCAAATGATACTGAGATAAGAATCTCCTCCAACAGCATGCAGAATAGTTAAAAACCAGATATACATCGGATGCGCCGGGAAATCAATAAAACCTTCACCAACCAATAATCTTTGAGACATGAGATCATAATAAAATGAATCAGAATTCAAGGAAAACTCAAAATTTGGAGGGCGGGGAAAATCGATAGAATAATTGGCTTCTAAAGGCACATTCATCCAAAGGAAATAAGTGATTATCCAGAGTCCTATTAAAATGATCCATTCTTTCTGAAGCAGAGAGGAAAACTTCACCTGTCTTTCCTTGAGCCAAGAGCAGCAGGAACGCACCGCCAATAAGGATGCCAGAATAAGGAAGACCTGCATTCCTGTCAGCGGCGTATTAGTGGGCAGAAAATAACCCTTTCCGGCGATACGTTGATTGAACCCATAATCCGTTAAACTGATCACGATAAAGACCAAGGTCAATAATGCCAGCGGTATCAGATACCTGCTCTTGATGAAGACGCGGAACCTGGTCTGGGCAATTTTTTCCCACCCGATGGTAATTAAAGTTATCAAGCTTGCCAAACTCAAAAAGAATCCCCACCAAAGCAGGGAGATATAGGATGCCAAGAAAATTGTGTATCTCACATATAAAATAGGCAGAATTTCCGCTTTGAGAAATAAATAATCCTGCCCGGTCTCAATCAGTATCAAGGTAAAGAAAATGAATAAAACCGAATACCCGGGTTTCCTTAAGACGAGGTCCATTATTCTCGAGATCAAATCTGAATAGCGATAACTCAAGACCAGAACAACTGTTGATCCCAACAGAGTGCTCAATAACAAAGTCAGAAAAAGTAAGTCCAATCCGAAAAACCCAAGACCTAAAAAACCGCTTGTTTGACTCAGCCGGCTATAGATATCTCCCGCAGCCACCAGGCTTACAGCCGCTGAACAAATCAGATTTAACCTAACGATGTTCTTTTTAATCATTATTTCGCCCTGACCACTCTTGAATACAAAGAAGATATCTAGCCATAACCCAATCTCCAAATCATGATGATCGGTTTCGTAATAGGAATTCTAGCATACTTCTAAAACCATAGAGAATGTAGTCTCCCCAAAGAGAAAGATCTATCCGCTTGACGCTTAAGGTATTTTCTTATTGTATAATCCAGTTATGAAAAAATTCTACACATCCGAAGGAGATGACGGTACAACCGGGCTGCTGGGTGAAGAAAGGGTTCCAAAAAATCACCCCCGTATTCAGGCTGTCGGGGCCGTGGATGAAGCCTCCGCAGCTTTAGGTTTAGCGAGGGCACAGGCAGGGAATCCTGATTTAAACCAGCTTGTGAAAAACATACAGGAAGATTTATACCAAATTATGACCCTCCTGGTACTCGTAAAACCGAATCCGGAGAAGTTCCCTGAACTTAAGAAATCCCAGGTGTTGTGGTTGGAAGAAAAGATTGAACAATACGGAGATGTGATCGAACCACCCTCAGGATTTATTCTGCCGGGTGAGACTGTACCTTCTGCAGCTTTTGGGTTGGCACGCACAATTGTTCGCCGGGCTGAAAGAAGTGTAATTCAGCTTGATGAAGATGGGAATTTGGAATCAGAAACAATCCTGTCCTACCTCAATCGTCTTTCTTCGTTATGCTTTATCCTAGAACTATACACATCCGATCCTAACCACCCCCAGGCAGGCAAAAACTCATGACCGGAACAATCATTAATGTCGTAACTATCCTCGTTGGAGGCCTGTTGGGCCTCCGTTTTGGGCAGATGCTGTCAGAAAAATCGCGTGAAACCATCATTATTGGTTTGGGTTTATTTACCATTGGAATTTCGGTTAGCATGTTCCTCAAAACCAACAACTCCCTTGTTACCCTGGGAGGTCTGCTTATTGGTGGGTTATTGGGAGAATATTTGCAAATTGAAACCCGCCTTAATCAATTGGGAATCCGCCTGGAAAATTTATTTAATAGAAAATCATCTGCCCCCTCTTCTGGAAGTTCCTTTGTGCGGGGTTTTATGACCAGCTCAGTTTTATTCTGCATCGGTCCTTTGGCTATCTTGGGAGCTATTCAGGACGGCTTAATTGGGGATTACCAATTGCTGGCAATCAAGTCTGTAATGGATGGTTTTGCAGCCTTCGCCATCTCCTCTTCTCTGGGAATAGGTGTGCTTTTTTCAGCACCCGTCGTTTTTCTCTACCAGGGTGGCTTCTCCCTGCTCGCAGTCCAACTGCAGGGGATCATGTCCCCGGTGATGATCGATGAAATGACAGCAACTGGCGGACTGCTCTTAATCGGATTGGCCATCAGCAGTTTATTGGAGATTAAACCCATCCGGGTTGGCAATTTCCTGCCGAGCCTGGTCGTTAGCCCGCTGATCGCTTATCTATTGTCCTTAATTTAATCGCTTCAGGGGGATTAAAATTCCAGCGCTCAGCATCACGCCTATGGTGAGCGGTCCAGATTATATTGAAGAACCGGATAAAACTCATCCAGCAGGGTAAATCCAAATTTTTTGTATAGCTCAAGGGAAGCTTGATTTCTGGCCTGGGTATTCACCGTGATCTGGACAATTCCCTGCCGCTGAAAACGATCCAATAGATCCTCCACCAGGGCAGTTCCTGCTCCCAGCTTTTGATATTCAGGATCTACCGCAAGGCGCGCCAAATGTCCTCCCTGCGGATTAATGGTGCTGATCTGGTAGCCGACAAGGCGATTATTTAACGTTGCGACAGATGCCGAGAATGCTTCCTGATAGGCAATTCCTATATGACTCATGCAATTGCACCAAATCGGTTCAAAAGAGACCTGATCTATTTCATAAATCCGCAGGAAATCATCTCTCATCATATCCCTGATTTGAACCTTTTCTTTTTGATCCGGCCAGCGGGCTTGAGCCAATTCCCAGACTAAAATCACCACCCGGTACCCTTCCTGAAATCCGGATTTGGCAAGCAAGTTCAGCATTTGATCCTGCACTACCAGGGCATTTACCTTTTTCACAGCAAATTTATCCTGCAGCCAATCAAGGGCAGGAGGCCAAAGCTCTCTCCAGGCTCGATGAATTGACAGGTCAGGAGAGACTGCAAACAAACGCAGCCAGGTACCCCCATCCTCATCTGGTGGGCAGGCCAAAGCAGCAATTATTCTTAAATTTTGCTCCAGCACCAGGTACGGTTGATTTCCCAACCAGTCCAGGGGAGGAATCCAGCTCAGGTGACGATGGGTAAAGGATTCATTCTGGAGTAATTTCGCTATTTGCTCCCGATCCTTTTCATCCGCTTCTCGTATAATCAGATCCTGATCATTCAGAATCATAATTTTCCTTATCTAGAATTTATCCGTTTCAGGCAGTGATGCTGACAAGTAAACACCAATCACAGGCGGTTATTTCCCGCCGGATCCAGGTCTCATGAATCGGCCCTCTTAGTTCTCCAGTAAATTTTGGGGGATTTTAAGCAGCTTGATCAGTAATTTCTGCCGTAATGTGGGTTTTTCTACCTGCTCCAGGCCGTCCTGCATAGAAAATACTGCGCCTGTTAGATTGCGGGATTTCATTTTCAAAGCTGAAATTGACTGCATCACCTCGAGGTGCATAGCTGTTTCATTCAGCTGGGTAAACAAGTCAGCTGCCAGGGTGAATTTATCTATTGCTTCGGAGTTTTGGCCAAGATCCTTTAAAGCTGTGGCCTCATTTGCAAAAGCCATGGCCTGTTTTAGTTGATCTCCTGCCCCTTTGAAGATTAACACGGTTCCTTTAACAGCAGCCAGTGCTTCCCGGGGCTGTTTGGCTTGCAGCAAAGCCACACACTGATTGTTTCGCATTTCTGCAGACAGCTGTTCCTGCCCCTGATTTAGATAGAGCTCCGCAGCTTGAGAGAAGACGGTCGATGCCTGTTGAAATTTTCTTGCTGTGTAAAGTTCTTTCCCTTCTTTTTCCCGCAGGCTTGCTTCACCGTGTTTTTGATCAATCATTATTTTCTAGAGAGGGTTAGAGCGTAATATCCAGAAGCCCTTCAGCAACATCACGCATCCGGTCAACAGACATTTGACTGAGTTTTCGAGCAATTTCTAGATAAGGACGATTTATCGGTTTGAGAATAAATTCCTGCAGGTCTTGGGGAAATTCCACAAAAGCAGCTCCAGCTTTCTTTTCATGAGCCCAGTCAGCTATTGGACCGGTACCTACAACAAGTTCGCTCAATTCCCGATCGTATAAACGCAGCAACGCTTTCAGCTCAGCAACCGGGACAGCAAATTTGCCTTTCTCATATGATTTCAGCCGGTAAGATGTCAGGCCAATTTTTTCTGACACTTGGATCATGCTGAGTTTTGAATCCTGGCGAAATTTTCGCAAAGATGCACCAATTTTCAAATTCCGAAGTTCCATCCTTTGCTCCAGGTTCTTTAATGCTTCCATCTTATCCTGGCCTGCAGGCGATATATCTTCCCAGAAATGATCCAGGTGGACATCAAGATAAAAAGCCAGGACTTCTAGTTCAGGCAGGGAAGGAGACTTATCCCCAGCTTCATATTTGCTAATTGTCCGGGATGTAGCCCCAATTACTTCTCCGCAAGTTTTTTTTGATTCCCCTTTCTGGGTCCTGGCAGTCTTGAGCAGGACACCCATTGTTTTTGATAAAATGTTTATCGCTAGTTGGTAATCCATGTGCCAATTTCCTCCTAGGATTCAAACTCCAAATCTATTCCAACGGGGAGGCTGTCCCCGGCTTTAGTACAAGCAATGATATTATTGTTAATTTTTTTATCGTCTTGATGCCTCTGATCAATCCCAAATTTCCTGGAAGCAAATATAAAACCAGACTTGAAATATTACCGCGTCTGCTCCAAAGGGTAGACTATTCGGTCAAATTAGGCATGGTGTAACCCATTCCTGTTCGGGTGACAATGTGCACCGGGTTGCTCGGATCCTCTTCCAATTTACTTCTTAAGCGGGAGATTGTTACCCAGAGGATTTCTTTATCATTCTTGTATCCATCACCCCAAACAGAAGACAATAGTTCTTCCGTGGTTAAAATTCGGCCTTTATTATGAGAAAATTGCAGTAGTAAACGATATTCAGTAGCCGAAAGCAGGATTTTTTCTTCTTGAAGAAAAACTTCTGCCCGGGCAAAGTCGATTTTTAGATTTCCATGGTTGAAGATAACCGGTTGGGAGACATCCCGGGAGAACATAGACCTCCGCAGCACAGCACGGACTCGAGCTAATAATTCCGAAGCAGAAAATGGCTTCACTATATAGTCATCTGCCCCTACGTTTAAACCCTGAACCCGGTCGCTCTCATCACCTTTTGCTGTCACCATGATTATCGGCACCTGGGAAAAACCGCGGATGCGCCGGCAGGTTTCAAACCCATCCAATTTCGGCAGAATCACGTCCAGTAATACCAGATCGATATCCTGTTCAGATACAATTTCAACCGCTTTTTCTCCATCAAGGGCATCGACGACGGAAAAACCGTCTACAACCAGGTTGGCGGCAATTAATTGAATATATCTGGGTTCATCATCTACAATTAAGATGGTTCCCTTTTCCATGTTTATCCATCTCCTCTCTTAATCATTCATTCTCTGCATCCTGCAGAAGGGGCAAAGTAAAACTAAATGTTGTCCCAACTCCTTTCTCAGATTTTGCAGAAATTTT
>Ga0255366_10278_pt1 | contig 10551 bp, 8 predicted proteins | sample ANMaggSeSYBR01C4_FD_182086 | JGI IMG/M metagenome (GOLD analysis project Ga0255366, IMG submission 182086) | Sediment cell enrichment communities from methane seep in Santa Monica Basin, California, United Staets - ANME aggregate JGI... | ecosystem: Environmental > Aquatic > Marine > Cold seeps >... | reverse complement strand
CAAAATCCATATCCACAAGGGAACCCTTTATACAGCGTTAGCTTTTTTGCGCATTGTGGCTGGGCTGTTGGCCCACATGGAACAGCAATTCACTATTGTGATGATACCAACATATGGGAGATTGTTGACCTGGGAACAACCCAAAACCTCAATTCGGTATATATGTTTGATGACCTGATGACATATATTGTTGGCGATAATGGACTGATACTTTTTGTTATGGAGCATGTTGCAACAAATTCCTTTGAAGTAACGCAATATCAAGGCAATACAACCGAACATCTCAATTCAATCACAGTGAACCATAATGCCTGCCCATGGGTTGCAGGCAATAATGGAACTATACTGCGATCAGGTGATCTGGGATTGACATGGGAAACGCAAAGTATCCCTTTTAGCCTTAATTTGTATAAACTTGATAATATTGAATGTACCGAAGCTTTCGTTGTAGGCCCGGATGGTTTAGTGTTATATACTTATGACCTGGGTAATACATGGAGCTATCGTAATGTACCTACTTCATGGGATATGCTTGCAGTAAATATTGGCACCTTTGAAAATATCAGGGTTGCCGGCCAGCAAGGGAATATCTGGCATACTGATGATAAAGGCCTTACATGGGAGCAGGAGCATGAGGAAGCTGGATATCAACTGTATGATGTGATCAATATTGGTACAAATGCAGCTTATGCAGTAGGGTCTGATGAAAAAATTCTGGAAACAATAGACTATGGAGAAACATGGACCCAACCTGGTATTAATGTAGATCTGTATTACACCCCTCTATACGATGTTGAAGATCAATGGGATCAGGACTATGTGTGGGTAGTAGGGCATCATGGAGTTATATTAAAAAACTCAGGTATAGAAACTGAATTTGAGTTGCAAAATCAAGGAACTTTGTTCGCGCTGTACGCTGTTGAATTTATAGATGAAAATACCGGGTGGGCTGTTGGAGGAGAATATATTAGTTTAAGCGTAACTTCAGAAGGTATTATTTTGCATACCACCGATGGAGGTATGAACTGGGAAGAACAATTAAGCCTTTCAACTCAGCTTAATGAAGTTGATTTTATTAATGAAAACGAAGGCTGGGCCATTGGCAGAGACGGAAAAATAATTCATACATCAAATGGAGGGGCAAGTTGGGGAACACAAGACTGCCCAATTGATGGATTTCTGACTTCGGTTAGTTTTATTGATGAAAACAAGGGTTGGGTTGTAAGCAGAGACAACTGGGGCGAAATTGTCCATACAACTGATGGTGGAACAACATGGATCGAACAATCTAATCCTTCAGATAATCCATTACACGATGTCTTTTTTATTAATGAGAGCATAGGTTGGGCAGTAGGACTTGACACAACTATTATACGTACAACTGATGGTGGACTAACCTGGGTAGGGGTAGCACCATATACCGTTAGCGGTGCACGATATGCATCAGTATTTTTTATTAATGAAATGAAAGGCTGGGTGGTTGGCACAAATGGAAGGATAGTACTTACTGAAGATGGTGGAATTAATTGGCTGGAAATTGAAAGCAATACCTCTAAATCATTGGAATCAATTTATTTTATCGATCATAATAACGGTTGGGCCGCAGGCGATCAGGGTATAATATTACGATCGGTTGATGGAGGGTATACCTGGTTCAGTCAACAAAGCGGTGTTTCAACCAATTTTTTAATCTCAGTGCACTTTACTGACGCATTAAATGGTTGGATTGTTGGCGAAGGAGGCACTATTATCAATACTTCGAATGGGGGATTCTCTCATGATCACGGAACATTTGAGAAAAATGGATTAGGCCTGCCGATCAATGATAATGAAGAAACGAATAGTACCATTGAAGTTGATGTTTCGGAGGTGATCAGGGATGATTATTATCTTACCGGTGTTGAACTTTTTATCGATACTATAATACATTCAAGGGTGAGTGATCTTGAAATTTATTTGTCACATGATGATATAACCGACACTATTGTTTTTCATGTTACTGACGATGGCGAAAACTTTCTCTGGACAAAGCTTACCGATCAGGCTGAAAATATGATCACTGATGGCAATGCACCTTTTTCAGGTGAACACAAACCATATAAACCATTATCTGTCTTCAACAACAGCGATCCAAATGGTGAGTGGACATTGACAATTTATGACTCTGAAGCCGGACATACCGGAACCCTGAATGCCTGGGCTATAAAACCATTATTTGAGCGTACTATTGCAATAAATGAACAACCGGGCATTGAAACAGATCAGAAAATTCAATTACTGCAAAATATTCCCAATCCCTTCTCCGGAACCACACAAATTCGTTGGATAAGCGATGTGAGTGGTCATACTCTTTTAAAAGTATTTAATATCAACGGGCAGGAAATTGCTACCCTGGTAAATAAGCATATGCCGGTGGGTGAACATTCCATTGAATTTGACGGCTCAGGTTTAAACGCCGGTGTTTATTATTACCTGCTAAAAGTTGACAATTATACGCATGCTGGGAAAATGGTTGTTAGGTAGCGATCTTCTATGCTTTGAGGAGTACGGTTAACGGTGCACGGTTAACGGTGCACGGGGCACGGAGTACGGTTAACGGGGCAGGGTTCACGGCTCACGGGGCACGGTTTAAGGGATGCCCTCCTTCGCGGAGCTTCTGAGGAAAAACCCTCCTTCGCGGAGCTTCTGAGGGTAAAACAGGAGGAACAGTTCAGACTTCACGGTATATCTGTAGCCAACAAATTTGTGAGTGTTGATCCCGAGTCGGCAACGTCTCCCGGGACAGGCTGATGATATGTGAATCTCTTCATCCCCTTATGCCTATAAATCATTCTGCAATCGATATTCAGTGTTCGGTGTTCGATATTCACTCCATGCACTCTAGGCACTCTAGGCACTCTAGCGCACTTTAGGCACTCTAGCGCACTCTAGCGCACTCTAGCGCACTAGTACCACGAATAATTGCCGATACATTCATCGATATCACATACAATAAACGCTATTACCCCGAATAATTGTATAATTTTACATCTTGAAAAAGTGTATTTATACGCAAGTTAGCAAATATTTATATAACGAAAACGAGATTGATTCCTCAGAAAAATATCAAAATTGAGACAAAAAAAGATAGTGAAAATTGAGAAATACATAAAATGTAAATATTAATAGCAAAATTTGACATTAATCATATACTAAAAGAGAAATCATGAAACAAAGAAAATATCAAATATTAATTTTTACAATTTTAGTTGGATTGATAATGTGGTCGTGCAAGAAAGAAGATATTAATATTGACATCACCTCAAACAATTGGGAAGTTGTGAAAATAAAAAAACAAGGAGAATCCACTTACACAAAAGCCAAGGAGAGTTATGTTCTTGAATTTATAAGTGATACAATATATACGCTTAAATTAGATGTGAACAATTGCAGTGGACATTATGAAATAGTGAATAATGGAGATATAAATATTAGTGTAATGGGATGTACACAAATATGTTGTGATTCTGACTTTGCGGAAGATTTATTACATCTATTTCCCAAAATGACTGAATATTATGGAAAGGGCAATGAATTAATATTTGAAGGACAAGGAGAGATAATTCTAAAATATCATTAGAGAATAGAAAAACGCCACATATTCAAACTGCTAGCCACAGTTTATATGATGAATAAATTTGAAACACTTATATTGATTTTCATTCTTGCAGTTGGTTGTACTCAAACCATATATGTCTCGAACAATCAAATAGAGTTTAGTAAAGAAATGGAAAAAGACATAATGTTTCTGGATTCTATATATTCTCCGTTGAAAAGGCCTGAAAATGTTTTCATTACATATTGCAGTGATGGAGATAGTTCGGTATTAGAGCCCATGGCGGGATATATTATTAAAAACGTTGATTTCGAAAAACAAGATACAATCTACGTTTGTACCCTTACTCCGCTCGATTTTGTTCCTCCAAAAGGAAACAAGAATATTCTTTTTCTACATTTCCAACCTAAATATTTTATTGCAGATTTAGATTGTGATTCAACAAACTTAGTTATTGCGACAGAATTACCTGTTTTAGATGATTTAGTTTTAAACCTGAATATCTTGAATAATACGCAATTGTCATTTTTTACAGGTATGCACTATCTTCCTTTTGAACAAAATGTTTACGGTTCGATAACGCTTAAGCAAGAAGAAAAAGAGGTTTATAAAGTTATCAGCAAATTTATTTTTAAATTCGACGATGGACGTTGGAGAAAACTAAATGGAGAATTTTCAATACTAACTATAGATCGACTAAAAATTAAGGAATAAGAAACTGTGGCTAATAAATAGGAGTTCCTGTGGCGAGCAGCGCCCAATGTGAACTCCTTCACCCACTAATGCCTGGTGCCGTCTGCCTATTAATCAATCTGCAATCGATGTTCAGTGTTCAGTGTTCGATATTCACTATTATACACTCTTAATAACTCTAGGCACTCTAGCGCACTTTAGGCACTCTAGGCACTCTAGGCACTCTAGCGCACTTTAGGCACTTTAGCGCACTCCAGGCACTTTAGGCACTTTAGCGCACTCCAGGCACTAGTACCACGAATAATTGCCGATACATTCGTTGATTTCACATACAATAATGAATTTGGAAATATTACCAATTATTGGTACTTTTGTAAGAAATATATAACATATGGGGAAAAATACATCAATTTCATTAGGGGATCATTTTGAAAGTTTCATAAATCAGGAAATTTCTTCCGGAAGATATAACTCAGTAAGCGAAGTTATCAGAACTGCTCTGAGATTACTTGAAACAGAAGAACATAAGACGAAAAGATTAAGAAAAGCTCTTGAATCAGGAGAAAATAGCAAGATCATAGAAAATTTTAATTCAAAGGAGCATTTACAAGATTTACACAGAAAACACTTATGAGAAATCTTTCATACAGAATAAGTGAAAAAGCTGTAGAAGATCTTGAAAAAGTTTGGGTTTACACTTATGAAAATTGGTCAGTTAAACAAGCTGACAGATATTACAACCTGATTATTAATGAAATCGAGTTTATTACTGACAATTTTATGAGTGGTAAATCAATGGAACATATAAAAAAAGGATATCGGGCATCGAAAGTTAAATCTCACTTGATATTTTACAGGAAATACAATGAAAGTCAGATTGAAGTTATTAGAATTTTACATCAGAGCATGGATATTGAAAACAGAATAAAGGACTAGAAAAACTACACACAATATAAGTATTTGGACGGTGCACGGAGTACGGGGCACGGTTTAAGGGATGCCCTCCTTCGTGGAGCTTCGGAGGAAAAAACCCTCCTTCGCGGAGCTTCGGAGGGTAAAACCGGAGGCAGGAGGAACAGTTCACGCTTCACGGTATATCTGTAGCCGACAAATTTGCGAGTGTTGATCCCGAGTCGGCTACGTCTCCCGGGACAGGCTGTCTACTGCCTACTGCCAAATGCCATCATCAAACCGTAACTCCCTCACCTTCTGATTATGTTCTTCCAGCAACTTCCTCGAATCATCCACAAACATCATCATCATATTATAATCAGCCTTGGTATTAAAAAACTCAGGTTTGTCAATAAACTCATCGGCAAATAAAATGTAAAATTGCTTTTTACCTGCAATATCAGGGCGGTAAACCCATGAAAGATAATATGATGCATTACTGATTGAAGTGACCTGATCTTTTTTCTTAAGCTCAAGTTTAAATACTATACCGCCATCAGTCATGCGCTTGCGCTGGTTCGAAACAAAATTACCCAATGAATAAACAACAAGGCTTTCTTCTCTGTCAATCGAATCTTTTACCCAGATCATGGGCTGGATTACATGAGGATGTGAGCCAATGATGATGTCTGCACCCCTTGAAAAAATATACTTAGCAAGCTTTGTCTGATTTTCATTAGGTAGTGATTGGTATTCCAGTCCCCAGTGTACACAGACAATAATTTTATCCACTTCCAGGCTCGTGGCTTGGTTAATATCATCTTCAATAGTTTTCCAGTCGATAAAATTTACAATACATGGCTCTGGCACTTTAATGCCATTTGTGCCATAAGTGTAATTCAGAATTGCAATTTTGAAGTTGTTCTTTTGGATAATCAGTGGATAGTTACTCAATCTATCTGCAGAATCCCTGAATACTCCTGTATGAGGTATTCCAAGTGAATCCAATACATCAAGAGTTCGAATAATGCCTTGTTTTCCTCTGTCGACAGCATGGTTGTTAGCATGAATAAAACAATCAATACCTGCATCCCTGCAAGTTATTGCCAACCCATCAGGTGAGCTGAACTGGGGATATCCTTTGTATGGAGGGCCTGCCAGGGTCACCTCCAGGTTGGCGATTGCAATATCACATGCTTTTATTTCACTTTCGAGGTGCTTCAAGTAACCACTGTAATCATAAGTGTTATTAGCTTCATCAAATGCAGCTTCAATCTGTGTATCATGCCCCATAATATCACCCATAAATAATATTGAGAGGCTTTGTATCTCCTTCTTTTCATACTTAACCTGTGCTGTAATATGCCCCAGGAAGAAAATCAAAACTATTATAAGCCCTGTTTTTTTCATTCAATAATGATTTTAATACAGATTAATTACTGATTCAATTTGCCAATCCCGATCCTGCCTCCTGTTAACATTTTTCATTGTACCGTGCCCCGTGAATCGTGAATCGTGAGGCAGCCCCCAAAGTTAGCATTTTAAGTAAATCCCTGCAAACCGCTATCACTACCTCAAATAACCGTTAAATATTATTTTTTATATTTGCACATCAATATTATTATATATGGATAGTCCTTTAAGTGGTGTACATGTGCATTTTAGTGAAGGAGGTTTGCTGGTACTCAACATCAGCATTGCCTTCATAATGTTTGGGGTAGCTCTTACCCTGAAGCGTGAAAATTTTCAGGAACTGGTTCGTAACCCCAAAGCAGCCCTGACAGGAGTTATTTCCCAGTTTGTTTTATTGCCGGCACTTACTTTTTTATTGGTATGGATAATCAGGCCATTGCCTGGATTGGCATTGGGAATGATACTGGTAGCTGCATGCCCTGGAGGCAATGTGTCAAACTTTTTTTCTGTTATGGCAAAGGGTAATACCGCTTTATCTGTCAGCCTGACAGCCCTGGCTACTTTGCTGGCTTCGGTGATGACACCTATTAACTTTGAATTTTGGGGTGGCATCCTTCCATATACTGCTAATATATTGCAATCAATTAATCTTGATTTTCTGCAATTGCTAAAGACCGTTGCGTTAATACTGGGGCTTCCATTGATCATGGGTTTATGGTTTGCAAAGCAATTCCCAAAACTGACGATCAAAATATCTAAACCTATCCGGTATTTTAGCTTTCTTATTCTCCTGGGCATCATTGGAATAGCCTTTTATAATAACTTTGCTTTATTCCTGAAATACTGGCATTATATATTCCTGATAGTTTTGTTGCATAATGCACTGGCACTAGCTTTAGGTTACTTCTTTAGCAAGGCTATGAAAAACAGCCCTGCCGATAACCGTTCCATTTCTATCGAAACGGGAATACAAAACTCGGCCCTGGGCCTCATCATTATTTTTAACTTTATGGGTGGACATGGAGGCATGGCATTAATTACGGCATGGTGGGGTTTGTGGCATATCATTTCAGGTTTCATAATTGCAAGGATTTTTTCGTACCGAATGGCAGTTGTTAACACCTAGTGTATATGCAGATAAAGATCGCGATAACCTTCTTAAAGACTGTAGTTCCTCCAGTGCAACGTATTTATTTTAAGCGCTTTAAAGTCAATAATCGTAAAGCAGTCCCTTCAAAAGGGCCGGTCATTTTTGCTCCTAATCATCAAAATGCATTTCTTGATGCTGTTATTGTTGGCGCTTCTACACCCCGGGGCCCCTGGTTTCTGACACGGGCCAGTGTGTTTAAAACATCCACCGCCCGGTTTTTTCTCAATGAGTTGCGTATGCTGGCAATTTATAGGTTCAGAGACGGACTTTCGCAGGTTAAAAAAAATGACGAAGTAATTAACAGGTGTATCGATAAGCTGGAGAAAAAAGAGTCGCTTCTGATTTTTGTTGAAGGAAACCACGACATGCGTTACTCTCTTCGCCCTCTACAGAAAGGTATAGCCCGAATATCGCTTGGTGCTGAATTGAAGCATGACTTTGATCTGGGAGTTAAGATTATTCCTACAGGCCTGCAATATGATGACCACTCCAGGTTCAGAAGTAACTTGCTTGTGAATTTTGGCGATCCAATCTCCCTTGCAGATTATGCTGATATTTATAAGGAAGATCCGGTTGCTGCAACTGATAAACTTCTGAAAGACCTATCTGAAAAAATGTCGGAACTTATAATCAATATACCTGCGGGTAAGTCGTATGATGAAACGCTTAATCAATTTTACAAATACCGTACAAAGGAGAAAAATCTCTTATCACAACTTCATTCCGACAAAAATATCATCAGAAAAATTATAAATAATGATGCAGGTGATTTGAAATTATCCCCTCCTAAAAAAAGGACAAATCCGTTATTAAATATTATTGCTATAATTTTAGGATTTCCGGTTTTTGTTTATGGTGCAATAACACACATTTTACCCTGGCTGATAATTCGTAAAATGGTTAGCAGTCTTGTTAAAGATCCTGCCTGGATAGCATCAATTAAATTTGTAAACATATTATTCCTGGTACCATTGTTTTACATAATCTATACGCTTTTATTTTATTATTTAACAGGATGGATTTGGATTAGCCTGGCCTTTCTTCTGAGTTTGCCAATTACTGGTTTGATTGCTTACTATTATCTATATAAATACGTTATTAGAGCTTCAAGCCTCAAGCCTCAAGCCTCAAGCTTCAAGTTAAAGATCTAAAGCGACGAAATCCGCAACCCGTAACCCGCAACCAAACCTCTACTCATTCTCCACCACCTCCTTAACACTGTATGAGCTGTCTTTGGTAGTCTCGTAATAACTTTTCGAAAGCATATCTGATATTAGACCCAAAACCAACAAAAGTATTCCTGTAATGATAAGGAAAACTGTTAACAATGGCCAAACGGTATTGGAAAGATCAATTCTGATAAAATAAATATAGAGGGTAGCAAGTGTTGAAACAAATCCGGCAATTAGAAAAAGAAGACCCAGTACTCCTAATAAATGTAATGGCCTTACAGCATATTTGTTCCAGAACCATACCGATAACATATCAATGAAACCCTTAAAAGTGCGCCGCCAGTTGTATTTAGTGATACCTCCCTGCCGGTTTCGGTGATTTACCACCACTTCACCAACACTAAAGCCTTTTATCTTTAGCATTGCAGGAATAAAGCGGTGCATCTCACCATATAGAGTTATATTATCAAAGCATTCTTTTTTATAAACTTTCAATGAACAGCCACTGTCGTGAATACCATCGTGAACCATCACTTTCCTGAGTCTATTTGCAACCCGCGATACAAAGCGCTTCATCAGCTTGTCTTTCCTGTTTTTTCTCCATCCTGAAACGATATCCAGATCATTTCTCTCAAGATATTCGAGCATTTTTGGGATATCACCGGGGTCATTCTGGCCATCTCCATCCATTGTGACTATCAGATCGTACTTTGCAGCTTTGATACCTGCATCAAAAGCGGCAGTCTGGCCAAAGTTTTTTCTAAATTGAATGAATTTGACAGGTGAAAGGCCTTTTGCTATCTCAGCAGTTCGATCAGAAGAGCCATCATCAACAATAATTATCTCGAAATTATACTTTCCACGGCAGGTTTCAACAATCTCATGGTGAAGTTTCGTAATGTTCTCTTCTTCGTTATATACAGGGATAACAAGTGATAATCCAATCATAAGTATTTGTTTTTGCAGAAAACAAATGTAGTGAATTTTTATCTCATCCTTATCACTTGCCATCTTCAACAAATTGTTTACATTTGAATTATCAACCACCACTGCTTATTATGAATGAAAAATCAAAAACCTGGCAATCTCATCTGATCTATATTCTGGTAGTAATTATTTTGACAAGCCTTGTTTTCTCAAATTCATTAAAAAACGATTTTGTGCATTTTGATGATAATATGTACATATACGAGAGTACGTATATTAAAGATTTTTCGTGGAGCAATATTAAATATCTTTTTACCATCGAACGCCATAACCCTGGAACAAAACTGTCATTTTTAATAGATTATAGGATTAGCGGCTTCAATCCTTTTACATACCATCTTTTTAACCTTATTTTTCATCTGATTAATTGCCTTCTTGTATATATCCTAATAATATCCCTCACAACGAAAAAACTAATGGCATTTATTGTAATGCTGTTTTTTGGGATCCATCCCCTGCATGTTGAGTCAGTAGCCTGGATAACTGAGCGAAAGGATGTTTTATACACCTTGTTCTATCTGCTAAGCCTGTTATCCTACATAAATTATGTAAAGAAAAGCAAACCCGGACTATTTTTCCTGTCACTGTTGTTTTTGCTTTTATCACTTACAGCAAAGTTAGCAGCAGTAACACTTCCATTGATGCTGTTT
>Ga0255366_10277_pt1 | contig 10563 bp, 7 predicted proteins | sample ANMaggSeSYBR01C4_FD_182086 | JGI IMG/M metagenome (GOLD analysis project Ga0255366, IMG submission 182086) | Sediment cell enrichment communities from methane seep in Santa Monica Basin, California, United Staets - ANME aggregate JGI... | ecosystem: Environmental > Aquatic > Marine > Cold seeps >... | reverse complement strand
GTCTGGCATGAGGGATGCTCCTTTCAATTTTGGTTTTTTACTTTTGATTTAATCATTATTTTCAGTATATTGGTAAGATTATAATAAGCATGTGTGACGCGACGATGCGTCTGGAGGCGCATCATCAGCATCTGCAACCAACGTTAGATGGATTGGTTCTGTATAACTTTCAGATTAGGAAGAATTATGTACCCATTCGCAGAAATGTGCCTATTCACCTCATTTTATTTTTTCTTCAATAGTTACATATCCGCATTCGACGTTTTCGTTTTTTAGAATTTGAAGTGTTTTCTGATAAAGTTCCTGTGATTTTTTGACATTCGTTTCACCATTCAATTTTGAATATGCCTTTGCCATCTTATACATAACTTTAGCTCTAAATAATGGATATTCATCCTTTCTTATAATCGCTAAAGCTTTGGCATAATAGCCGATACTTCGATTCAACAAATCGTTTCCATTGCACACATTATTTTCAGATTTTTGAAAAAAAGCGTTTCCCATACAAAAATTTGTTTTAGAAATATAATATTGGCAGCTTTCTATCGAAAAAATTGCCATCGCATTTCTCAATGCTCCACATGATTTTTCTAAGTTGTCTATCGGATCTTCGATAGATGATAATTCACAATATATTTTTCCTAACTGCAACTGGTTTAAAGCGTATTGATACTGATTCACTTTGTTTTTTTTGAGGTCGATAGATTTAAGAACGGATTCAAGAGCCTTTTTTAGGTAATCTTCTCTATTTTCAATTTTAGAAAGTTCATAATATAAATGTCCAAAAACTCTTAAACACCCACTTAACATATCATTATGCTCTCTGTCATCTGATATTTCAAAGGATTCATTTAAGGCACTTTCTGCCTCTTTTAAATTCGCATACTTATTTTTTATTTTTGAAAGTTTGATATAAGATTGGGATAAGTCGATTTGAGTAGAAGCATAATTGAATCTAAAATCTTCTTTCGTTCTAATTTTCAGAGCATCATTGAAATATAATATAGATCTATTTACATTCTTCTCAAATTCTTTAACTTTTGAAAGCCTTCTAAAAGCTAAACCTAAATTATGTTCAGTCCGTGCATTTCTTTCAGGATATTTATCCGTTCGGATTCCTATTGCTTCATTGTAAAGTTTGATTGCCTCTAATAAGTTTTCTCCGCTATTACAGATCTGGGCTAATCTACTATAAATTATCCCCAAATTATTACAAACCTCGCCATACTCAACTGGGCGTCGATTACTATAAGTATTCATTGCTTGAAGATAATGAGAAATTGCAGCTTTTAAGTTCGTTTTCCGGTCATTTAAATCGGACAATTTTCTATAAGCAATCCCTAATTTGTTCTGACAATCGGCAAAGTCAAATGGATATTCATCCACGTTTAAAATAATTGATGCTTTTTCAGCATAAGAAATTGATTTGTTAACATAATTTTCTTTTGCATCTATCTCAAATAAAAGGCGATACGCACCTGCTAATTCATTTAGATTTTTTCCATATAAATAAATATTATTTTCTTTGAAAATATTATCACAGATATCAAAACATTTGATGCACTCTTCTATATCTCTCCTATCTCTCTTAGAAGATCTTTTTAAGACCAAACCTTTGTTGTGAATGACTTCCCCATATTTCTGATAATCCAAGGTTTCAAATATTGTAGCTGATTCATTTAATGCGTTTAATGCTCTATTCCTATTATCAAGTATATTATGAATGTCTAAAATACGATAATAAGCGATCCCTAATTTATTCTGAACTTCGGCATATTCTTCTTTAAATCTATCTTTTACATAAATTTCCAAAATGCTTTCATAAAGTTTAATTGCTTTATTTAAACTGTCTTCGCGTATTCTATCATTTCCAAACATATGACCTCAGACCGTCTTTTGACTGAATTCAGATAGGCTATCAGCTACCATCAACTTCATTTCTGCTAATTCCAAAATATACTCTTTATTGTCAAATCGATTTTCCGCTTGATAGCGCACATTTTCGATTATATCGATAAGCCTATCATAAACCGGTAAATAATTATTATCCGGTAGTTCATTTATAACATAAAAAATCAAACTAAAAGTATATTTTATTATTTCGATTGCGTCCGTTTTTTTTGCATTATTTAACACGTTCCACATTAAAACAAAATAAGGATCCAAGTAATCTATAGAGTAAACCTTTGTTTTAATTAGACTTGTAAAATCTTCTAAAAATAGTTTCATTCCGTATTTAGCTGTTTGATAATCGAAGTTGCTTATCGAACGTGTGATAAGATCTTCGATTGGTTGAAAAAGTGAATCGTAAATTTCAACATTATCATTTTTTGTTTGTTTATAATTTCTTAAATCTTTTATTAAGTGTTCAATTATTATTTTAGGATCTAAATTTCTGTTAATGGAAAGAATGAAAGGAATCAATTCAACAATAAATAGCAAAGAAACTAAAATGGAAATATTTATCAGTTTATCACTCAGTATTTCGATATAAAAAAGAACATAAATATTCAAAATCATTGCAACAATAAATAGCGCTATAAAACATTTAAAATGGAAATTTTTTGTATAAATTTTTATTAATTTAGAACTATAACTTTGAGCCGTGAGTTGGATTGCAACAAGCGAAATGGCGATAATAATTGCAAAAATCGAACTAATAATCTGGATAACTAAACTGATAGAGGACAAAACCGTATCATGACTAATAATCAATAATCCATTAGTATAATTATATATTGAAATAATAGTCAATGCTGTACTTAAGAAGATAAAAATTACATCCTCTATGTTTGCTTCACCAATCGTTTTTGTAATACTCTCTCTTGCATGGTTAATAGATATCATTTTAATTTTTGTATAGATTATATTATGTGGTATTATTAAATGGAAGATATTTTGGTCTGGATATAATACCTTGGTTCATCAATTCTTGAACAAACGCCATATCTTCTAATCCAATTTTACCAACAAAAAGCATTTCTATAGAGTTGTTGTTGTTTTTTAGAAATGAACTTACGTTTTGGAAGCCATCCATATACACAAAATCTTTGGTGTAACCACCTGGAGTGCCCGTATCTATCATTCCACGCTTTACTCTTTGGACTATAGTAAAAGCCACAGAAGGAGAGAAATACTTCCCCAACTCTTCAAAAATATCATAGAAAGATGACTTAATACTATAGCTTGCAGCGACAACTCTTGCACTATATCTTTTAACATCCTCTAATGTCAATAATCCATTTTTATCTTCAATGAATAGTGCTAACCCTTCCTCCGTATTTAGATAATTTGGAAATCCGTTTTTAAAAATCATAAATGGCTGCAATTTACCATTTTCAGCTCTAAATACATGAGTTTTAATTTCATGGTAAATGTACCTTTTTATATTATTTTCTGAAAATTTTTCTGAAGCATTGATTTTAATAGTGTTTAGAGAAGCATTTACAGATAACTTCGCACTAGCTCTTTTAAGAATTTCGAAGTCCCATTCAAAACCATATTTGTTTAATTCTTTCTTGAAAATCTCAAGCACCTCTTCCGGGGTTAGATTTTCCTCATAATCATCTACAGTTTCAATTCTTGTTAAATTTGATTTTGCCTCCTTAAATAAACAATCACTTGGTTCGCCATACAAGTTTGATAATTCTGCACCAAAATTAGGATTTGTTCTATTTTTAAATAGATCAATCCTCAACATCAGATTATCAATGTTTTTCAGGTAGTAGGGTGCTAATAAAGAATCCCGACGATTTTCAATTTCAGTTCTTATCAAAGAAATTTCTTTGTAAAGTGCATCTATTTTAGGATTAAAAAATTCATATGTAAATTGCGGATTATAATATCTTCCCAGTTCGTATTCTTTTAGGAATTTCTTTTTTTCTTCTTCAGAATTAATTGGATTAATATATTTAAAAATATCGATTTCCTTTTCAATATCTGCAATTCGTTGATCATATTTCAAAATACATTTTTCAGAATTATAATTAAATTTCATCGATTAGGCCATCCCGGTAATAGTATTTCTCCATTTCTGTTCATCTATGTGAGCATTACATGTTTATTTTGGTTTTTCAACAAGATTGTGTGAATAACCTCGATAGTCCTATTCTTCCTATTTAGACCATGATTGATAAAAAGCTAACGCAGATTACAGGGAGGACATTGCTTATAGTTTATGAAGGAGTAACTATTCAGCCATCCTTAAGACCGGATGTCGATAGCGAAAATCCGCTTATTTGTGTCTATGGTGATACATTTTTTAGTTTTTAATACTGAGTCTACATCCATCGATTTCAAAGGCGTTTGACAATTGTGTGCAATTATCTATTTGTGGACTATTCAGTCTAACGGTAACGTTTATGTATGGCTGAATAGTTACATGAAGGATAATAAACTGAACACATCAGAAGAACGGATGGACACCTATCTTGCTTTCATTAAATTTGGTGAGTTATCTTTGATCAAAGATTTTACTAAAGAGACACATATCTTATTCCTTAATTCCAAATCGTTTTTGGAGAACACACATTTGCCCACCTCCTCGCATGCTTGTCCCATCGCCCAACCCCTGCATTAACTCCAGCCCCCCTTTAAAGAATAAGATACAGAACGGGCAGTTGGTGCTTATACGTCCCTCTTCCTTAGCCATTTCTATCCTGTGTGTGGAATGATTGTCAGGGACTTGTGGGTAAGTTGCATGTACACCTGCTTTTTTGGGAATTATTTTTAGAAATATTTTTATAAGACTGCGTTTATTCTACTTTGAAGTGTGTGGTTATGAACTGTATTCGGGACATTGACGGACGAAATGGAATATCGGGAGGCAGAGTATTATTTACAGGCCTCGGTACTTAAGTCTGGAGTATGTGACTGCAGGATGGGATTTTTATGCTCGTAGAATCGATTGGTTTTTTCAATTTTTTTTGAATACTTTTATCATATTTAATAAAGAAATGCTTGCTAATATTGATCAAAAAAATTAGAATATTAAGAGCAATTGTCTAATGGAAGGAGATTAAATGGAAAATGAAGATTCAACTAAAAAAATAGCAAATGAAATACTTGAGATAATCGAACACAATTCAAAAGGATATTTAATTGGTGAAAATGAATATGAAATTTTGAAAATGAAATGTGAAATGTTAAAAATATCTGAAAAACCACCAAACAAAAATAAAAATAGTAAAATTAAAATTGATTTTGAAAACTTATCTTTACAAGAAATAAAAAATGCATTAATTGATTTGCCAAGACATAAAAGCATCATTATTTATGGTATTACTATTTGGTGGATATCTGTATTAACTTTCTATTTTGCATCAGAATATGATTTTTTTTATTCCGATAATATTATGTTTATTTCACTTTTATCAATCCCAGCAATATTTGGAATCGTGTATAATAATCCATTTGTTGGCGCAAGTGTTGGATTCTTTAGTTCTTTGCCTATAATATTTTTCGAACCAGAAGCTGTTATTATTACAATCTTAGCATTAACTTCAACTGGCATGTTACCTATAATAATAATCTCAATAATCTCAATTCCAATAATCAATAAAATTCCGAATTCCAAATTTATATTTGAAAAATACAATTGGATAGTAGGTTTTAGTCTAGGACTATTTATTAATTTAATTAGTGATATAATATTCTTGTATTTCCAAATAAATTTTGGATTCTGAAATATTATAAGATTTCTGAGGAACTTTAAGAAGACATTAGATAAGCGCATTTTAAGTAATAATGGAGATTGTTTCAATATGAATAGCAAAATAGATAAAATCCGTAATTGGTTAGATACTAATAAAATATTTTTTGAAACCATTGTTGCAGTGGGTCTTACAGTTATGGCTATTATGTTGACATTAATGTCAATTAATGTATCTGATAAATCAAATCAAATTGCTTTTTACGAAACAGAATTAATGAAAATGGAAAATCAACCAATTATGCATTTTGATGTAAATTACCTTTATCATTTTGAAAATAATTCGGAATATTGGGAGGAACGATTAACAATCAATAATGTTGGGTCACCTCTCAAAGAATTTGATTGTGATACAATGGTTTTTATAAAAATATCTTATAGAGAAAATGGTAATCCTTCAAAATTTGCATTAATTCCAATTAATGATTATTACCTAATTAGTTTTCCCACTGGCGGTTTATCCGGAAGATTAACTAATATCACAGGTTATTATAATCCAGAAGAAAAAATATGGAATCACAATAAAGTAATACAAACAGGCCTACTTTTTATAGAATTTGCAGAAAATAATAATGCTTATGGGTATATTGAAATTGTGAGATTCGTAAAAACTGAATATAGGGATATTTTTGAAAATATTCATACTGATATTTATTTTGTCGATCCATTTGGAACTAGAACACATAAATTGAATAAAGAAGATGGAAAGATAATTAGTGACTATTATGAGAGTTTTTGGTGGAGTGAAAACTTCAATATTGAAGAATTATCTCCGAATATAATATACAATAATTTCCTTAAAAATAATAAAAAATTTGAAGAAGATAAAATAAGCTCTTTGGAATGGAAAATGTATTAATCGGATCCTTAGCATCATTAAAGATGTCCTGTATTTGAGCGAAGCGAAATCCATTGTCTGTAACATATAATCTTGAAATATTTATATCAAGTGGACCCTATTATTCAATATGCTGACCAACAGTTACATCCACCTGCCTGGAATAGGTGCCACAACAGAGAGAAAGATATGGGACTGCGGTATCAAGTCCTGGGATGAGTTCAGGGAAGAACCCCACCGTGCCGGACTGCCGGAATCAAAACTAAGATCGATACTGGAAGGTATCAGCACATCAAAAGAAAAGCTAAATGCCCGTGACCACACATACTTTGCCAATAACCTCCCAAAAAAAGAGCACTGACGGGCATACAGGGAAAATACCATATTCCTTGATATCGAGACCACCGGACTATCCCCCTGTAATGATGAAATAACTATGATCGGTGTACATAGCAGCGATGGGACAAAGGTGTTTATAAACGGCATCGACCTGGAAGATTTCCCACTGGCTTTAGAAGGGTGCAAGGTCATTGTCACCTTCAACCGGGCACGGTTCGACCTTCCTTTTATTGAGCATCATCTACCAAGTGTCAATTTCGACCAGCTTCATATCGACCTGCTATACCCCCTTCGCATGCTGGGCCTGACCGGGGGGACTAAAACGTATCGAAACCGAGCTGGGAATTTCAAGGTCTGGCGAAACCACTGGTCTTCCAGGGTTCGATGCAGTGCGATTGTTCCTCTTCCTTAGCCATTTCTATCATGTGTGTGGAATGATTGTCAGGGACTTGCAGGTAAGTTGCATGTACACCTGCTTTTTTGAAAAGTGTTTATAAAAGTATTTTTATAATATTATGATACATAATATTTTGAATTGTGTGGTTGTGGACTATATTCTGGATATTGACGGAAGAAATGGAAAATCGAGAAGCTGAGTATCATTTACAGGCCTCGGTACTTAAGCCCATGGCATTTGACTTAGTTCATGAGTGTAAGCTCTAGGTATGGTGGGCTAGGGTGCGAATATGATTGATAACGATGTGACTTGAAATTGTAATTTTATAATCGGTATGGAGATAGAATCCCTATAATTTATTGCAATGCAAAATTCAGGTGCATATTATATTTTATAACTAATTATATATTTTAATGATTTTGTAAGCATATATATATATAATGATAGCAGTAAAACTAAGAATGATTTACAATGAGTAATTTGGATATTTGGATAGACCCACTACATGGTAAGGAACGACCAATAGGGACTGCTTTTATATGTTACTCTAGAAAAGATTATACTCAATTAAAAAACACAGTATTATTTGCATTTGACAATAGAGAAATTCCCTATTTTTTGGATAAAAAAGATATAGTAGGAGGAGAAAGATGGTTAGGTAGGATAGAATTAGCTCTAAATAATGCAAGTTGTGGAGTTATTATATTAACTCCCCAAAGTATAAACTCCCCATGGATTTGGTTTGAAGCTGGTACATTGCATGGTAAAGATACGCCCATTATACCATTTATTATAAACATTTCTGATGAGGGGATTAAAGAATTTATAAAGCAATTGCCCCCATTTATAAGTCAAATGCAAGTAATTACAAATGTAAATGAGTTAATTGACATTGTAAGTGGTTATACATTTAAATTCATGGATGTATTTCCTAAAGACAAAGAAGAATTAAACAGAAGAGTTTTGAAAAAATTGAAACAAGTTAAATTAACTTTTATTTTAAAAAATGTTGATAAAGATTTACAATACGATTTAAAATTTGGTTATCAAATAGTAAGGTTTGGGTTATGGGATATAATACAAAAAGAACCACATAATTTAGATTTGGATGAAACAGATAGGGTACATAGAATTGTGTACAATGAAAAATTTTCATATAATGAAACCAGTAATGCATTGAAAGTAGAATACATATTGCCTGTGCATAATAAATGGGGACTGACATTCAAACTATTTTTAGATATCCAGGATTTGAAAAAAAATGATGATGTGAAGAGTCTTTTAGATGAGATTGTCGGAAAAGCCTGATTTTCGAATATTTCAGCTTTACTGTCTAAACTCGACCGGGCACAGCATAGTGATTTAGTTTTAACAATATTTCTGGAAGTTTCAATTTAGGCGCTTTTTAGGTACTTTTCCGACAATCTCTAGATAGTAACAATTTTCTTGATATAACTCAAAGCGGTTCGGGCGAAAAACAAAGGATATATTTTCTTATTCCAGATGAATTTTGCAGGATAGTTGAAGAACCACATCATAAAATACTAAACAATTATATATATCCTGTATGATTTATTGCAAATCGCCTTTTGCGAACCTACACTCACCACCAGATCTCCAATCCCCTTGATGCCCCGGATTTCCAATCCGACCGGTCCGTGACATATAATCTTGTGATATTCATATCAGGTGGACCCTATTACTCAATATGCTCACCAACAGTTACATCCACCTGCCCTGAATAGGTGCCACAACAGAGAATAAGATATGGGACTGCGGTATCAAGTCCTGGGATGAATTCAGGGAAGAGCCCCGCCGTGCCGGACTGCCGGAATCAAAACTAAAACAGATACTGGAAGGTATCAGCACATCAAAAGAGAAGCTCAATGCCCGTGAACACACATACTTTTCCAATAACCTCCCAAAAAAAGAGCACTGGCGGGCATACAGGGAATTCAGGGAAAATACCATTTTCCTTGATATCGAGACCACCGGACTTTCCACATATTATGATGAGATAACCATGATCGGAGTACATAGTAGCGATGGAACAAAGGTGTTCATAAACAGCATCGACATGGAAGATTTCCCACAGGCTTTAAAAGGGTGCAAGGTCATTGTCACCTTCAACGGGGCACGGTTCGACCTTTCTTTTATTGAGCAACATCTGCCCGGTGTCAGTTTCGACCAGCTTCATATCGACCTGCTATATTCCCTTCGCAGGCCGGGCCTGACCGGGGGCCAAAACGTATCGAAACCGGGCTGGGGCTTTCAAGGTCTGGCGAAACCACTGGTCTGTCAGGTTTTGATGCGGTGAGGTTGTGATACCGTTACAAACGTGGCAGCCAGGCAGCGCTGGACAAACAATGCAATCAATGAACACATTCAATCATAACTAAATTCATACCTGCCAATAAGCGGCACGAATACGACCCCGCCTTTTTTCTTCATGAACTATTCCGTCCACATCATTTTTCACAAAATTCTTTGAAATCATCAAGATCAAATGCCAGATATCCCTTTTTTTGAATTTCTCTTTTGCCTTTGATATTTTTTGCGATAATTGCAAAGTGTTCCACACGTCTGGAATTCTTCCAGCTAACACTCTTTGTTTTTCCATTAAGTTTATCAAGTATGTGAATTGATTCTTGCATCGACAGGTTCTTCCATTTAACTTCACAAAAGAGAATGTTGTTTCCTTCATCAAAAGCAATGAGGTCGATCTCTTCTTCCATGTGCCACCATTTATCGATATGTAAGAAGGAAAATGGAAGACGATTCTGTTGTTTGTTCAACTCGATTAAAAACTCACGCGCAATGTCTTCAAATACAAATCCATAATATGTGTTAATATCCCGCGTTATTATAGCTTTTAAAGCATCCGGGTTTGAAATTAGAATAGACTGGTTTTTGTAGATAAAACGGAACCAGAAACGATAGAAATTGTCACTGATCATATATCGCGATTGTCTTGGCGATTTTTTCTTTGCTGTAACTGGATAATTGCGTTTGAGAATTCCATATGCGTGAACCAGTTCATACAAATATTTTCCAACCGTGTCTTTGTTTAGACCGGTGTGGGTTACAATCTCATGTTGAACTGTTTTTCCCTGTGCAACTGCTTCAAGGATAGAGAAATATCCTTTGTGTGCACTACCAAACTCCATTATAAGTATGTTTTTTCCTTCTTCCATAAGCGGTGCAGGCTCGACTATGAAGAGTTTGTCAATCAATTCAATCGTTTTTTCAAAATAGAGCAGGGTGTAGAGCAGATATTTT
>Ga0255366_10275_pt1 | contig 10591 bp, 8 predicted proteins | sample ANMaggSeSYBR01C4_FD_182086 | JGI IMG/M metagenome (GOLD analysis project Ga0255366, IMG submission 182086) | Sediment cell enrichment communities from methane seep in Santa Monica Basin, California, United Staets - ANME aggregate JGI... | ecosystem: Environmental > Aquatic > Marine > Cold seeps >... | reverse complement strand
AACAGGATACCCCTGGTTAGAATGACAAATATCAATTTACTTCCGGGAAATCTAGAGCTGGATAAGCTTATTGGAGATATAAAGGAAGGTTTATATTTAGATTATAATAAGAGCTGGAGTATAGATGATAAAAGGATAAACTTCCAATTTGGTACAGAAGTTGCCCGGGAAATAAAAAATGGAAAATTAGGAAAAATTTATAAAAACGCAGTCTATCAAGGTATTACTCCGGAGTTTTGGAAATCTTGTGACGGGATAAGTTCTGAAAAATATTGGCATATTTGGGGAGTACCGAATTGTGGCAAAGGGCAGCCAGGGCAAGTGATGCATGTGGCACACGGCACATCCCCTGCGAGATTTAGAAAGGTAAAGGTAGGTGCTTCCAAATGAAAGATATAAATTCAGGGAAAGAACTTGTTGATAAGATAAAAAGTTTTACTAAGAACTACGATTTTGAATTAATTGCCTCAAGGGAAAAAAGTGAGCTTACCAGATTTGCGGAATCTTACATCCACCAAAATGTAGCAGAAACCGATTTGAATTTAACCGTAAAGATAGTAAATGAAGATAGAATCGGTGCAGTACAGATGAACAGTATTGATGAGCCCGCTATATCAGAAAATATAGAAAAGGCAATTGAAGTAACCAGGATTACCCCTAAATTAGATTACCATTATCGGTTGCTGACACCTCAATCATACAAAATGAAAAGCAAATATTCTAAAGATACTGCCAACTTCTCCCCTCTAAATAGAGCTCAATTAGTGAAACAACTGATAAAAGAAGTAAACAAAAGATGGTATGAGGTGGCAGGAGCCTTTAAAACAGAAGAATCTACCCTGTTGGTGGCTAATTCGGAAGGAGTATTTGCCTTTGATCGGGGGACCAAAGTAGATTTTAATTGTGTTATCACCCGGGATAATTCTACTGCCCATGCCTCGTTTGTGGACAGTGATATCAATAATTTTAGTATCAATAAAATAACCGACGAACTATTAGAGACCGCTTTAAAAAATGTAGAACAAATAGAAATTAACCCGGGGGTTTATACGGTTATCCTTTCTCCGGAGGCAGTTGCGGAAATCTTAAACTATACCGGCTATACTGCCTTTAATGGCAAAATGATTATGGAGAATAAAAGTTTTGTAACCAGTAATCGAGGTAAAAAGATTTTTCCGGAAACTATAACTGTGTCTGATGATCCTTTTGATAAACTCAGCTTACCGCTACCTTTTGATCTAGTTGGATATCCTCGGGAAAAGATATATCTTATTAAAGATGGGGTAGTTAAAGACGGAGTATATGACCATCTTACCGCTTTGAAATATAATAAAAAATGTACCGGGAATACTTTATCACCGGAACACGCTTCCTTTGGAGCTCTCCCTTTTAATCTGGTGATGAAAGAAGGGGATAGTTCTGTTGAGGAGATGATATCCTCTACCAAAAAAGGTATCTATGTTTCCCGTTTTCACTATGTTAATATACTCAATCCTATGAGCGTTCAGTTAACCGGGATGACCAGAGACGGCACTTTCTTAATAGAAAATGGGAAGTTGGGAAGGGCAATCAAGAATATGAGATTTAATGCCAGCGTAGTGGATATATTAAAAGCAGTTGATATGATATCCAAAGAAAGACAGACAAAAGAAGGATTTATCGGCTCGACCGTTGCCCCCTATCTCAGAAGTAATAATTTCATTTTTTCCAGCAAAACAAGTTTTTAGAGGAATAGGAACAAAGAACCCTCACTTGTTCCTGTTTTATTTTACCGAGGCGATAAAGATATCCCCAATAACCAGGAGATCATCTTTTTTTGGTTTTCTTCCCTGTGATACATTCTCAAAGATAGCTCTTCCTAGGGCAGCAATCATAGAATATAAAAACAGATCCCCGCTTACTTTTTTACCTGAACATAAAGTGATTTCCCCGAACAGGTCTCCTGCTTTTTTCTGCTTCCTTCTCAATTTCTCGAATAGTTCATTTATCTTTTTCTTGCTGTCCTCTTTTTGCATAAAATCATAGCTGATTCTTTGCATAATAATAAAGATTTTAGAATTTTCTTCCAAAAGATTTATATATAAATCTACTATCATTTTTATCCGTTGTTTAATATTGCTGGTTGTAGAAATTATTTCGTTAATCTTTTCAAAAATCTTTTTTACATTTACTTCCAGAAGTTGTGAGGCTAAATCTATTTTAGAAGGGAAATAATAATATATAGTAGGTTTTTTTACCCCGGAAAGTAAGGCAATATCGTCCATGGTAGCCTCATAAAAACTCTTTTTAAAAAAAATATCCCGGGCAGCTTCTAAAATTTGTTCTTTTTTATTAATGCTTTCTATTTCCATCAAAAAGACCACTCTCCCATAAGGTATAGACCCCCCGCATTTCCCATCTGTCCCAGCTTTGAAGTTTGCTCGTCTGAAACAGAAACATAAGAAAGAGTAACTGAAAAATCATCGGTGAAATTATAACTGGCACCGATAGAATTCATCATGCTTCCATCTTGAAGGCTTATTATGCCTAAATAGTTTGGAGTAAGTTTAATATCTTCTAAATCTTTTCTGGCATTTAAAGAGAGATAAGGGGAACATTGGTCACCTTCTTCAAAAGCAAAACCCCAGATGAAGCCCACATTTAAATAGAGATCAAAAGAGGTAGTGTAGTCTGCACCGATTACCGCTTTTATATAGGGATCCTTTAATATATCTTCACCTTGTACTTGCCAGGGTTGGGGGATTATATAAGCTAAATCACCTCTTAGGGTAGCTCCTTCAATTCCCGGAAAATCTCCCTGGAATTCAAAGCCGAAAACTTTTTTTTCGGGGTACCCCAACTCTAAATTTAAAGACATTCCGGAAGATTCGGGAACAGGCTGCACAGTTTCAGGGTAACCATTGAGATAGTATCCGTTATAATAACTTATAGCAGCATCAAAAGAGGCGAAACTTCTCCCTAATTTTAATCCCCAAACTGGATTTTCCGGAGTGTTATGAATTATATTAACAGAGGTTATTTCTATTCCCTGAGCCTGGAATTGGGGGGCAAACATTGAAAGATACATTTGCTCTTCATATTTTTCTGGCATATAAGAAGGAACGAAAGAAGGCAAGACTATTGCCTGCAAATAGGTAATATCATCAAAATAATAAGTTGCATCAGCAGCTAATACTCCATTTTTCTGGCTCATAGATGTAAAAGACATTCCAGGTGGCAGGGGATTAAAATTATCCAAAGGGCTGAACATATCCGCTGATCCCCAGCTTATAATTAATAGACCTGTTCTTGTGTCGAGTTGGGGAATAAGGTCATAAGAACCAAGATAAAGTTCTTTGGGCATAATCATAAATGGATTGGAGGCAGAATTATCACTATATTTTATTATTAAGTCTCCTTCTGCAAAGACTTCATCAGTAAAATTATGTATATAGTTAAGGTCTAAATTTAGAGCATTGCTTAGATTGTTTTCTGTAAAGTTATATCCTCCTGAATAGTTTAAGCTCCCAGAAAAATTTCCTGCATGAACAGAAGCCGTAAATAATAAAATGATAAATACCGCCAAAAAAATATTTTTTTTCATAATTATATTTTTTCTCCTTTACTATTGTTAACTAATTAATGTTATTTTTAATTGACCAATTCTCCAATTCACCAATTCGTAGGACAGACATCTCTCCTGTCCTACGGTTCCTATCTCGGGCAGACACAAGGTCTGCCCCTACAATTTATCTCCTGAATTCCGATTCCCTCTTTCATAACTATACACTAAACGCTCTACGCTCCGCGCTCTTTTTCTTTACTAAATACTATTCACTAACGACTAACGACTAATTTAAAGAGTCGGTTTCGATAATGTTCTGATACTAAAGAAACCGGATGATAATTCTATATTATTTTCTGTTTCTTTCATTACGATCTTAGTTTTTTGGTTCTCTGCTATATCAGTAAATTCTATCTCCATAGGCGTAACCTTATCATTATCGTCAACTTTTATTTTGTTAATGGTTAAAGTTTTGGTTAATTCACTGCCGGCCTCATAAAATTCTACTTTTTTAGCGTAAAAATTTTCTTTATCTACATGAAGAATAATTTTTTCGTAAGATGCGTCTTCTTCGCTCGGAAAAACTTCTATAATGTATTCACTGTCTGTTTCTTCCAAAAGATTTTTTTCGTAATCTTTATCTTCATAATCCATACTCATATCCTCATAAGAAAGACCTGTCCCCATAAATTCATCATCCTTCGAGGAACTGGCGATTCTCCTTGGTTTGTTATAGGCAGGCATATATAAATATATTTTTTCTCCATCATCAATATTTAGAAGAGTTACACCTTTCACCGATTTAGGAGAAAGAAATCTCATAAGGGTGCTGCTCTTTCCATCTTCTCCCTCTTGTGAGAACATTATCATCTCTCTTACTTCCTCATTTCCTTTCTCATCTATTAAAATCATTTCGGAAATAGTTTTTTGAGTAGTAAAATCAGGTGATGTTTCTTCCATTTTATCCATGATTTCATCCACAGTTAGTATTGTTTCTGTTCCTGCATAGGCCATAATGCCTGAAAACAACAAGCAGAGAGTTATCATCGTAAAAAAATATTTTCTTATTTTCATTATTTTGACTCCTTTTTTATTTTAAAATCAACTTTATCTAATAATATTGGAAGAAGTAACAGGGTATATATAACACTTACCAGCATTACGCTTCCAATCAATTGACCAAAAGATGCCATCATTTTAATATTGGAAAAGCTGAGTACAAAAACTCCGGCTGCTATAGAAATGGAATTAAAGACGATCGCTCTTCCGGTTCCGGTTAGGGTTGTTTTTAGCGCATCTATTTTTTCCTTGCGTTTTAATTCATTTTTATAGCGGGATATAAAGTGAATGGTATAATCTATCCCTGCGCCTATAGCGATACTTGCCACCATCATGGTAGATACGTTTAAGGGTATGTTAAAGACTCCCATAGCACCACCCGCGGTAATGATAGTTAAAATAAGAGGGATGATAGAATATAATCCTACTTTAACAGATTTAAATTGAATGACCAGCATAGTGAATACCATTAAGAATGCGAGAATAATACTCCTAATCTGTCCCCTGAATAGACTACTGTTTATCCGGTCAGTTATTACCGGGGTTCCGCTCAAACGAAAAGAGAGTTTCGTGGTTTCATTAGCATCAGGTATAAAAACAATCATATCATTTAAATACCAGAAGATAGCATTTTCTTCATCGCTTAATTGGTCACCTAAATAATTTTCTGCCATTAATTGTGCTACTTTTATTTTTTCTCTTTCCCCGGCCATGCTTCGAGAATCTTCCAGTATTTCCAGCAAATAGAGAGCATCATCTTCTGATAAGTCTACCTGACTAATAAGTTCATCTTTAAAGAGATCTACTGTTTGTTCATTTTGGATATAAGATGTAAGTGAAGGAGAAATCTCCTCTTTGGTTAATCCCAAATCTTCAATTTCCAAAGAAGATAGAGACAAAATTTCAGAAATAAACGTCTGGTCTTTTCTTTCAAATTCATTATTTGGTTGAGCAGCCAATCGAACCAATTCTTTCTTGAAGTCATCTATATTTTTTATCTCTATACCTTTAGCCTGAAAGGAAGAAATAATTTCATCTGCAATATAGGGGTAATAATTTTTACGTTCTTCTTTTTCTAATGATTGAAGATCTACTTGCTTTACATTTTTGGGAATGGTTTCTATAAATGCCCTTATTTTTGCAATTGATAAATCGAGGGCATCAGAAGTCATTTCTTTAGTCCTGATAGATACCAGCGTGTCTTTATCATCATCTCCGACCATAGAAGTAATATATTCATTATCCTGGGCAAAAAACCAGAGATTATCAATCTTTCCCAAACTTGCAGGTATGATCTTTTTATTTTCCATTGCATCATTAAGATCAATTAAAAAATCGCTGATTGAAGACGGTTCTTTTAGTGAAGGGAGCCTTGTTGAATAATCTTCTATCTTTTTTATCTGTCTTAAAACATAAGGATTTTTTACGTTATCTGCTTCGGTGTAGATATAAAGCGTATCTACTCCGCCAAATTTTTCTTTGAAATAATTCAAAGTTTTTACAACCTGGCTCTTTTCTCCCAATCTTGATTCCATGGATGAATCAGGTATGACTTGAGTAGCAAAGCCGATTCCTCCTAAAACTACGGCTAACACAATCACGATAACCATTTTCTGTTTTTCTGAAACCAAATAAAAAACAAGATTCAATAATTTACTGACTAAATCTTTAGAATTAGAAGAGAATTTTTTATGTATTTTAGGAGGAGGGAAAAGTTTGTAAAAAGCACCCAGAAAAAAAGTTGCCAGTATAAAAGCAAAGAATATTCCCAGGGTAGAAAAAATACCAAATTCGGTAATGGGTAATACGATGGCGGCAGAAAGAGACAAAAAACCGGCCATAGTCGTTAAAGCACTCATTAATATAGGCACAAAAGTATGCCGGAAAGTCATTTTAACTGCTTTAAGCGGTTCAAAGCGATATCTTTCTTCATAATAACGGCTTACAAAATGTATTCCATAAGCAGTTGCCAGAGATATCATAATAACCGGCAGGATAGCAGCTACCATGGTCACATTTCTACCAGTGGAAGCGATTAATCCCAAAACCCAAACCGAAGACATAAATGCGACCAAAAGGGGTAATATGACTCCCCGAATACTTCGAAAGCAGAAGAAAAGAACAAAGAGCATGATAAGGATGGCGGCAATACTTAAGCCCATGGTACTCCGGGAACTTTCTGATATTTCTGCACTCATTAATGGCATACCGGAGTAATATATTTTTGTAGCATCTCCTTTTAAGGGGTCTATTATTTTTACTAAATCGTTCTTTAGTTCACTTCCCGAAAAGCCCTTTTTTAACTCCATTACTAATAGAGTAACGTTTCCGTCTGCGGAAATAAATTTACCTTTTACCATATTGTTTTTTAAAAGAGTTTCTTTAAGCTCTCTTGCTTCTTTATCGTTTTCCGGGAAGATTTCTACTAAATCTTTTACTTCCAAACCAAATTCTGTGCTTATTATTTCAGGCATATTTAAGAAAGAAGTTACAGATTTAATATAAGAAGTATCATTTAATTCATCAATAATATTTTTTACGCTCCTTAAATTTTCTACCCGGAAAAGGTCATCATATTCCAGCGAGATTACCGCTGTTTCTGACTGAGAGCCGCCAAATTTATCAACTATTTCACTATAAAATTCTATATCCGGGTCATCCGCGGGCATATATTTGGTAATGTCATCTTCGATGGTTAGCTTGTTTAATTGTGAACCTGCCAAAATAGTGATAACAATGGTTATTATAACTATTGGCCAAGCATATTTTTGTTACAAAATTAGCAAGTTTATTCATTTTTTATTTTTCATCCCCTCAATTTTTTAGACTAAAATATATTATAACTGACTGGTCAGTCGAAAGTCAAGAAAAATAAACAGAAAAATAAAAATATAAATAAAAACCATAATTCAAAATATTTTCTTATAATGTTTTGTTCTTTGGTTGGATTTATCCGACCCGTGTTTTTAATAGACAGGCGAGACGCCTGTCCTACTTAATTAAAGTAAATCATTATTGCATAGGAGGGCGTATACAATACGCGATATTATTTTTCTATCTTTTCCTTCTCTTTCTTAACTCGATACTCAATACTATATACTCGATACTTTCTTTTAAAGCTTGACAAGAAGGGATATTAAAATTTATAATTAGAAAAATACAAAATATGTAGTTAAATATTTAGGGGCTAGTAGGTAATGGTCATTCCCAGAGAGCTGATGGTTGGTGAAAATTGGTATTGACTTTATCGAATTCCACCCTTTTTAATATTTCCGGTGAAATTAAAATATCCGGAAACACATCTTAAGGTGTGTTAAACAATCAGCCAATGAAGGATAGGATATTTTCCTATTGAATCAGGGTGGCACCACGTGATTAAACTCTCGTCCCTAGTAGTAGATATTACTAAGTGATGAGAGTTTTTTTATTTAACTTAAAATTTAAAAAAGGTAACGAACATCTATGAAAAAATTTAAAATCCTCGAACATACTGCTGATATTGGGATAGCGGCATATGGTAAAACCAAGAGGGAAGTTTTTATCAATACTGCCAAAGGAATGTTTGAAATTATCGCCGGAGGGAACAAAGACCATAAAGAAAACTTTTATGATAAAGTAAAGCTGGAAGCTGACAATCTGGAAGGCTTACTCTTTGCCTGGCTTAATGAACTTTTATATATCGGTGAAACCAGACTGGTAATTCTTAATAAATTTCAGATAAAGGAATTATCTAATTTTCAGATTGAGGCAGAAGTTGAGGGGATGAAAATCAACCATCCTTCCGTTAAAATAGAAAAAGAGATAAAAGCCGTAACTTACCATCGTTTGGAAATTAAAAAAGATGAGGAAAGCGGACTCTGGAGTGCCCAGGTAATTTTTGATATCTAAAAAAAAGGAATTAAAATGAAACAATCATGGGAAGGGCCTTTAAACAAAATAGATGATTATCGTTGGGAGATTCCCAAGACCTATAACTCCGGGATGAGAGTCCCCGGCCTAATTTATGCCTCTTCAAATTTATTAGAGAAAATTTGCCAGGACCAGGCAGCGGAACAGGTAGCTAACGTGGCTTTCCTGCCGGGAATTGTTGGTCGTTCATTAGCTATGCCGGATATTCATTGGGGGTATGGCTTTCCTATCGGTGGAGTAGCTGCCACCTCCTTAGATAGTGGAGTTATCTCACCCGGAGGAATTGGTTTTGACATAAATTGCGGAATCAGGTTATTAAGAACCAATTTAACCATAAAAGAAGTAAAACCAAAGATTAAACCCTTGGTTGATGAATTATTCAGGGATGTTCCCTCCGGTGTAGGCTCAAAAGGAAAAATAAATATAAGTTATAATGAAATAAGAAAAGTTTTAACAAGAGGTTCTAAATGGGCTATAGAGAGAGGTTTTGGCTGGGGAGAAGACATTTTGTTTACCGAAGAAGAAGGGTGTATGAAAGATGCGAATCCTGATCTGGTTAGCAAACGCGCCCTGGAAAGAGGAAAATCTCAATTAGGCACCCTCGGCTCAGGAAATCATTTTTTAGAGATTCAGGTAATCGATAAAGTTTATGACCCTGAAGTTGCCCGGGAACTGGGGTTGGGAGAAGGCCAAATTACCGTAATGATTCATTGCGGTTCACGGGGATTGGGGCATCAGGTATGCACCGACTACCTGGTAACCATGCAGAAAGCGGTAAGCAGATATGGAATTCAACTTCCCGACCGGCAGTTAGCTTGTGCACCTCTGTCTTCACCGGAAGGGAAAAATTATTATGCGGCTATGGCCTGCGCGGCAAATTACGCTTGGGTAAATCGCCAGTGTATTATGCACTGGACTCGTGAAGTTTTTGCCAAGGTTTTTCGAAGCACTCCGGAAGAATTAGGATTAAAACTAATCTATGATGTAGCCCATAATATCGCCAAGATAGAAGAACATAGTTTGGAAGGTAAGAAAATAAAGCTGTGTGTGCACCGGAAAGGGGCAACCCGGGCTTTCCCTCCACATCATCCCGATGTACCGGAAAAATATAAGAAGATAGGGCAGCCGGTTTTAATTCCGGGAGATATGGGAAGATATTCATACTGTCTGATAGGAACCGAGAAAGCTATGGAAGAGACTTTTGGTTCAACCTGTCATGGAGCAGGAAGAGTAATGAGCAGAACTTCTGCTAAAAAACAGGCCAGAGGGAGAGACATTCAACAAGAGTTGAGAGAAAAGGGAATAATTGTAAAAGCAGAAAGCCGGGGGACTCTGGCTGAAGAGATGCCGGAAGTCTATAAAGATGTAAGTGAAGTGGTCGAAGTAATGCATCAGACCGGTATATCCAGAAAAGTGGCACGGATGCGGCCATTAGGAGTAATAAAGGGATAAATTAGTCGTTAATGAATAGGGAATAGTCGTTAGTAGGGGCAGACCTTGTGTCTGCCCTCCGTAGGACGGGTGTCTCGCCTGTCATTATACGCTATAGCAGCACTCATTACTATCTTTAAAGAAGGAGAAAGAAATGTTAGATATAAAACTTATCCGTTTAAATCCGGAGAAAGTAAAAGAAGCATTAAAAAAAAGAAAAGAGAAAATTAATCTTGACGAGATACTAAGACATTCTGATATAACTTCTTTTACAGTTGGTAATTGGTTAAAATTATATCACTTGAAAATTCGGATGTCAAAATAGCTTAATCTCTTTGCTAAGTCGTCTTTCTTATTTCTAAAGCTTGGCGGAGGGGGTGGGATTTGAACCCACGGATACTTTCGTATCGCCGGTTTTCAAGACCGGTGCATTCGGCCGCTCTGCCACCCCTCCACTATTGCCAATATAGAATATCATCTATTTAATATATTAGTCAAGATAAATCTGTCTCCCTCACCCTCGTATCAAGTACGGGGCAGGCCCTAACCCTCTCCCTCCAGAGGCGAGGAAATAAAGATGTAGACAGGCTACGGTTTTGTATAGATCGTTGAGAGCGTATGCAATACGCTCTTACTTCTTCTAATTTC
>Ga0255366_10274_pt1 | contig 10607 bp, 4 predicted proteins | sample ANMaggSeSYBR01C4_FD_182086 | JGI IMG/M metagenome (GOLD analysis project Ga0255366, IMG submission 182086) | Sediment cell enrichment communities from methane seep in Santa Monica Basin, California, United Staets - ANME aggregate JGI... | ecosystem: Environmental > Aquatic > Marine > Cold seeps >... | reverse complement strand
TCAGGTAACCCACCTGCTGCTTCAACCAATTCTGAAATGGGTGTACCGATCCTGACCTTGAAATTTCCGGGCTTTTTAACAGATTTCCCGGTCAGCGTTACTACCCTCTCAAACAGTGGTTTATTTTTTTGAATAGCTTCATATGCTGCAAACGCAGTTCCGGCATTGTTCACAACAGCTCCTACTTCAATGGGCAATTTCCCAGATGGAACTTCACGGTTTATCAAAGCCTTGATCAGCTGTTTCTCTGCTCCTTGCGGATATTTCACTTTTAATCCAAAAACTTCAATTCCTTCATAATTTTTTGCCAAATCCGTCATGTGTTTTATCGCATCCGGTTTATTGCTTTCAATTCCTATTAAAGCTTTATTCACACCCAGCGCTTTTTTCAGGATCTGTGTTCCAACCAGAATTTCCTCCCCTTTTTCCATCATTAAGCGGTGATCAGAGGTTAAATAAGGTTCACATTCCACACCATTAATGATCAACACCTCTGCTTTTTTGCCATCTGGCACCATCAGTTTTACGTGCGAAGGGAATGTAGCTCCTCCCAGGCCAACAACGCCCATTTTATTGATCTTATCAATGATCTCTTTTTGAGTGAGGGTAATCTCTTTTTTCAACTCATCACTACAGTCAATATCGTCTTCCCATTCATCTCCATCCACATTGATGACAATAGTTGGCCTTCTGTATCCACTTGTATCAATAACATTATCAATCTTTAAAACTTTTCCGGATACCGAAGAATGTATGTTGGCCGAAATAAATGCTTCACCTTTTGCCAGAAGTTGACCTACCTTTATCAAATCGCCTTTAACTACCAAGGGTTTGGCAGGCACTCCAAGGTGTTGAGAGATAGGGATATTTGCCACTTTTGGAATGGGCAATACTTCGATAGCCTGATCCTCTGAAATTTTATTTTCCGGTGGATGAACACCCCCAAGTTTGAATGTCTTTAACAAAACCATTGAGATTTACGATTTACGATGTACGATTTACGATGTACGAAATACAAAATTTAATATATGATTTTATAATAATTAATCTTCATTTTTTCCCTCACTACTTTTGTTTTCTTCAGGTGTACTTTCCCTGACTTTTTCAATCGGAGGAGTTTCTTTAACAGTACCTGGTTTTTCAACCTTAACTTTTTCGGTTAAATCAATGTTTTCTGTTACGACCTTTTCCTTTTCAGGATGCCTGACCGCCATCGTTTTCTTTGGAGCAGGTGTTTCTCCGGTCTTTATCTTTCTTGGAGGAAAATTCAATTCATGAATGGCATTAGTCGGGCAAACCTCAACACACTTCCTGCAAAGTTTACACTTGAAAGGATCGATGTAAGCAAGGTTGTTTTCAATAGTTATGGCATCGAATTTACAAACCTTAAAACATTGGCCGCATCCTATACAGGCAACGGCACAATTTTTCTTTGCCGGGCCACCCTTTTCCTGGTTGATGCAACTTACAAATATTCGTCTCTCTTTTTTTCCTTTTGGCCTTAATTCTATAATATCCCTCGGACAAGCCTCTACACAAGCGCCACAAGCAACACATTTATCATTCACCACCGGCAGGTCTGTTTCGGGATTCATGTGTATGGCATCGAAATTACAAGCAACAACACAATCGCCTAACCCAAGACAACCGAAGGGACAGCCGCCTTCACCACCAAAGAGGTTATGGGCAAAAGTACAATTTGTTGCACCTTCGTAAACAACTTTACCCGGCGAATTAATCTTTCCACCGTTACACCTGATAACTGCAATAAGAGGGTCTTGCTCTTCAACTTCCAGCCCCAGTATTTTTGCCACATCAGCCATCACATCATTTCCTCCTACCGGGCAATTGAGGCCTTCGAGGTTTCCAGATTTTTCGCCCTGATTAACTGTTGCTTCGGCAAAAGCCCGGCAACCGGCAAATCCACAACCACCGCAATTGGCGGAAGGTAATGCTTCCTCAACCTCATCAATACGCGGATCTTCGATCACTTTGAATTGCTGTGCAACAAAGTATAAAATAACAGCTGCTGCAGTACCAATAATCCCAAGGGAAGCTACAGCGTATATTACTACATCATTCACGTTTATAATATTTTATGCCGAAGGCCTGCCCGAATACGTTCAGGCGGGCATCCCTTCGGGAGATGTTCAAATTTTAGTGTTAATATAATAACGGTGGCAAATGTATAAACATTTAGGAAAGTTGAAAGGGTTTTAAATCAATTTTTATCCATATATAATTAACTGCTATTAAATACCTTAAATATTTCGTAACTGCAAATTTCAAAACACGAAACGTCAAAAGAATTGATTTAGAAATATTTATGGTTTTTGTTTAAAAGGATTCTAAATTTCAGGAAGTTGAAGATAATTTGAAAAGGAAATTGACTTCAACGCAGAATTAAGCATATTTTATATATGAACTAACAAGGCGTAATCCAAGTCACAAATTGACATTGGCAGTATTTAGATCAATCTACTTTAGTTTATCTCAACAACAATAGTTTCCTGGTTTCAGAAATCCCATTCGTTTCCAATTTCAGGAAATAAATACCAGCAGGTAATCCTTCAGCATTCCATTTGATTTGGTAAGATCCTGCTGGGAATTGTTCTGAAATCAACATTTGGATTTCATGTCCGGTAAAATCAAGAATGGATAGCTTAACAAAATCCGGTGTTGAAATGAGTAGTTTAATTTTTGTACAGGTCTTAAATGGATTTGGAGAAATGGTGAAATATTCTTCAATACAGAATTGCTCAACTGATACTGCCTCACAGGCATCTTCCACTTCTTCCTGGCTGTTGCAGCCCGGAGCATTATTATTAATTGTTATGTCTCCATTAGGCGAGGCAAGATAATCACAAATACTTTGTACTTCACAGGTCGATAAGGAAATATTATCAGAGATGTATAAACCTGTAGTAATTGAACTTGCAACTATATTATCTAATCCTGATAGATTACCAAGTTCGTGGTTTTCTGAAATAGTAAGGCCTATGATAGAAGTCAGATTCTCCAATCCCGACAGGTTGTTCAGGGAATTATTGCAAAAAATACGAAGCCTTTGTCCGATATTTGTCAGGCTTTCTAATCCAGTTAGGCTTGTTAAGGATTGATTTCCCCCATTCAACCAATGGCCGATCATAAGATCACCTCCAATTGAAGTTAAGTTATCCAATCCTGTCAAACTGATAAGGGTATTGTTTTCTCTAATCGAAAGATTTCCTTCGATGGAGGTCAAACCCTCCAACCCTGTTAAGGTGGTCAGGGATGCATTATTTCCAATACCAAAAAAATTACCGATCGAAGTTAGGTTATCCATACCCGTAAAATTGGCAAGGGAGGAGTTGTAATTTATATGAATGCTTCCCCCAACTGAAGATAATCCCTGCAACCCGGTCATATTATTCAGCTCATTGTTGCCTTCAATCTTGAGCCAATTTCCGACAGAAATCAAGCTTTCCAGCCCCGTTAAAGTGTTCAGGGACACGTTGTCATGAATATTGAGATAATCTCCTATAGTTGTCACACTATTTAATCCGTTGAGATTGCTTATATCATCACCGTTGATTGTTACATATCCTTCCAGTTCTGTACAATTTGGAAAAGCCGATTGAAAATCATCAATATTTGCCTGGCTGATAAAATTATAATTTCCATAAGGCAGGCAGGGTACGGAACCCCCACAAGCAGTAGCTACATCAACCACACTATTGCAACCAGCAGCATTGTTTTGTATATTAACACTTCCGCCCGGATTTAATAAAACGTCGCATAACCATTGTGCTTCACAAGTAGATAAATTTACATTGCTGTCTATCCAAATGTATCCCCCGACAGAACTCAGATTGTCTAATCCTGCAAGGCTGGTCAGGGAATTGTTGATGTTAATGTTTAAGGACCCAATGCTAATTAGTCCTTCAAGCCCCGTCAGACTCGTTAATGCCGGATTGCCGCCTTGTCCTGCACCTCCACAATCTCCAATTACCAGACCTTCACCGATATAAGTTAATCCATCTAATCCCGTCAGGTTCGTTAGAGCAGTGCCTGAAATAATAAAAGAGCCCCCGATAGAAGTCAATCCTTCCAGTCCCGTCAGACTGTTTAGAGCACTGTTAAAATAAAAAGCAAGAGTTCCTCCAATGGATGTCAAATTATCTAGCCCAGTTAAATTGGAGAGGCAAAAGTTCTGCTGTAAACCTAAATTTCCCTCTATATGAGTCAAATTTTCAAGACCAATCAAGTTAGTCAGAGTGTCGTTATGAAAAAAATTAAAATCACCCTCAATTAGATTCAAATTATTTAATCCAACAAGATTTTCTAAAGAACTGTTGTGCCTTATTTTAATATTTCCTCCTATGTAAGTTAATCCTCCCATTCCTTCCATGTTTGTTAGTACACTATTATTATTAATGAAAATATTTCCCTCAATAGATGTTAAATTATCCAGTCCTGATAAATTAATCAGGGCATTGTTTCCATATATTGACATATCTACGATTGATGTCAAACCTTCAAGTCCAGTTAAACTAATAAGTGTAGCATTACCTCCTGAATTAGTTTTTCCAATTTCAAGGATTCCACCGATATAAGCTAATGAACCCAATCCCGTTAAACTGATCAAATCGCCGTTACCTCTGATACTAAGATCATTCTCAATGGATATCAAATTATCCAGGCCCGATAAGCTGATTAATGAGCTATTCCCGATAACAAAACTTCCCCCAATAGAAGTAAGGCCTTCCAGTCCCATTAGAATGGTAAGGGAACCTCCATAATAAGAAAGATCTCCTCCTATGAATATCAGATTATCTAATCCTAGAAGATTATTTAAACCAACAGCATGATTAATTTCAAGATCACCTCCAACAGAAGTTAATATGCTTAGTCCATCCAGGTTTGTGATACTTGTACCAGCGATTTTCACATTTCCCAATATCTCTGTACATCCAGGATAATTGACCTGGAAATTATCAATGTCCTCCTGCGTCCAAAAAGTGATACCTTCCGGAAGGCAGGGCTGTGAAAATAGATTTGTTTGGCAGCAAATCAGCAGGGCAAGTGTTAAAAGTGTTAAGTTTTTCATAATATGGGCCTCCGTTTTATTGTCTAAATTCATGGATTAATGTTTAATATTATTAAAATATAAAATTACAACATGAATGATGTATTTGTCTAACAGCCATGTCCCAAATGATAACAGTCATGTTGCATTTAGCTTATTAAATAAGGTGAAATGGGTTTAGAGTGTCAAAAAAATCAATAAAATTTACATAAAATCCGGTTATGAAGATTTTTTGTTTTGATTGGAATATTCGGATGGTAATATTCCAAAATGTTGCTGAAAACATTTTGAGAACCATGAAAGGTTATTAAATCCAACCTCAAAGGCTATTTCCGCTACATTACCGGTTTTGTTGGCCAGAAGTTCTGCTGCTGCGTTCAATCTCATCGTTCGGATAAATTCGCTTGCGGATTGTCCGACAAGTGCCGTTAATTTGCGGTGCAATTGCGAACGGCTCATACCAATTTTAATTCCAAATCCCTCCACACTAAAATCAGAATCAGACATATATTGCTTAACTATTTGAATGGCCTTTTGCATAAATTTTTTATCCATTGAAGTAACTCCACTATCCGAAAGCCCATCAATTGAGTCAATACTGCTGAGGAAGATTGATTTTAATTTTATTCTTTGTTGGATCAGGTTTTTAATCCTTATGAGTAGTTCATTGACATCAAAAGGTTTGGTAATAAAATCATCGGCACCGATCTCTAATCCTTCTATTTTACTTTCTTTACCGGCTCTGGCAGTAAGTAAGATAACCGGGATATGGCTGGTTCGCTCATCAGTTTTAAGTTTTTTACATAATTCAAATCCATCCATTTTCGGCATCATTACATCGCTAATCACCAGGTCAGGGATTTTTTCAATGGCCTTTTCCATTCCCATTTCACCATCAATTGCTTCGGCTATCCTGTAATCAGCAGTTAAATATGATCGGATGTAAGAACGCAGGTCATCATTGTCCTCTACGATCAGGAGCAATGGTTTTGAATCGTCTTGGACATCATCAATAATTCCATCTTTAGTATTTAGTTCGTTGAATTGCTCAACAATTTCAACCGGTTCAACCGATTTAACCAATTCACCAATTTCCTCCGGTTTCAAATGATCTTTACCCTTTAGAAGAAAAACAGAAAATGTCGTTCCTTTTCCTAATTGACTTTCAACCTCGATTTTTCCATGATGTATGTCAACCAATTCTTTTGTCAAGGCCAGTCCAATGCCTGTTCCTTCCTGGTCTTTGGTGTATGAATCATCTGCTTGATAAAAACGGTCAAAAATGTGTTCCAATTTTTCGGGAGGGATGCCGCGGCCTGAGTCGGAGATTTTTATTTCAGCTCTCGGGCCGGCAAAGTTTGCAGTATGCAGTTGGCAATTGGCAACGGTTTCATTTTTGCCTACTGCATACTGCCTACTGCCAACTGCTATTTCTATCAATCCCCCTTCTCCCGTAAACTTAAACGCATTCGACAGCAAATTATAAAGTATTTTTTCAATTTTATCTTTATCAACAAAAAGTTGGATGTTTTCCTCAGTTGAATTGAATGTTAAATCAATTTTCTTCTGTTTAGCCAATGACTCGAACGATTGTATATATCCATTCACCAAAGCCACAATATTTTCCTCTTTTGCCTGCAATTTCATTTTACCCGATTCCAGTTTGGAAAGGCTTAACAATTGATTGATCAATGTCTGCAACCTTCGGGCATTGCGTTGCATGATGTTCAGGTCTTGTTTGGTTTCTTCATCAGAAGTTTTTGAAAAAACTTTTTGTAAAGGTCCCAGAATCAAAGTAAGGGGAGTACGGAACTCATGGGAGATATTGGCAAAAAACCGTGATTTCATGGTATCCAGTTCTTTCAGTTTTTCAGCTTCCACATGCTCAATTTCTAAATCCTGCTTTAAGCGATGGCGTTTCAGGTCATATCTTCTCCATGCAACAATCAATCCAATGAAGAATATTCCATAGATCGTATATGCCCACCAGGTTTTCCACGGAGGAGGAAGGATGGTTATTGCAATACTGGTTCCGGTCTCGTTCCAGTATACGTCGTTATTCGACCCTTTGACCCGGAAAGTGTAATTTCCCGGTGGCACCCCGGTATAGTTGGCATAACGTCTGTTACCAGCCTGGTTCCAATCCTTATCCAATCCTTCAAGCATGTAAGCGTATTGGTTCAATTCAGGTGCTGTGTAATTCAGTGCAGCATACTCTAAAGAGAAAAAATTCTGATAATATTTGAGTAGCAGGTGTTTCTTCAATGTAATGCTTGTATCCAGGAATATCTCCTCTCCCCTGACCCTGAAATCTACCAGTCTTAATGGTGGTATGCGATGATTTTCCTTTAGACTGTCCGGATGAAATACATAATATCCCTTACCTGATTTATAAGACCCGCCAAGAAATATTAGGCCATCCATGCTTTTGTAAATGATGTATGGTAATATGTCATTGAAAGGGAGGACCTGCTTGAAAGATATATTTATTTCTTTATCACCCATATCATTTGAAAATCCCGGACTGAACTTTATTAACCCGTTTTCCGTAGTTAGCCATAGAAATCCAGAGTCGTCTCCAACTAAATTGTAGACCATATTGACTCCTTTATCCTGCTCATATCTGAACCGTTGAAAGCTGTCATTCTCCTTTATATAGAGGTTCAATCCATCACTGGTTCCAATCCATACATTATTGTAAGAATCTTCACCAACACACCAAACCCAATCCGTACTGATGCTTTGGATGTCATCAGGTTGATGTGTATAATGTATGAATTCGTACGTTCCTCTTAATTCCGGAGGTTGACGGTACAATCCCTTTGCATGCGTAGCTATCCAAAGATTACCTGTTTTATCTTCATAAATGAACTGAGGCGTAGCAAACTGAATGGATTTTCTAAGCAGACTATCCCTCCTGATATAGGTCAGGGATTTTTCTTCTTTTTTCTTCTGATAGATACCATAAGGTTGTGTACATATCCACAAAACATCCTGGGAATCTTCAAAAATTTTCCAGATAAACACCGGAATATTTTCAGGAGATGTCCCTTCTAAGTTGCATTGAACAAATCCACTTTTACCATATTCCCGCACAAAAAGTCCATTTCCTTCAGTCCCAACCCATAGGTTCTCTTCGCTGTCTTCACATATGCTCCAAATATTACCTGAATAAGTATCATATTTTCTTACTTGAAGAGAATCATAATTCATGACTAAGTTCATCTCCTCATCAAAGTGAACCACGGAGCTAATAGTTCCAATCCAGGTATGGCCACGGCTGTCAACCAGGAATGACATAGCATCCTTGTATTTTTCGGCAAAATCACGATGTTTCGGGATCTGATTAAGTATAGGATCCATTATGTTCACACCAAATTCACTGGTTATCCAAAGTGTTCCGGATTCGTCACTATATATTGAATTGATCATATTCCCATTGATACTGGAAGGGTTTGCAGGATCATGCATTATCGGAGTCAGTGTTGATGTTGACCAGTCATATTGATATAAGTCCCATCCAGCAATCCATAGCTTTTGATCACCGTGATAAGGATCTGACAGGATATCCAGTGCCTTGTAATGATCGCTTTCATCATATAACCCTTCCAAAGGAATCAGATGCCCTATGGCATGATTGTAGGTCATGAAACCGTTGTCCGTGCCAAAAAACATCTTGCCTGAAGGGCTCTCATAAATTATCCTAAAATAAATTTGATCTGAAGGATCGTTCGATTTTGAAGCGGCTGTTATTCTGGTAAATGCTCCATCTATCCGGTTAAACTGAAACAAATTGTCTGAGGCAGCCACCCAGAAGATATCTTCATGGTCCTCCCATAGTGCCATAATGGTATATATTTGCCTGCCAGTAGTATCAGGTGTATGTTGAAAAGCAGTGAAATCATCTGTTTCAGGATTGTACTTGTTTAATCCTCCATAATTACCGGTACCAATCCACAATGTTCCGGACCTGTCAGCATAAAGACAATAAATTTTGTCACTACTGATACTTCCGGTGACATCCGGGTCATGATAGTATCTTTTGAAAGTTTCGGTATAATAATCGAATTTGTTCAATCCCCTTCGGGTTGCAATCCATAGGTTACCAGCAGTATCCTCTAACATTGAATATTTTAAAGCAATATTATTTTCTGAAAGTGAAGTTGAATCGTCAGGATCATATTGAAAGACCTTCATGTTATAACCATCATAGCGGCATATTCCGGCCCTGGTAGCGATCCATATAAAACCATGGGAATCTTTCAATACTGAATACGTATAATTGGTTGGAAGACCGTCTTCGGTGGTAAAGTGGCGGAATTCGTATTGATCTGTTTGAGGATAAATCAATACAAATGGAAAAATCATTAATAAAATTAAACAGGATATTTTCACACAGCCTTTCATGAGTTTTACCGGTAAATTACTTATCAATCACAAAAGGCAATTGATCTGCAATTATGATTTAATGGTTTAAATATATGAAAAATTAATCAATTGAAAAAAAAGACCTTTCAAGTCGAAATTGGACAGGGCAAATGGGACTTGAAGGTTGAATATCCAAAGGCAGCAATGATTTTTTCGACCTTTCGGGACTCCACCGCACAATCCTGCTTCGACCCGAAAGGTCACCTGTAATTGCGAGGCATAACTAACAGCTTCAAGGCAACCTGTCAGTCTGAACCATCGCTGGTGAGCCGGCAATACTGACAGATCAGGTATTTTATGGCTTTTGGGGTTATTGCTTTCAATTCATTTATCTCGCCACCACAACCTTTTTTAATGCCATCTGCCTCTCTGATGTAACCCGGAAGTAGTACACACCTTGAGTTAGATACGATAGATCGAAATTGATATCAAGAGTGGGAGCGTCCGGATAAAACCTGCCGGTGAAGATTACCCTTCCATCACTACTTATTATCTGTAAAGTGAGTTGATCATTTGTTAAGTGTTCTGCTCGTAAAGTGATAATGTCATTGGCAGGATTGGGATATAACATCACATTCAATTCTTTCGATGAAATATCTTCTATACCGAAGGGTAAAATATATATAGTAAGACTATCATATAAAATCCCGGTACAAGGATTTACCTCTTTTGCTGTTAGAACCAAAACAACCTCTCCGTTAATAACATCTACCAGACCGGGAGTATAGATTGCATCAAGCAAAGTGCTATCGGTAAAACTTCCATCACCGGGTGTTGTCCAGAAATATTTATATGAAAAGTTCACCTCTCCTTGTAGCATTACAGATCCGCCGGTATCTATTGTAACATCAGCACCTGCTTAAAACTGACCGGTAGACGGGCTGAAGATCCATTGGGTACCATGTCTTTTCAGGAAATAGAATTGTATAAAGGATTAAACTACGCAAATACGTATTTTTCATTATACGACCAGAACATGTGGGGAGATTATGCTTCGATGATGGTTGATCCGGTTGATGACACCACTTTTTGGTTCACACACATGTACACAAAAGCAACAACCGGCTTGGGTAATTGGGCTACACGGATATTCTCTTTTAACCTTGCCGGT
>Ga0255366_10258_pt1 | contig 10611 bp, 12 predicted proteins | sample ANMaggSeSYBR01C4_FD_182086 | JGI IMG/M metagenome (GOLD analysis project Ga0255366, IMG submission 182086) | Sediment cell enrichment communities from methane seep in Santa Monica Basin, California, United Staets - ANME aggregate JGI... | ecosystem: Environmental > Aquatic > Marine > Cold seeps >... | reverse complement strand
AGTGGTTCCATCAACAAACTTAGTACCACGAAAAATCTTCATAAAACCACATTTCCTGTAGCAGCTTATTGCTCTTGTATTCGCCTCCCTTACAATATTGCCTTATACACCTAGTCACCCCTTCTCTAAGTCTCCCAGTCTGTCTTTAAATTATCCTGAATTTACTAAAGGGGGCATCTATCTCAAGTCTTTAGCCCTCAGGATCAATGACTGGAAGTGCAGCGGAGTAATCTCTTTTATGCTAACTGTTGCGAAGTCCTCAATGTCGAATAGCTTAGATGCCTTTTCCTGAATTTGAGTATCATCCAGGAGTGAAAAAAAGCGTTTTGGTTCATATCTATCTTCCTCGTAAACACCCTCACGATATTCGCCTCCATACTGTCCCCAGAAGAATAAACTATCAGGTTTCAGAACATCGTGTATGTTTGCTAGAGTTAGTGATAATTGGCTCGTTGGAATATGCAGGAGGGAGTTCAACGCAAAGGCACAATCATAAAGTTGGTTAATGGAGGTTAAATCCATAATGTCCCAAACAAAGCTCTCCAGACCTTTTTCCTTACATTTCTCCACGTTTGCGGGTGATATATCCACGCAGGTGACATCGATACCCTGTTCTTGAAAAAAACTTCCATGAATTCCTGTCCCAGAGCCAATGTCGATTAGCCTGGTTTTACCCTCAGCATTGAGAAGATTAATAAATCTCTGGCGCTGGTGCTCTTTCCAATCAGAAATTTGGTGATTGTCTCGTTCATTGACCGCACGATCGTAGGAGAGTACGAGATCACGCAGAGATTTGTTATGATCTTTTTCCATTTTTCCTTTCATTAAGATACAGTTTTTTGGACATGGCGATTAGATGTCGGATGCAAGGGGAGGGCGTTAGGCTTCTCCCAGGACTTTGAGTGATACTCGATCAACAATGTCCTTAACATTTTCTTTGTAGGCAAGCATGTGAGGTGCTGACAGATGGGTCTTTAAATCCTCCAGACTGTCCCATTTTTCAATTATTGTAACTACATTGTTATTCAACTCCTGGGAGGAAAAGCCTGAAATGACATCAGTGGTTGGCAAGTATAGCCTGCATCCCTTCTCTTGAAGAACATTTGGAACATTGGATTTGAAAATCTCAAGAAATTCTGAAAATCGACCCTCTTTAATATGTATCGAGGCAATTACGTTTATCATTCCATAATCTCCTTATTTGCCCAACACTAGCGGATATCATGCTTAATCGCCGCAATTCTGCTAGTGCGGCTTTTACACAGCTTTCTTAAGCCAGATAGCCCGCACTCTTCCTTTGTCTCTAAGGCTGATCTCCTGGATTTGAAAGAGTTCGAACTCCCGGTAAAGTTCATCCTCTGTAAAGATATGGTGCGGCAAACCTTTCTCTGTGCCCTCAAGAGGAACAAATGTACCAGGTTCGATTTCGTCATAAGGCAGATCGACATGTTTTTTTCCTGCCAAGGTTACGAAAGCAATCCCGCCATCAGTCATCACTCGCCAGATCTCTGAAATGGTAAGGCGTATTTCTGCTAATAAAGAATGGTGGATTACCTGGGTCGAGATTAGTCCATCGAAACAGTTATCCTTAAACGGCAAACTGTGGCGCATGTCCCCGCAGATTAAATTTGCCGGCAGTTCCTCGTCTTCGAGCCATTCCTGAGTCAAGCTTAATCCAGTGGGCGAAATATCCAAACCGACTACCCCCAAATTCAGGTTCATCAGCGCAACCACATGACGCCCATTACCGCAGCCCAGATCAAGGATATTGCGGCATTGGTATTGGTTAAAATTTTGAACGACGGAACTGAATGCAGAAAATGGTTCGGTGAAAATATGGCCGTCGCGAGCGTAAATATTTTCCCAGGGATGGTTTTTTGCGTTCATAATATATTCAAAGATATAGCCTGAATATTATCCAAGACAGTCGCCAGGCCAACGCAGCTGATGGGTGAGCCCAAGTATAGCATAAGGAAATATTGAATAGAGGGGCCTTTTTTTGAGTAGTTAGTCATCCAGATAAAGCCTGGAAGGAATGGGTAGCAACTACAGATTTGGAGGACAGATTTTCCCTGGATTGAAAAGGCATCTTATCCTTCATGCCGGGCATTTTTTAGTGAGAAAAGTTTTGATAAGAGCTAAGCTAATTTCTGCATAGAGGGGAAAACAGCGAGGTTAAACAAGACGAGAAGGATACAGCCTATTCCGGAAAATAAAGCCGCTGAAGGCGCGCCAATTTGGTCGCCGAGAAAGCCCATCGCCAGTGAGCCGAGGGGATAGAAACCGCCCAATGCCCAGGTATAAGTGCTCAACACGCGTCCGCGCAATTCATCCGGGGCAATAGTCTGGATGAGTGTATTGGTTAAAACGAGTTGAGTGATAAAAGAGAAGCCGATCAAGGCCATAAAAGCCATACTCATCCAGGGCGTGCGGGATAGTGCCAGTCCGATAATTCCTGGACCTAGCAACAGGCGACTGAAGAGGAGGGTTTTTCCTTTCTGGAAATTGTCGCCATAGATGACCAACAGCATAGCTCCAATCACTGCTCCCACACCTTGCCAGGATAGTAAATTACCAAAGCCGGTGGCTCCGGTATGGAGGATGTCCTTGGCAAAAACCGGAACCAAGGTGAGCGTGCCAAAGCCGATCATGCTGACGGCAGCGACCATGACAACCAATCCCAGAATTGATTTTTCACTCAGGATGTAGCGAAAGCCATCTTTCATCTTTTCCAGGGGATTAGCGCGAGAGGAGGTAATAACCGGAAGAGAGAATTTCATCAACAGCAAAGCAATGATCACGGCGAGATAAGAAAGACCGTTAATGGCAAAAGCAGGGGCCTCACCCAGGGTGGCTACAATCGCACCACCAATCGCAGGGCCAATGATCCGCGCAATATTAAAAAGAGTAGAGTTGAGGCTGATTGCATTCAGTACGTCGCCTTTATCGTCATCCACCAACTCGATCACAAAAGCCTGTCTTGCGGGCATGTCAAGCGCGTTGCCAATTCCAAGCAGAAATGCGAGCAGAAGAATGTGCCAATATTGAACAATTTCCAGCCAGGTTAGAAGCGCCAGCAAGCCTGCCAGGAGCATGAACCAGCTCGTGGTGAAAAGCAATAATTTGCGGCGGGGAAATTGATCAACAATCACTCCCATAAACAGTGAAAGCAGCAGAACAGGTAAAAAATTGATAAAAGTTACCAGTCCCAGGCTGGTTTGGGAACCAGTGATGCGATAGACCAGCCATTGTTGGGCTGTGACCTGCATCCAGACGCCGATGACTGAAACAAGTTGTCCCCAGAAGAAGAGTCGAAAGTTGGGATGGCGCAACGCTCTAAAGGAACGCGACAAGTTCAGGGAAGGGAAAAGATTAGCCATGTATTGCGAAGATGCTCCTCTGATGTTGCTGATGTGTCCCTGGTTTTCGAACCGGACGCAAAGTTAAAACGCACTGCGGATAGCCATCAACCATGCTTTTTAGATGATTTTGTATTTGTTCAATGCGTTTGCGGCAGTAATAATGGCGGTCTCATTCCTGAGACCGCCATTAGAAAGGCGCACCCGGAGGGACTCGAACCCCCAACCTGCTGATTCGAAGTCAGACGCTCTATCCATTGAGCTACGGGTGCGTGGTTTAACTAATTATACCGCAGGGGTAATATTAGTCAATTTCAAGGCACAAAATATTAACTTTTTTGGTTTAAGGAGAGTTTTCTTAAGGTGGCCAAAATCAGGCGTCTGATTCTGGGTGCAGTTTAGGTGCAGTTAGGTGCAGTTTTGGTGCAGTTAAATCAGCCGGCAGTGCCACGGGTGTGGTGATCTCGTCCATAACAGCAGCGGCTTTTTCCTGCATACCCGGTACGGCGTGCACGTAGTTATCAAACGTTGTACTGACTTTAGTGTGACCTAACCGTCTTTTTACTGTCGACATATCTACGCCTTTGGCAATCATGTGGGTTGCCGCGGTGTGGCGCAGATCGTGAAATCGCATGTTAGGTAAGCCGGCTGCTTTGAGGATTCGTTTATACGCTTTCTGGACCTGCCTGGGGCCGTAGGGCTTTCCGTTTGTTTGAGTGAAAACCAAATCTTTTTCCTGCCAATCAGGATCCCGGCAGGACTGGGCCATGTATTGGGATTTGTGGTGTGATTTAAGGATAGACCAGGTCGATGCCCCCAGTTTGATAGTCCTTAAGGCGGCCTTGGTTTTGGGCGGTGTCAGGACCAGACCCTCACCTCGGATCCTCGTCAACTGACGTTTTACCGACAACGTTTGTCTGTCCCAATCCAGATCGTTCCAGGATAATCCAAGTAGTTCTCCTAGACGCATACCTGTGGTTAATGCCAACTGGTAGAGCGGCAGAAACTCGGGCTGCTCACTTTGGGCGACGATCAGAAATGTCTGGATCTGATTCTCATCCAGTGTCTTCATTTCCTTTGGGGTGGGTTTAGGTGGAACGACTGCGTATGTTGGGTTACGGCTTAGTAAACCCAGCCTGACCGCGTGGTTAAGGGCTCCCCGCAGAACTGAATGAACAAGTTCTACTGTCCGGGGGCTGACGCCGGCTTCGATGTGCTGGTTATAGAGCAGTTGGATGTGGTCCGGTCTCAGCTGCAGTAATTCTTTGGATCCAAGCTGGGGGAGAATGTAGTCCCGGGTGATTTGTCGGTACTGCCTTTCTGTGTGATGTCTGACAGTTGTAGACTTCATGGTCAACCACTCGCCGAAAAAATCCTCCAGGGAGGTCTTAGCGCCTTCGTAAGTCATCCCATCATCGATCCGCCCTCTGGTCTTGTGCAGCCAATCCTGACAGGCTTTTCGGGTCTGACCATTGTAGCTCAGTCGATGACCATCCAGGCTGATCTGAGCCCGGTAGGTACCGTTGGGTCGCGGGTAAATTGTGCCTTCATTATTTCCTCGTCTTCTCGCCATTTCTAGATTCCTTTTCTAGGTCTGGAATGGCGGCTCGATTTCATACACTGAGGTTGTTAAGGTGCTGACCTTATTATACCTCAGGGGTGATCCCAGAGCCGGCCTGGATCTATACCTGATAGTCGCTGGTGTTTTCCCGGATGAACCGATTCAAGTCTTCTGATTTGACCCGGATTGAATAACCAATCTGAACGGAAGGAAGCTGTCTCTGCTTGATAAGTTTGTAGACAAAAGCTTTGCTGCAGTTCAGGATCACTGCGACTTCGGGAGCCTTGAGCAATTTGGTGGAGGGAGGGTAGGTGGTCTCGTACATAATTTACTCCTAATTAGATATTATGTGGGAGGCTAGCTCTCAATAAAATAGGTTTTGAAAAACTTCTTGAGATTTGAGTTTATTGGTTTGGTTTTCAATATCTGTGAGATTTGCTGTCTCGACTTGACTTCACCGGATAACAAATCTCTATATTCTTGATTGGACATCACTTTAGCGCAGATTTCGATTGCCTTATCCTGCATACCACCTCTAACGACGTAGAGAGCAGCAGCCCAGATAATATCTGGGTCCAATACATTGACAGCAATTGCAGAAATAAATAGAGTTTGTGCTTTTTCTTTTGGAAATGTTGGGAAGACAGTAAGAATTTTATTAACTAGGTCCTTACCATTATCTTTTGAAGGGGCGATATCATCACAGGGTATATCCCCAAGGTTAATCCCGGTATATCCTTTCAGCTTGGTTTTAGTTGATTTCTTAGAAATTGAAGAGAGAGTTTTACCGGCTTTCATGGCATGAATCGCTTTCTCAAGATCCAAACCGGCATTCAGGAGGTCTCGTAGAATGAGAGAATCCTTTTCAGTGAGATTGCGAATCTTTTTTACATGGTGAGCATTAGTACTTTCAGCAAACAATTGCCAGTGTTTTTTGAGAATAACAATAACTTTTTCTGATAGATTGCCATGCTCCCACAGGTTTTGAAGAATTTCAGGGGAATCCAATGAGGTGAGTAGGCGGTTTACATAGGATCGGGAATATCCAGTAATTTCAGCGACTTTTCGTCCTGATATTTTTAAACTCAGTTTGAGGTTATTCAACGAATGGGCTTTTTCATAGGTTGTGAGTCCCCGCCGGCCCATATTTTCAACAAGGGTGAGCAGCTGGTAGTCTTCACTGGATTTGGCAATGACGGCATCCGTGCCGGCCAATCCGGCTGCACGGCCGGCTGCGACCCGCCGATGGCCGGCAACCAGGGCGAAACTCCTTTCACTGGATTTCTTTTGATCGGAAGAACCGATCTCTGATTTTTGCCCAAGCCCTCTTACAATGATCGGCGAAATGATGCCGTTCTGTTTTATTGATTCCAATAACTCTGCATCTTCCGGAATTTGTTTTGGGTCAAATATCACGCTTCGTGTTTGGGAGGGGCTATCTTCAATGATTTCTTTGAATAAGACAAATACGGACCGGCGTGCAATGTTCAAAGAAGATCGTTTCCCTTTCGAAGCTTTCGATTTCCCTTGATCATTAACGTCAAAGCTAATTCGTTCACCCAGGCTAGCAAATTGTTCAGTCTCCATAATTACACTCCTGCTCTGTTCGTTTCAAAATTCTTAATGGTCTCAATAATTTCCCGTGTTGAATTCTGGATATCCTCACGCCAGGACCAACTCAGGTGTGTTCCGCGTCGAATGATCCTGGATTGCCTGAGAGGGAATAGGATTTTATTTTCCGAACATTTTAAATTGACTTTCGTAGTAAATTTATCGATAAGGTTTTGGTAGTTGGTTAGATAGGTTCTTTCCCATTGTGCATCACCATTCTGATTGATTACTAACCCTCCGAAAAATGGTGTTCCGTTTTCCTGCTGTTCCAAACAGATAGCTCTGAGAGTTTCAACTGAAGGATGAACATCTTGCTTACTAAAGATGAGTGGGAGAAAAACGATATCGGCGGCAGCGATGGACATTTTTACATTAAGACTATCTGCACCGGAATCTATTAGTATGATTTGATCCTCCGGTAAGTCGAGATTGCTAAGAGCGGCTTTGAGAAGACCAGAATTCATCTCGACCAATATATCGTCCAGGTTGGGTTTGTTGGGTATTAAAAATATGGAACCGCCTTTATCATCCCATCCATATTTAGTTCCTAAATTGGTTTGGATAACAGCTTGCGAGAAGGCTTCATTCGGATCCATTCCTTGGAAGGCTGCCAGGAGGATTTCAATTATAGTTGGTTTGTTTGCTGCTAATGGTTCATGATGGAGTAGTGATGTGATTCCTCCCCGGCCGTCAAAGTCCACTACCAGAACCTGTTTACCTTCTATTTCTGCCAGGTAGCGTGCTAAGAGGGAAGTGATGGCTGTCTTTCCTACTCCCCCTTTCATTGAAGCTATCGTAACGATCAGTGCTTGTTTGTTCATTTTTCTCCACCTTTTTTTGAATATTGTTCCATATACTTTCTTGCAATATATATATCTGATGATTCAATCCTACATTAAAAACATCACTAACCACTTATAAAATGACTTGAAAACAGTTACAAAATGACTTGAATCTTTTTCATTAAAAACATGATAAAAAGAGAACCGGGATAGGCTTTTATTTGGAAATGATGATCATTCATGCGAGATATGAAAGTTTTATTCGATGTGAGAATATCTTCTTGGGAGAGTTGATGAGTAGGGGAATTAACCTGCGTGGTTGATAAAGAATTGGAGAATAGAAATTACGAATCGAATTGAAATACGATGGGTATTGGAATAAAGTGATATGGATAGGTTTTTAGGGGATTAATAGCAGTGAGTTATAGAAGGAAATGATTTGAATCCAGTTTGAGTAGAAAAAAAATATATAAGATATAAAATAAGAATAGTTTTATATTATTTAATAGGGAAATATGTATTTATTACTGGCTATTTATATTGTTGTTTTTCTTAGGGGTGGGCCGAGAGGAATAAAACGGAAATCCTTAAACCAATTTTGAATATTACTTTCCAAGAGGTTTGAATGTAGGTTTTTTATTCAAATTTCCCATTTAATTGTTCGGATTTCCCCAAAAACAGATACTAAAAACTTGACTCACGGAATCAAATCGTTTATCATATAAGTACTTATTTTTAACCTATAGAAAAGTGAATACACCACCTTTGAAACCCCTCGAACTCCGTGGGTTTTGTAAGTTGTAAAAACCGCTAGAGACAAACAACTCTCCTGCGGTTGTTTTGTTAAACAAGACAGGTTATGATGTAAAAGGAGAAGGAATGGAAACTATGATCCAACGAATTATCAAAGCAGGAAAAGGCCTGGCCTTGCCTTTACCAGAAGATATAACAGAAGCGCTGCAGCTCACAGAAGGCTCTGAGGTCACAGTAAGAGTGGATCCTGAAAAGAAACAAATCCTGATCCAGCCTCTTGATCAATCTACTGATCTGGGGGATATCAACCTGGAGTTTGCTGAACAGGTGACTACCTTCATCAGGGACTACAAACCTGCTCTTGATAAGTTGTCCAAGCTAGAAGATTAATCCCATAATCTCGCTTAATTAAAAACAATACCGCCGGCAAATTGTGCCGGCGGTATTTTCTTTGTCAACCACCCATCCGCTGTAACGGATAGAGGGTGGGAGCTCTGATGTCATTGTACATCAGGGCTGTTAACTGGTCAAGCAAAATGCTTGGTCCGGAAAGGAGCCCTAAACATGTACGTACATATTTCAGCCTCCCGGGAAAAATTTCTTAAGCAAAACAGTTTCGAGAAAGTGTCCCCCTGGGGGACAGTAATCAGCTGCTTGCAGAAATTGCAGGAGAAGAAAAGAGGGCAGGAGAGCGTTTATTTATTGATATCTTAGTATTACCCCCTCCCTCATTAATATTCTAGATCTCTTGTGAATCTATAAGCTCCTGCATATGAGTTGGCAGAAGACCCATGCGGTGTATCCCCGGGCCGGGGCAGAAATGCGCCGGCCGACATGGAAATCAAGCCAATTCATAATAAGGAGCTGCTATGGATCTGCTGCTGATGTTAAGTCATTTGAAGGATCAAATAGTACGTGTGTTGATCGCCTTCTTTGTGTTCTTTGTTTTGCGAAAATATATATTGCCAATGATTGCCAGGGAGGTGAAAATCGACTTGTTGGTGGTCATCGTTATCCTGTACCTGTTATTCCTGGCCAGTTTCAAGATCTGGCCGGTTTGGTAAATTTAGTGAGGTGCGCCCCGAAAGGTGCACCTCATTTATTGATAATTCAGATGGAAACAATATGAAATAAATTTGCATTAAGGTATTGCGCATAGGCAATATCCAGGTGATTATGATTAATATCTTGAAATTACATCATACTGAATTTGCTTATAAAATGCTATTTTATTTTCCTCCAAAGATTTTGATTTCCTTTTTGAAATCGATCTCCAATCGATTTAGAAAACTGGACCGATCTTCTTGATTATTTAATAAGGAATCGCAATAGAGGTCGAGGTTTTCTTTTATACAATCCACTAGAATAGCAGGTTTGATAATTAAACAATCATCTAGAATCTCATATACATCAAATTCTAAGGAAATATCATCCCCAACAAATTGTCCTCCATTTTTGATCCTACCTTCGTGTACAAGCCCATTCCGAAACTCGTCAGAAAATCTTATTCCTAGCTTTTCGTTTGCTCCAGGAATAGAAGTATGAAACCATTTCTTGATTCTTTTCCCTACTTCTTGAATTTCAAATTGATATCTAGCCAAAAGATCTATTGTTGATACACAGCATAAACCGGATGCAAACCAGAAACCATCATTAGTTAATTTTCTGGCCGGCTCGAGGTAAAAACCTCCTACACGTTGTTGAAATGCGTAAACAATGGCAACGTCATCTCGAAAATCTAGATCTTTATATTTTATTCCTGGAGCAAAGAATACGTAATCTCCCAGTCTCATAAGATCAAGTTCCTTTCGGAGGATGTGCCACACTTGGATGCGCTGGTGGTGGATCAGTCATTGGCACATACTCAGTGTTATTATCAATCGCCTCCTGCATCTGGTCCCAGGCAGCCAATACCAAATCCTTTGTGCGATATTCCCCATACTTATTAATATCGTTTCGTTTCACAATAGGAAAAGTATCCATAATATAATCAATATCTCGACGTTGATTTTTAAATAGGTGAAATACAAATGAGTCAATCTCAGCTTGTATTATCGATCTTCTGTCAGAATCCCAAATAAATGGCGGCTCACTATGACCAATATCTTTTGAATATTGTTCTAAATCCCACGATGTATACACTAATTCAAGGACTCGTTGCTCAACAAAATCTGTATTTGGTTTTCCAGTAATTTGGAAGTTTAGTTGATGCATTTGCTCTAAGGTTGGTAATGGTAATTGTTTATATATCCAATGACTAAAGCTAATTCCAGCCACCTTTTGTCTCGACAAGAAATCATAGGCAAATGAATTTAATATAGCGAGCAACAACAATACATTCCTTCCACTTATGTCCTCAAATATTGACAAGGTATGCCCACATGGCCTTTCAGGCATAATTGTTGCGATTGTCGTTCTCTCATCTGTAGCTCTTGCAATCATTCGATATACAACATACCAATTACCAGGGAATCTTCCCTCCAAATGAGATTTATCCATCCAATATCTTGGTTTGCTTCCAATTTTTGGATTTTGAAGTTTATCT
>Ga0255366_10021_pt1 | contig 10642 bp, 10 predicted proteins | sample ANMaggSeSYBR01C4_FD_182086 | JGI IMG/M metagenome (GOLD analysis project Ga0255366, IMG submission 182086) | Sediment cell enrichment communities from methane seep in Santa Monica Basin, California, United Staets - ANME aggregate JGI... | ecosystem: Environmental > Aquatic > Marine > Cold seeps >... | reverse complement strand
AAAACATCTTCTGTCTCGGTTGATTTTTTGGGAGGTGTTATAAAAACCGCACTGAGTTTGTCTGACTCGGAAAGGTCATCGGTTTTCTTTTCCAAGTTGACCAGAGTTCCATTTTCAGTATTTCTATTATCTTCTTTTGTTCCACTGGTCTTTGGAAAAACATCTTCTGTCTCGGTTGATTTTTTGGGAGGTGTTATAAAAACCGCACTGAGTTTGTCTGACTCGGAAAGGTCATCGGTTTTCTTTTCCAAGTTGACCAGAGTTCCATTTTCAGTATTTTTCTTTAAATCTTCACTGCTCTGCCCTTGTTCTTTATTGAAAACATCTCCAGACATAGGACTTATATCTATTTCTTTCTGTTCTGAATCTGAAGTGGGTGGTTCGACTTCTATTTTTTCGGGATTGAAATAAAATTCTTTGGAAAGTTTATCAATTTTCTTTTCTAGGCTGACCGAAGATTGTGAGAGAATATCAAAAGCTTCAAGAATGGAATCCATTTCGTCAGCTGTGGGACGCCACCTCATTTTGTTTTCATTTGTAAAGAAATTAGGTGCATTTTCGTCAAAATATATATCCAGTAATAATTCCTTAAAACTCTGATCACTTTCTACATGAAGTTGTATATATGTCTCTTTATTTTCCCCATATTCACTCTTTGTCTCTTCTGACCAATCGTATGGTTTTTTCCCACCTAGTGTCTTCTTTGATTTATTCGGTTTTACTTTCTTTTTTGAATGCAATGCTTTTTTCTCTTTCTTTTTTAATTCTTTCTGTTTCTTCTTCGCATTTTTTTCTAATGTCTTTGATTCTTTTTTCTTTTTATAAATTTCTTTATTGGCATCTGCCAAATCCTTGCTTTTTTCTTCCTCACTACCCGTAAGCCCCTTTTTTAGAAAATCTATTTTTGCCATTCTTACCAAATCTCCAACGGTTTAGTAGATGCACTAAAGCAATTATCCCTATGGCATCCCATTTTCGTAGATGTGTAAGTCAATAATGATTTAATAAACGTTTCTGTTCATCAAAAACGAGGATTTATTCTCCTTAAAGGAAAACACTGTACGAAACACGCCCCCTTATAAAAAATCCTAGTCACTTCGACCATATTGTTCAGAAATAGCAGCCGGTAGACAGAAAATATTCTTTTAAAGACATGAACAATTATGGTACATATGAAAGAAAAGATACCTGATGAAATAAAACAATTTTTCGAAGCTATTCCAATAATGGCATTTTCGACAGCAGACAAAAATGGAACGCCGAACGTTGTACCAATTGCTTCCAAAAAAATAGTAAATGGTGATACAATCTTGGTAATTGATACGTTCTTCAAAAAGACAAAAGAGAACATTCTGCAAAATAAGAACGTCTCAATTGCTATGTGGAAAGGATCGAAAGGTTATCAAATCAAAGGATTGTCAACATATCACTCCAAAGGTGAAACTTTTGACGAAGCTAAAGAGTGGATATTAAAACTAAAACCTAATAAAATTATTAAAGGCGTTGTCGAAATAAAGATTACGGACATTTATTCTATTACACCAACACGTGAAGAAGCTGGCATGAGGATTATATAGAATCAAGTGATTGGCACTGATAAGAGGTTATCCACACAAAATGAATGGGTTGATAATGACGAGGTGTTTCCAATGAAAAACAGTTACGGGGCCGTATTTGATCTTGATGGCGTATTGCTTGATTCAGAGTCAGATCTGACTTGGTTGCATATAGCTTTGGAAAAAACTCTCGAACATCTTGGAATAGACGCCTCTGAAGAAAACCTGATGAAGATTCACTCTAAAAACGTTCACAGATTCAATGAGATTAGTATCAAGTTAGGTGTAGAAGCAGAAAATCTGTGGGAAACAAGAAATAGAGAATATATAGAGGAAAAGAGTAGGGCAATGAAGAATGGGATGATTAAACCCTTTTCTGACGTGGACTGCTTGTATGAATTGAAGGGGAGATATGGACTAAGCATAATAAGTAATTCCCCTCAAGAAATTGTTGATCTATTTATTGAAGAGTATAACTTTGAAGATCTGTTTGATTGTGGCATTGGGAGAGGTGCAAGTCTCGTAGATTTAAAAAAAATAAAACCCAATTCTCACCTATTAGAAAGATTGAAGGGAAAGATACAGGAAGAAAAATTGATTTATATTGGCGATAGCGAAAATGACCGTAAATTTGCCAAAAACACAGGGATGGAATTTATGTTTCTTTCTAGAGAAGGAGCAAAAAGGGAAGAATTTGATACCCTAGATAAAATCGTTAAATGCCTTTTGAAGTCTACAACTACAAAGACAGGAAAAAGCAACTAGCTTACAGTGGCTATAGATAACCATTCAAATTTTGAAAAACATCTCTAACTATCAAGAAATTGTTATTAATTTTTCTTTTCTAACTCTTTTTTTGCCGAATATTTACTTATTAAACACTTGAGGTATTCCCACTCTTCTTTAGATTCGGGTCTAATTGTTTTTTTCACCACAGCATGTCACCTTGTGACCTTTGTCGTTTAATGACATGATATACTCTGTTACTTACCACATATAAATATATTGTGACAAAATGTCAAAATGGAAAAAATCCAAAACATATCAGATCAACTACTACCTTCAGCAGTCACATATCACGGTAGAATCACACCAAAAGTATTGTTTATTGCTCAATTTGATCGTTGTTTTTTGCCTTGGTGTTTTTTTCATACATGATAGTAGCCCCATCTCTGCCCTCTTGGATACCAAATCCGGGCAAATACTTCTTTACTAGATACATAATATATTTCTTCTCTTCATCGGAGTACGGTTCGAGCATTTTTTCCCAGCCTCTCAATTCTGTAATATCTGTCCTTTTATAAAACTATATCCTCAAGAATAAAAAAATGTTTTTTACCTTAAAATAGGGCAGGATGAGATAAAAATTATAGTTTTATATATTAGTGCTGACAACTCAAAATCAAGAATGATATGAACTAAAATCAATTGTATGCATAATATACCGTGTCAAAATGGAAAAAATATGTTACAAGTTGAAAACTGACATCCATTTACTTGAAAAACCAATTAAGAAAGATAAAAATGTCATATCGACTTCGCCATAGAGTTGAAGTATATCATGTGGCTAAGGATAAAATATTGTTATAAAAGTATATGATAACATATGTGAAAAAGTATGTCAATCCATGGCATAAAGAATTAAGGAAATCTACTAATTATTATCTAAAAGTTTATCGATTCTTTTCTTTAATTCTTCCCGGTCAAATGGTTTTTCGATATAGTCATCGCCTAAAAAATCTCCGGCGCTCTTGGCAATTCTGTCTGTTCTCGCGGTTAGAAAGATTATCGGAATTTTTTCCCACGCAGGATTTCCTTTTAACTTATCATAAACTTCCCAGCCACTCATATCAGACATCATAATATCTAGCAATATAATATCCGGGACCCCGTTATTTTCTAATAAATCAAGGCATTGCATACCGCTTTCTGCAGATATAATTTCATACTCATCATCAAAATCAGCTAAAGTCTGTTTGACGGTAAATATTTGATCAGGTTCATCATCCACTATCATAATCTTTTTCAAGTCCATCTCCTTCCATATGCTAAAAATGTAATATCATTATAATTACATTACAAGTTATGTATATTCTTCTTATCAATCTTTCGTTTCATTTTGCTGTTTTTTAGATGACAGAAATCAATTAAATCAACATTCTAAGAAGACTACTTCTGACCTACGTTTTCAAAAATCTCATCAATTCTCTTCTTTACATCCTCTATATCATACGGTTTCTCAATGTAATCATCACCTAAAAGGCCTTTAATTCTCTCAGCAAGTTCATCACTACTCGCGCTAACAAAAATTACAGGGATATTTTTCCATGTTGAGTTTTCTTTTAACTTTTGATAAGTTTCCCAGCCGTTTGCCTCTGGCATCATAATATCCATCAATATAATATCTGGAATTTCGTTATTTTCCAGGAGTTCAAGGCATTTTTTTCCACTATCAACAGTGATTACCTCATACCCAGGATCTAACTTTTCTAATCTCAATTTAAGAGAGAAATTGTTATCTGCATCATCATCCACAGCCATGATTACTTTCTTATCCAATTTTCATCATCCCTCTTTTGTGTATCTTTTTGTAACTTATTTACTTTTTCTTTAATGTTCCCCACTATTTTGTTTCAGAACCTGACGGAATTGTGAAATAAAACGTTGTACCCTTTTCTTCTCCTGAACTTTCAGCCCATATCTTTCCACCATGTCTCTCAACAATACGTTTGCAAATAGGAAGACCAAGACCACTGCTATCAAAATCATGACGAGCGTCATCAGCTTTGTAAAATTCATCAAAAATATGACTGAGTTGCTCCTCAGTTATACCAATGCCGGTGTCTTTTACAGATACGGTAACAAAATTCTTATCTTCCTTTGCATCAATGGTAATAGTACCCATATCCTTGCTGTACTTGATTGCATTGATAATAAGATTGTCAAATAACTCCTCAATTCTAAGTTTATCCGCTTTTACAATAATATTTCCATCGATGTTGTTATTGATTTTCATGCTGTTTTCTTCCAATGCTAGCTTATTTTTTTCAACAACATTATTAACCTCATCTAGGAGACTTGTTTCATTTATAGTCAACTCTGTATTGGGGGAGTTGAGTCGAGCAAGTTCAACGGTTTTAACCACTAGATTTCTCATATACTCAACGTTTCTATTCACTACCTCAAAAATCTTCTTTGTTTCAGGGTCATGCTCCCGCTCCTCTAACAGTGGAAGTAAATTTACGAGTGGGTTCAACGGGTTCTTTAAATCATGACCAAGCTGCCCTATGAACTCATCTTTTTGCAGTAGGAGTTTTTCCACTTCAGCCGTTCTCTCCTTGACTTTTTGCTCAAGATCTTTATTCAGAGAAGAGAGTTTCTCATGTGCTACTTTTAAATCCATGTTCTTTTCTTTAATTTCTTTTTCTGCTTTCTCAAGATTCGTAATAGTTTCATTCAAATCCTCTAGGATACTAAGATTTGCAGCTTCACTTTCCGTCAATTTAATGACTTTTTCATTAAGTTCTTTTGTTCTGCCTTCAATCTTTCTTTCTAGATTTATATTGTATTTTTCTAATTCGGCTCTTGATTTTTTTAATTCAGAGAGCATAAAGGTAAATGAGTTGGAGAGTTGCCCGATCTCATCATCAGATCCGTGGTCAACTATTCCAATGTCCCATTTGCCGGTAGCAACCTGTTGGGCAGCCTCTGACAATTTCCGGACAGGTTTCATCATGTGGTTTGTCAATAGACTACCAATTATTATAATAATGATCAAGAGAGCAAATCCCACAGGCAGAATATTTCCAAAGATGAGTATATTAGTGGCTCCGTGCATTTCATCCTGCAGTTGTGCAATGGATTGAAGTATGTTCTCTGCCTTAACAACACTTACTAATGCCCATCCCGTATTGTCCATTTTGCTAAATGCAATAAACAGTTCTGTTCCATTGATTTCTACTGTCGTAAACCCATTCTCTTCTGTGGCAATATTGTCCAAAAAGAAAGTAAACTCTGGTCTTGCTTCGCTCATTACATCTGGCGCAAATTCTCCTTCCTCAGATGGTCTTCCCATGAGATCATTATATCCTTCTTCAGGGAGAACGATAGCATGGCCGCCGTTATCGATAAGGAGGAAGTAGCCTCCACCAGGCAATTTAGCCGTTTCCATATTAAGTGTAATAGCTTCCAGAGTGATATCAATCCCTACCACCCCCAGGAATTCGTCATCGTTTATATAAACCGGTGCGGCTGCGGTGATCATAAGACCATACCCTGTGGCATCGACATAAACAGGAGACCACATAACCGTCCGATCAGGGTTGTTCTCCACGTTCGCGCTTAGATACCAAGGACGTTGTGTGACCTGGAAATCAGGGGGAACCAGAGTTCCCAGATTGATATTCGGATAGTAGCGTGTAACATCCCTCTCCGTTCCCAAGTATATAGCCACAATGCCCGGTGAGTTTTCCTGCACATGAGGAACGATAAAATCCAAGTAAGCGATCACCTCATGATCCCTTACTACCTCATCATTCATTCCAGAAACATTCGGAGAAAAAGCACTTGCCAATTCTTCCTCTGAGTTCAAGTACTGTTCCTCAGGTCCAGAAAAAAGATGCTCCCCTGCATCCCAGTATTTCCCCGGAACAAATATCTCCGGTGATTCAAAGATCTCAGTTGCATACCCGGCAAGATTCTCTGCGACGTTTTGTATATCACTCAATATTAAGTCATTCTTCTGGGCGTTGTCTTGGGTGACTTGCCGCAAGTATTCTCCTGCCTGGGTATTCAATGCATCGGCACTGATGTCCTGTGAGCTTTGTCCCATCCCATATATGGATGAGCTAGCAAGGTAGGAGAGACTTGCCAATAAGATTGCAGTCAACGAAATTACCAATAAAATAAACTTTATCCTCAAGGACAGCTTTTTGCCCTTAAATAAATTTTTTTTACCCATCTTTAATCCCCCCATAAATCAGCTTTTTCCTTCTCCATCTGCTTTATCTTTTATTAAAAGAAGTGAAATGACTCTTAATCCAATCGGATGGGAATCTAATGCTTCTCCCCCGCTGTAATCTATTGGATATCCTAACTCTTTAACTTTTTCTTCTAATTTTTTAAGCCCTTTTTCCCATTCCTTTTCCAAAACATATTTAGCATCTGTCTGGAAAGCTACTCCCCTCACTTCACCTTCAATTTTCATTAATTTATCCAATTCTTCTTTCTTAATTTCATCCATATTTCAAACCTCTGTCTCCACTTTTATCCACAATACCGATGACTCGGTGAAATTCATTTATTTCCCATCCTGTAATTTTGTTTTCAGTTCTTTTAACTCTTTTTTCAACTCAATTAATCTTAGCTCTCGATCAACAGTAACTTTTTTATATCTTTCAAGTTCATTGATCTTTTTCTTTAATTCATCATCCGCCTTCTTACGCCAGGTGATGTCACGGACAATAGCCTGAAGCATTGTTTCACCTTCAATTTCAACACGGTTGAGGTTCACCTCTGCATCGAATAAAGTCCCATCAAGTTTTTTATGCGCCCATTCAAAAAATTGAGGTTCACCAGCAAATGCCGCGTTAATCTTTTCCAGTGCCTTCACCTTTGAATCGCGTCCGTCCGGTTGATACGGTGGAGAAAACTCATAAGGTTTTCGTTGAAGAATATCTTCACGGTCACATCCAAATATCCCCTCTGTTTTCGGATTGCATTCAATAAACGTATCTTCGTTCATGAGGAATATTGCATCGTTGGCATTCTCAAAGATTGACCGGAACTTGCACTCTGAATCGACAATACGCCTATTCGTCTTCTTCCACTCTGTGATGTCTTTGTCAATACCACGATATCCTATCAAATTTCCGTCCTCGCCTATTATAGGTACACCATTGGTCAAGAGACACACGAGATGACCATCCTTATGAATGTTCCAATTTTCAAGATCTTTAATATCCTTCTTTTGTTCTGCTATTCTGACAAAAACATCTTTGATCTTCTTTACCTCACCCTCAGACATCAAATCAAAAGGTGTTTTTCCAATAAGTTCCTCTGACTTATATCCAAGAACATCCTCAACCTTGCCGCTGATAAATGTATATTTGCCATTTATATCCACCTCCCACATCCAGTCTGAACTACTAAACGCAACATCCTTAAATCTCTGTTCGGATACTTGCAGCTTATTTTCAATCTTTTTGCGCTCGGTGATTTCAAGTTTTAGTTGTTCGTTTGATTTCAATAGCTCAGATGTTCGTTCTTGAACCCGCATTTCTAACTCGTCGTACGCTCTGTGCAATGTCTCTTCAGCATTCTTGCGCTCGGTGATATCCCTGAACACCACCATGTCTGCTGGTTTCCCCTTGTAAACAATCTTTGTTGCATTTACCTCAGCCGGTATTTTTTCCCCATCTTTTGTAAGAGCCTCAATTTCATAAGGGTTTACTTTCATCCCGGCCATTCTCTTGGCCAAATTCTTTATGAGACTCGCCTTGCTTTTCTTTGTTGCAATCTTTATTATTAGAAAATTCTTTCCAAGTAACTCCTCTCTTGTAAAACCAAGTCTTTTTTCCAATTCATCGCTGACTTCTAGAAACTTACCCTTTGAATCAACAATAACTACAGGATCAACCATGGAATTAAACAACATTTGAAAATGACTCTGAGATTCTTTCAATCTTTCCTCAGTCTTTTTGCGCTCGGTGATGTCTTTTGTTATTGATACAAAAGCAACCGGTTTTCCGGAAACATCATTAATAACATTTACAGATAATTCTGCTGGAAATTCTTTCCCATCTTTTGTTAACAAAGTACATTCTATATTCTTTACTGAACCGTCCTTAAGGGTTTTCTGTAGATTTTCCATTGCTCTTTTCTGCTCTCTTTCCGGAAAAAACATGAATGCATTCTTACCAATTAATTCTCCTTTTGATGAAACCCCATTTAATCTTAAAGACGCTTCATTGCATTCAGTTATATTTCCCTCTACGTCAGTAACTGTAATAGCATCAGGAGATGATTCTAATATGTTCTTTATTTTTTCTTCTGTCTTCTTTCGCTTGGTGATGTCCTTTGAAACGAAAAGCAGTTCATCGCCAATCATGTTTACAGTGCTTTCTAAGTAATGCCAATTTCCTGACTTGTCTCTGTAACGATATTCAATAGTTTCAGAGACATCTGAACCTTTCCCAATTAAAAGCTTATTAGCCTTCATGCCAACATATTTTTTCAATAAAGGAAACAACCTCTTTTTATCCTTGGGATGAACTAAGTCAAGACATGGTTTGCCTATCAACTCTTCAGGCCCATATCCAAGAACCTTATTGACCGAGGAATTAACGTAAGTATAAGTTGGATTTAATTTGAATGTTGTTAAAGCAATCAAATCACTTGTATTCTCAGCTATTAGTCGATATCTTTCCCCCGCCTCCAGCAGTGTCTCTCCCATCCCCTTTTGCTCAGTAATATCCTTAGCCATAATAAGAAGATACTTTACTTTATTATTTTCCTTAATGCAGTATGTAGAAAAATCCATGATATGTTTTCTACCTAACTTATGGTTAAGTCTGCCAATAAACCTTTGAGTTTCTTTTTCTCTAAACGCATTTTTAAACATCTTGCGATATTTAAGAGCATCACTCTTAGAAGGAACACCCGGTAACTTCCAAAAAAGTTTCCCAATAATTTCCTCCTCTGCAAAACCTGAAAAATCTAATCCTGCCCTGTTAATTCTAGTTATCCTTCCATAGTTATCAAGATACAGCGTAAGATTAGTAGTACCTTGAAAAAGTAACTCTTTTTCATCTAATGATCCGTCACTTGACGAATCAGCATATTGCGTTGATGTTAAATCAAAATCGTCTTCACCGACAAGGACGTTCTCATTTGACACCTCTTCCACTGTCTCTTTAGACAGTTCTAACTCATCACAATCGCCATGTGATCGGCCGTGAAGTCCTCCAAGTTTTTCTTCTTCCCTCAACTCTTTTATGATATCAGGTTCATCTGTCATGATATCTCCATTCAAAGCAATATATCAAACAGCATCTTTACATTCTCTAGATCGGTAAAGGACCCGCCAGTTACCACAGTACAATAGTGAATTACCATCCATCTATCCCACCCAGGTTAACTTCGTCATATACAATCTTCTCATAGTATATAATATTACTGAAAAATGATTTTTTAATTTGGAATTTGGCTAAATAGTTGTATCTACAAAAATTCACTGGTTTCAACGAATCTGTTTTCTAAGATTTGTTTTATTTAATACCGGCTTATATCCTAAGGTAGAATTACCTCTTATCGAACCATCTGTTATTTCTACAGAACTTAACAAACAAGGTATTCTTTTTTTCGGTTGCTTTTTAACATCTGTAAGTGTCACCACTATTACTAGCTCAAGTATACCCATTAGATTACCCAGATGAATGTATCAATTATTTATGTTTTAGGCCTTTCAAAGTGACTGTCTTTGAAAAAACCAAAATCAAGATTTTCCCAATCATCAAAATCACCTTTTCCATGTGATCCATCTGAATAGGAAAACATCCTATATTTGTAAAAATAGTTCATACAGCTTTTGTAGTTTCGATATTTCCACCATTGCAATGAGAATGGATTCGGAGTGTCAAGATTATCAATGCCGCCGTGCGTATCAGCGAGTAGACCAAGAGTGTGTCCAAGGTGATGGACCGCTCCACCTACTATAAGCTGCCCTCTAGTCATCAGAGGATTTTTTTCTTTCAACCATTGAGCAGATATTGCAAATGAGTCGAATTGATCCCATCCAAAAAATGGAAAATTAAGATCAGGACAGTAATCACAGATAATTCCATAGTGAAAGATACCTTTGCGAGGGTTGGTAGGATCATTATTCAGAAAGTAATCCCAGTATACATCTCGTAATTTTGCAAACGAAAAATTAGATGTGCAAATCAGAGGTATCTCTTCACCTCCACCAATATACCCTAGGTCAACATGCAGTGTTATATCCTGCTCGTCAAAGAGCGCTATGACACTTTCTATTAAATCAGTTGGTGGTCTGTTCGAAATATCTGGATTTGACGATTCCATCCAGT
>Ga0255366_10273_pt1 | contig 10670 bp, 8 predicted proteins | sample ANMaggSeSYBR01C4_FD_182086 | JGI IMG/M metagenome (GOLD analysis project Ga0255366, IMG submission 182086) | Sediment cell enrichment communities from methane seep in Santa Monica Basin, California, United Staets - ANME aggregate JGI... | ecosystem: Environmental > Aquatic > Marine > Cold seeps >... | reverse complement strand
TCATGGTGCTTGATCCCGAAGTTAAAACCGGAACACTTGCCAAAGATTACTTTGAAATTAAAGAAGACACAATTTTTGAAATAGGATTAACCCCCAATCGCACGGATGCGATTTCCCACCTGGGAGTGGCAAGAGACATTAAAGCGGTTCTGGATAATTTTGATTTCGTAAAAAATCAACCGGTCAAAAGAATTTTAAATATTCCATCTGTAGATGATTTCAAGACTGATGACCAATCACTGGACATTGATGTGATTCTTGAAGATGCAAACGCTTGTCCTCGTTATACCGGTTTAACAATTTCAAATATTGAAGTTAAAGAATCTCCTGAGTGGTTGAAAAACAGATTAAATACCATTGGGATACGTCCGATCAATAATATTGTTGATATTACCAACTATGTTCTGCATGAAACCGGACAACCTTTACATGCTTTTGATGCGGAGGGGATTACAGGAGATAAAGTGGTGGTTAAAAAATTACCAAAAGGTACAAAGTTCATCACACTGGATGAAATTGAAAGAGAGCTTACTGAAAATGACCTGATGATTTGCAATGCAAAAGAGGGAATGTGTATTGGTGGTGTGTTTGGAGGAATAATGTCAGGTGTAACAGTAAAAACGAAAAATATTTTCCTCGAAAGCGCTTATTTTGATCCTGTTCATATCCGCAAAACCTCCAAACATCATGATCTGCAAACCGATGCATCGTTTAGGTTTGAAAGGAGTGTAGATCCGAATATCACTTTGTATGCTCTAAAAAGGGCAGCAATGCTGATAAAAGATATTGCCGGAGGAAAAATTTCATCAGAAATAAAAGACGAATATCCCCAAAAAATTGAAAAGCTTAAGGTAGATGTTTCCTGGAAAAACATAAACCGATTAATTGGAAAATCAATTGGGAATGATATCATTAAAAACATTTTAAATTCCCTTGAATTTGAAATGTTAAATGAAACTGAAGATGGCTTAACTCTTTTAGTCCCTTCCTATCGCGTGGATGTTACCAGGGAAGCCGATGTTATTGAAGAAATTTTAAGAATTTTTGGATATAATTTTATTGAAATTCCGGAAAAAGTGTATTCATCTATTTCTTCAACAGCTAAACCAGACCCGGAAAAAGTGCAAAATCTGTCAGTAGATTTTCTAAGCAGCAATGGTTTTGTTGAGATTATGAATAATTCTCTGTCGAAATCAACTTATTATGAGAATGATCCGGATTTTGACGAAAAACAAAGCGTACAAATTTTTAATCCATTAAGTCGTGATTTGAAAGTGATGCGTCAATCGCTACTGTTTGGAGGATTGGAAACAATCAATTACAATTTGAATAGGAAAAATTACGATCTCAAACTCTTTGAATTCGGACAGGTTTATAAAGTAAAGAACAAGCAGGCAGATAATGTCACGAAAAAATACAATGAATCGAACCACCTTGCACTTTTTATTACAGGTAAAAAGAATAATGAAAGTTGGTACACGTCTGATGATAACGCTGATTATATTTTTCTGAAGGCATTTGCATTTAATTTGTTAAAGCGAACGGGATTAAAAACAAATACATTAAGCTTTGATAACTCCAGTAAAAAATATTTTGCAGAAGGATTAGATTATTTTAACAATAAAGGTCAGATTTTAGAAATCGGTGAAATCTCATCATCGGTATTAAACAAGTTTGATATCGATCAAAAAGTGTTTTATGCAAATTTTGATTGGGATTTGGTATTTGAAAAAATAAAGAGCCAAAAAATTTCCTATAATCCTATTTCCAAATTTCCGGAAGTAAGACGAGACCTTGCTTTATTGCTGGATTCCTCCGTACCCTATTCTGAAGTAGAAAAACTTGGTTACCGGACAGAACAAAAATTATTAAAAGAAATCAATCTGTTTGATGTATATGAAGGAAAGAATATCGAATCAGGGAAAAAATCCTATGCAGTAAGTTTTATTCTTCAGGACGAAGAAAAAACATTGACAGATAAGGTAATTGATAAAACAATGAAAAAGTTAATGGTAACGTTTGAAAAGGAATTGAATGCAGTAATCCGTTAGTTTGAATCCACACCAGGTGTACAAAATAAATAAAACACATATTAATTCAATTTTTCGAGTACTATTAAAACTGGGAAAAGTTATCTCGATTATAGCTGGCCTCCTTGCTATATTTTTGATTCTCATAAGTTTTACAACCTTGCCATATAAAGGTATTTACTGGCTTGGAACCTCTTCTATTAAAGCTGTATTAACTCCTGAATATATTGTTGTTATGGGCGGGAGTGCGATGCCTGGTAAATCAGGTTTGATTCGTTCGTATTATGCAGGAATGATTGCAAAAGAATTTTCAGAATCTAAAATCATCATTGCATTACCTGGTGATATTTACGATACAAATAGTTCCATTTGTTTAATGCAAAAAGAACTGGAAATTCGAACTATTGATCCTGATCGTATAATTTTGGAAAACAAAGGGAGAAATACCCGCTTTCAGGCATTGGAAATTAAAAAGATCATTCCTGATGAAAAATCATCTGTTTTGATTGTAACCTCACCCGAACATATGCGTAGAGCCATTCGGGCATTTGAAAAGACAGGATTTCAATATGTTAACGGTATACCGGCATTTGATGCGGTACATGATTTCGAATTGATTTTTAAAGATGAAGAATTGGGTGGGAAAAACCGTTTTTTACCCGAAATAGGAAATAATACACAAATTAGATACCAGTTCTGGAAACATCTGGAATATGAAATAATTTTTATAAGAGAAATTGTTGCCCTTGGATACTATAATTTAAAGGGCTGGATATAAACCTATATTAATGATATCAAAATTTATACATTATGCGTAAAGAAAGAGAAATTGCAGTAAGTCCCCAGGGAGAATCATTCCCAATACCTTTTAAAGATGAGTATAATTCCGAATACCAACGGCTTGAAAAACTAGCTCAAGAAGCCAAAGCATCTGGTAAAGAAATAGTCGTAGTAATGGGATTGGGATTTGTGGGTGTTGTTATGGCAGCTATTGTTGCAGATACCAAAGATGAAAACGGTAATTACTCCAAATTTGTAATTGGTTATCAGCGACCCAGTGTAAGAAGTTATTGGAAAATCCCACTGGTAAATCGGGGTGAGTCACCTGTTAAAGCAGAAGATCCTGAAGTTGATGAATTGATCACAAGAACAGTAAATGAAGCAAAAACCTTTGTGGCCACATTTAACAGTGATTGTTTAAAACTTGCTGATGTAGTTGTTGTGGATGTTCAATGCGATTACTCTAAAGCTGATTTGGGTAACATGCGGACCGGTGATACAGATATGGCAGCGCTGGAAGCTTCTATGCGTACCATTGGTGAAACTATTCCACCACATGCAATGGTATTGATAGAAACGACTGTTGCACCAGGTACCACAGAATTTGTTGCATGGCCAATTCTGAAGAAAGCTTTTACAAAAAGAGGGATTAAGGATACTCCTTTACTTGCGCATAGTTTTGAAAGGGTAATGCCGGGAAAAGAATATGTTTCTTCCATTCGTGATTTCTGGAGGGTTTGTTCGGGATGTAACAAAGAAGCGAGGGACAAGGTGGAAAAATTCCTTCATGAAGTATTAAATACAAAAGAGTTTCCTTTAACTGTAATGGACAGGCCTATCGAGTCTGAAACAACCAAGATCGTTGAAAATTCATACCGGGCAACTATACTTGCCTATATGAATGAATGGAGCTTATTTGCTGAACGGAACGGTGTTGACCTCATCAAAGTCATCAATGCCATTAAAATGCGTCCAACCCATAGCAATATGATCTTCCCCGGACCTGGTATTGGTGGATATTGTTTACCTAAAGATGGCGGACTGGGCTACTGGGCATACCGTCATATACTAGGCTTTGAAGATGGTGATGATGTATTTCAAATAACTCCTACTGCCATTGATATTAATGATACACGTAGTTTACATGTAGCTGAATTAACAAGGGATGCACTGCGAAATATGGGCAAATACATTGCCGGTTCAGATGTATTATTAATGGGAGCAAGCTATCGCGAGGATGTGGGTGATACCCGATATAGTGGTAGTGAGCTGGTTGTTAGAAAACTAACCGAAATGGGCGCTGAAATGCGGGTACATGATCCCTATGTTGATCATTGGTATGAATTTGAAACACAGGATGAAGATCCTGATCACTCCTGGGCAAGATTTTTCCGCAATCAAAACCAATTAAAAGATACTGTAGTTGAAAAAGATTTAGCAAAATCTTTAAAAGGTGCAGAAGCTATAATATTGGCTGTTCCACACAAGCAATATAAGGATTTGGAACCGGCAGATATTATAAAATGGGCAGGCGGACCAGTTGCCATTATTGATGCCTTTGGTATTCTACCAGATGCCAGGATCAAAAAATATTTTGAATTGGGTTGTGAAGTAAAAGCATTGGGAAGAGGCCATATACAACGGATAAAAAAAGAGGTGAAGAATAGTAAATAAATTTTCCGGTCAACATTCGTCTGACCACTGCTTGTGCACTTACCTTTCTCGCAGTGGTCTGACGAATGGGATAGCTACTCACAATAATTAAGACATTTTTGCAGTTTTTTTAAGTAATTTTGCAATAAATCTGACAAATTGTTCATGGATGTTCAGGCAATAAAACAACGGTTCGGAATCATTGGGACTTCCCCTTTGCTCAACAGGGCAATTGATATAGCCCGTCAGGTAGCACCAACTGATATGACGGTATTAATATCAGGCGAGAGTGGTGTTGGTAAAGAATCCTTTCCAAAGATTATTCATCAATTAAGCGCACGTAAACATGGTCCTTATATAGCTGTAAACTGTGGCGCTATTCCGGAAGGCACAATCGATTCTGAGTTATTCGGCCACGAAAAAGGTTCGTTTACAGGTGCACATGATGCACGAAAGGGATACTTTGAGGTTGCTAATACAGGTACCATATTCCTGGATGAAGTCGCTGAACTACCACTTTCCACTCAAGTACGATTATTAAGGGTATTGGAAACCGGGGAGTTTTTAAAAGTTGGTTCATCAAAAGTCATTAAAACCGATGTTCGGATTGTGGCTGCTACCAATGTGGATATTCCCGAAGCAATCAGTCATGGCAAATTCAGGGAGGATTTATATTATCGTTTAAATTCAGTTCCCATTTTAGTACCTCCGTTAAAAGACCGTAAAGAAGATATTCATTTATTGTTTCGGAAATTTGCTTCCGACTTTGCTGAAAAATACCGGATGCCTGTTTTGCAACTAAATGAGGAGGCTGTTAAATTGCTGGTTAATTACAGGTGGCATGGGAATATTCGCCAATTAAAAAATATTACCGAACAAATTTCAATCATTGAAAAGAACCGGCAAATAAATTCCCAAACCCTTGCTAAATACCTCCCTCAAAGTCAGTTCAGGGATTTGCCTGTTTTATATCGCAGAGAAGAAGAGAAAAAAGAGATTTCAGAAAGGGATTTATTGTATAAAGTTCTTTTTGATATGAAAAAAGATATCAACGACCTTAAAAAAGTTGTTGGCGAAATCCTGCAGAGCGAAGATGTGGTTAAGGATCTTCAGCAAAATAGTTCCCAGTTAATCAAAAAACTGTACGATAATATTGAATCAACAGGAGAGCAGATGGACGAGGTTCAGCTTCACCCCATACAAAATGATCTGATCGATGAGCCTATTCAGGAGTCGGAAGTGATAGAGGAATCCCTTTCCATACAAGACAAAGAGATTGATCTGATTAAAAAAGCATTAACCAGGCATAACGGGAAAAGGAAAAATGCGGCCAAAGAGCTGGGTATCTCAGAACGTACTTTATACAGGAAAATTAAAGAGTATAATTTGATATAGTTACAGGCCTTGAAATTAACTTTTACATACAAGGAATTAATTTTAGTTGTGTTATTGCATTTTCTTTTTGCGGGTTGTTCTGTAAATTATTCATTCACCGGCGCATCCATTCCTCCCGAAGTAAAATCGATTAACATTAAATATTTTCCTAATAATGCCCCTTTGATTGAACCTACGTTAAGCCAGAAAATCACTGATGGTTTACGGGATAAATTTACATCCGAAACCAGCCTGATGTTAGTGAATGATGGAGGAGACCTTATTATGGAAGGAGCAATCACAGGTTACAGAACAACACCTGTAGCTATCCAGGGAAATGATCAGGCAGCATTAAACCGGCTCACAATTACAATCGAAGTCACCTATATAAATACATTAGATGAAAACATGAGTTTTGAAAACACTAACTTTACCAGGTATACAGATTATTCAAGCAGTAGAAATCTGGTGGAAGTACAGGAGGCTTTGGTGGAGGAAATAAATCAGATGCTTATTGAAGATGTATTTAATAAGGCAGTTATCAACTGGTAGGAAATTTATACTTTAGTTGATTCTGTAACACAAGGAAGAAAATAAATGAACCGTCAGCAGTTTATTGATTACATAAAATCTCCTGACAAGTTGAATGCAGATTCTGCAATCCAACTCGAAAACCTGGTAAAGGAATATCCCTATTGCCAGACAGCCGATGTTTTATTTACATTAAACTTGTATAAAGAGAATCATATTAAATTCAATGATCAGCTAAAATTAGCTTCAGCTTATGCTTGCGACAGAAAGGTTTTAAAAGAACTGGTAAATTCTGTCAGGATGCTTAATCAACCAGATTCTTCAATTGCGCAATCCCCATCTGGATTTATACCACGGACTACAGAATCCACAATCTCTGAAATTGAAGAAAACAATTTGACTGCACTCGTTGATCTTCTGAAAAATGAAGTTAGTTCCATAAAAAACAGGTCTTCGAAACAATTAAGCTCACAAGAATATTCAAAACTGAATAAACTGGCAGATCACCTGGAAGACATGCTACAGGAGATTGATGCGCCTGATTCAATAAAACCTAAAGTACAAGCTGTTACAACAATTATGGGTGAATACAATATGGATCACCTGGAGGAATTGCCATCTATTGAAACAAACCAACTGGTTAATAATAATTTGATCAATAAATTTCTGGAAGAAGAACCTAAAATCGAAGCTGTTTCTAAATCGGCCTTTTTCGACCCGGTTGACTTTGCAAGACAAAGTTTGATTGATAACGAATCGGTTGTTTCTGAAACACTTGCAGAGATTTACTATAAGCAGGGAAACCTGTCAAAAGCCATCAAAATTTATAAGAAATTAAGTTTGGTCGATCCGGAAAAAAGTAGTTACTTTGCAGCCCAAATTGAAAAAATCCGGAAGGAGATCAAATAAACTGATTACGAATATAAAAGAATAACAGAATGTATACAGTAATAGCAATATTAATTATAGTAATTTGTATTTTATTGACTTTGATCGTACTGGTTCAAAGTTCGAAGGGTGGTGGACTGGCCTCCAATTTTTCATCTTCCAACCAATTTATGGGCGTTAGAAAAACAGCTGACTTTCTTGAAAAATCGACCTGGACACTGGCTATTGCCTTATTGTTATTTAGTTTGTTTTCCATTTTTGTCATCCCACGAGGTGGCAATGTACAAGCAGGAGATACTGAATTGGAAGAGTTGTATCAGGACTTACCAGATACACAACCCATCCAGGATTTTGCACCTCCTCCTACAGAAGAAGAGGCTACAGAATAATAATAAAGAAACTATTTCAAATAAAAATGTCAGAATGTCACCATGTTCTGACATTTTTTATTTATCATAAATCTGATTTCATTCAGACTTTTGTATCCTACTGACTTATAAAAAATTCTTAAACATCACTGTTTACTATACTTTTAGGGATTCATTAATAAATATATCCGGATATAAAGATTGTTATTTGATAGAATATCTAAATAGCAAATCAGATTTGGCACAAATTATGTCAGTGCCGTGATACAAAAATTAATATCATAAATTTTTAAAACCATTATAGTATGTCAAAAGTTAACATTAAACCATTAGCCGATCGAGTCTTAATTGAACCTGCATCAGCAGAAGAAAAAACAGCAGGTGGAATTATCATACCTGACACTGCAAAAGAAAAACCTCAAAAAGGAACCATCGTAGCTGTAGGTCCTGGAACAGCTGATCAAAAAATGACAGTTAAAGTCGGTAATGCAGTTTTATACGGTAAATATTCAGGAACCGAAATTTCATATGAAGGCAAAGATTACCTGATTATGAAAGAGTCAGATATATATGCAATTATTTAAATAAACATCAAGGAATTAATTAAAAAACAATAAAAAATGGCAAAAGACATTATTTTCGATCTTAAAGCAAGAGAAGCCTTAAAATCAGGTGTTGATCAATTATCAAACGCCGTAAAAGTTACATTAGGACCAAAAGGACGCAATGTTATTCTTGACAAATCATTTGGCGCACCTGTAATCACCAAAGATGGTGTTACTGTGGCTAAAGAAATAGAACTAGATGATACCATTGAAAACATGGGTGCACAAATGGTGAAAGAAGTTGCATCTAAAACCAACGACATTGCTGGTGATGGTACAACTACAGCGACTGTTCTGGCACAAGCTATAATTACTACAGGCCTTAAAAATGTTACCGCAGGAGCCAATCCAATGGACCTGAAGCGTGGTGTTGATAAAGCTGTTGCAGAAGTTATTAAGTCGCTTCAAAAACAAACCAAACAGATTAGTGATAGCGGCGAAAAAGTTGAGCAGGTTGCAACTGTTGCAGCTAATAATGACCGCAGCATAGGTCAGCAAATTGCTGAAGCAATGGATAAAGTAAAGAAAGATGGAGTAATTACCATTGAGGAAGCAAAAGGAATTGAAACTTACGTAGATGTTGTGGAAGGTATGCAATTCGACAGGGGATATATTTCTCCTTATTTTGTAACAGATACAGAAAAAATGGAAGCTGTTTACGAAAACCCTTATATCCTTATTCACGACAAGAAGATTTCAATAATGAAAGATCTTCTTCCAATACTTGAAAAAATTGCCCAGTCAGGACGTCCATTGTTGATTCTTGCAGAAGATGTTGAAACAGAAGCCCTCGCTACATTAGTAGTTAACAAATTAAGAGGAGGATTAAAAGTTGTTGCTGTTAAAGCCCCAGGTTTTGGCGATAGAAGAAAAGAAATGTTGGAAGATATTGCGGTTCTGACCGGCGGAACAGTTGTTTCTGAAGAGAAAGGATATAAACTGGAAGATACTTCTCTTGATAATCTTGGCGAAGCTGATAAAGTGACTATTGATAAGGATAACACTACTATCGTCAGTGGTCATGGTAAAAAAGAAGACATACAGGGAAGGATTAGCCAAATCAGGGCTCAGATTGAAACTACAACTTCAGATTATGATAAAGAAAAATTACAGGAAAGATTGGCTAAATTAGCCGGTGGTGTTGCTGTAATTTATGTAGGTGCTGCCAGCGAGATTGAGATGAAGGAAAGAAAAGACCGTTTTGATGATGCTTTAAATGCAACAAGAGCAGCTATTGAAGAAGGTATTGTGCCAGGTGGCGGTATAGCTTATATCAGGGCAATAGACTCTATTAAAAACGTGAAATGTGAAAACGAAGACGAAGAAACAGGAACGGCTATCATAAAGAGAGCACTTGAAGAACCAATTCGTCAGATAGTTGAAAATGCAGGTTTGGAAGGCTCGGTTGTTGTACAGAAAGTAAAAGAAGGAAAAGGTGACTTTGGTTATAATGCAAGAACCCACAAGTATGAAAATTTAATGAAAGCAGGTGTTATCGATCCTACTAAAGTAGTTCGTGTTGCACTTGAGAACGCAGGTTCAATTGCAGGTATGTTACTAACTACCGAATGTGTTGTAGCAGAACATAAAGATGAAAATGCAGCTGCCGCAGCTATGCCTCCAATGCCTCCGGGTGGAATGGGCGGAATGGGTGGAATGTATTAAGATAACCCATCTGAATAATATAAACCCTGATGAACTTGCTTTATCAGGGTTTTTTTATATGTATATGCCGATGGTGAAATTATACAGGGATGATCGTAATTTATCGTCTTTACCATCGACAAAAAATTTCGTATAAGAACCTCGAACTTCAGCATATATCCCGAAACGTTTTTTAATATTAACTAATATTCCAAACTTTCCAAGAAGTCCTGCTTCAAAATGAGGATAACTTTTTGAATAAGAGTCCAGATTCCCATTTTTGCACCTTATTCTTTTAAATTCATTCCATGTATCATTTGAAAATCCAATTATTATTCCTCCTGAAATATATGGTCTGATCATTCTAGCATTATTTGTCAAAAAAAACTTACCCAACAATCCGATATTTACAAAATGAAAATCTACTATATATCTTAAAGAATCATAAGTAGTATCAATCGGATTTCCATAATAATAATCCAAAACGTAATAAGTCTCATAACTTTTTTGTTCTGCTTGTTTTTGATTATAACTAAATTCTGTTTGAAAAGTCCACTTTTCTTTTGTTTTGTTCAAATACCAGTCGACTAATATTCCAAAAAAATATCCTTTTCCAGGACTATATTTAGCTCTTTTATGCAATCTGTACAGTTCGGCACTCGTACTTAAATTTGTTGTATTCCAACCAAAGTTTATCCCGATTCTTGCTTTGACTTTTTGCTTCGGTTGAATAATCTCACTTTCACTACCAATGCAAGAATTATAATCCATCATCAGGTTAATCAGATCCGTTAAAT
>Ga0255366_10014_pt1 | contig 10705 bp, 8 predicted proteins | sample ANMaggSeSYBR01C4_FD_182086 | JGI IMG/M metagenome (GOLD analysis project Ga0255366, IMG submission 182086) | Sediment cell enrichment communities from methane seep in Santa Monica Basin, California, United Staets - ANME aggregate JGI... | ecosystem: Environmental > Aquatic > Marine > Cold seeps >... | reverse complement strand
TTTAACTTAAAGGAAAACGGCAATAATGCAAATGATTACCAGGGACCGCATGTTTTACAAGTTTTCATTATATGGATTTCTTAAAAACTTGCGGTTTTTTGACCCCTTTATCTTACTTATTTTCCGGTCTTACGGATTGTCATTTTTACAGATCGGGATTTTGTATTCCATCCGGGAGGTTGCCACTAATATTCTTGAGATTCCGACAGGTGTCCTTGCTGATTCATTTGGCAGAAGGCGGTCCATGGTCGCGGCTTTTTTGTCTTACATTGCCTCTTTTTTGATTTTTTATTTTCTAAAGGACTTCATTTTCCTGGCTCTGGCCATGGTGATGTTTGCATTCGGGGAGGCTTTTCGTTCGGGAACCCATAAAGCGTTAATATTTGAATATTTGAATATTCAAGGAATCAGTGATCTGAAAGTTGCCTATTACGGTTTAACCCGCAGCGCTTCCCAATTTGGATCAGCACTTAATGCCCTGATTGCCGCTGCTCTAATATTTTACACCGGCAGCTACCGGGTGATGTTCCTGGCTTCCACTATTCCCTATCTGTTGGATTTGTTAAATGTAATGTCCTATCCGAAAAGCCTGGATGGAGAATTACATCGAGCAAAGAAAGGCGAGATCTGGAGTCAGGTAAAAACAACATCTCGTGAATTTGTCCGGATATTTTCAGATGGATCGGTTATGAAAGCAATATTAAACAGCTCTAGTTTTTCGGGCGTATTTAAATCCGCGAAGGATTATTTACAACCGATACTGGCCGTGTTGGCCCTTTCCGCTTCTGTTTTTTCTGACCTGGAAGATACTCAACGGGAGGCAATTATCATCGGTTTGGTTTATTTCGGGATTTACTTTCTCACCAGCTTGGCCTCCAGGAGGGCTTATCAATTCAGTGAAAAGTTTAGCAGTTTATCACAGGCAGTAAATTTCACTTATCTGCTCGGAGCAGGGATGCTGATTCTCGCTGGAGTGACAGCCAATCTGCAGATTATCACGCTGGCAGTAGTTTGTTTTCTCGGTTTATTTATGATTAACAACATTCGCCGCCCAATCAATGTCGGGATCATCAGTGATCAAATTTCATCCAAGGTTATGGCGTCAGGTCTATCAACAGAATCTCAGTTCACAACGATTTTCTCCGCCATAGTGGCTCCCCTGCTGGGATTTCTGGTGGATAGTTTCGGTGTAGGGAACGGGATTACTCTGATAGGAATAGGAATGATAGCGCTGTTTTCACTGGTCCGAGTAAAGTAAGGTGCGATGAAATATTCAGGATTCCCCTGAAATATTTCCAAGGCTCTGATACATCGGGTATACTATGCCCTGCTTATGGATATAAATAGAATACGAAATTTTTCAATTATCGCTCATATAGATCACGGCAAATCTACTTTGGCTGACCGGCTGCTGCAGATTACCGATACGGTATCAGCGCGGGATATGGCAGACCAGGTTTTGGATGATATGGATCTGGAGAGGGAGAAGGGAGTGACCATCAAAGCCTCTGCCGTTCAAATGAAATATACAGGCCTGGATGGTCATGAATATGAATTGAATTTGATTGATACACCCGGTCATGTAGATTTTGGATATGAAGTCTCCCGGGCATTGGCAGCCTGTGAAGGGGCACTGCTGATTGTGGATGCCGCGCAGGGAATGGAAGCTCAAACGATAGCAAATATGTATGCTGCCTTGGAAGCAGATTTGGAAATAATACCAATCATTAATAAAATTGACCTGCCGGCTGCCAGACCTGATGAGATTGCTCAAAATATTTGCGATTTATTGGGAACTCCTCCCGATTCCATTCTCCGGATTTCTGCCAAAGATGGAGAAAACATTCAGCCTGTGCTTGAAAAAATCATTCAGGAGATCCCACCTCCTGAAGCCCCTCCGGGGAATCCTCTGAGGGCTTTGATCTTTGATTCCCATTACAATTCATATCAAGGTGTTGTTGCTTATATCCGAATATTTGATGGAATAATCAACAAGAAGGACAAACTGCACCTGATGGCTGCCGGTAAAGATGTGGAACCATTTGAAATAGGAGTTTTCTCGCCGGCAATGACGCCAATGGAAGTCCTCTATCCAGGAGAGGTAGGGTATATCGCAACTGGATTAAAATCAGTTCATGATTGCCGGGTTGGCGACACCGTTACCTATGCGGACACCCCTGCTTTGCAGCCCCTGCCGGGGTATATCCAGGCAAAACCGATGGTTTTTGCCGGTTTTTTCCCGGTGATTAACGAGGAGTATGGAAATTTGCGGGATGCCCTGGAAAAATTGCAACTGAATGATGCTGCCCTGGTTTTTGAACCAGAATCCTCCCCGGCCCTCAATTTGGGATTTCGGTGTGGTTTCCTGGGGATGTTCCATATGGAAATTATCCAGGAAAGACTGGAACGGGAATATAATCTGGATATCATCGCGACTGCCCCCTCTGTAAAATATCGCACCCTATTGAGGAGCGGGGAAGTGATTGAGATTGATTCACCAGCGGATTTGCCTGATCGGAGCCTTGTGGAAGAAATCCAGGAACCCTGGATGGATTTGCAGGTATTTCTGCCCCTGGAGTATTATGGGCCGGTTATGGAATTGGTGACCACGAGAAGGGGAACTTATCTTAGCCAGCATTACCCGTCCCCCTCGCGGGTGCAGCTTAATTTTCAGATTCCGCTCTCCGAATTGATTGTGGATTTTTTTGATTACTTAAAATCAGCCACCCGGGGATATGCTTCCATGGATTATTCCTTTGCCGGCTACCGGAAAGAGAATCTGGTTAAATTGGAGATTCTTGTCAATGGAGAGCCGGTGGATGGCATGGCATCCATAGTGCACCGGGATAAAGCTTACCGGAAGGGGAAGGTTCTCGTTAATAGATTAAAAGAAATCATTCCTCCCCACCATTTCGCTGTGCCGATTCAGGCTTCGGCAGGGGGAAAGATAATTTCCCGGACAGATGTGAAGGCCTTCCGCAAGGATGTCACTGCAAAACTTTATGGGGGAGATGTGACCAGAAAGAGAAAATTACTGGAGAATCAGAAAGAAGGCCGGAAAAGACTGAAAAGAGTAGGCAATGTTGACCTCCCCCAAGAAGCTTTTATGGCTGTTCTGAGACTTGATGATGACTGAAGTGAAGGTAAACAAAGTTCAACTCAGGCTGGTATTTGGGATCTTGATCAGTATTACAGCGCTTGCTGTCCTGATCTGGATTGTTGATGGGAAACAAGTTCTTTCTGCCCTGAAACAGGTGAATTTGATCTGGATAGCGCCGGTTCTGGTTCTGTTATTTGTATCCCTTATGACCCGGGCAGCTGCCTGGAGGATAATATTGAAGAATAGGATTTCATTTGGGAAATCCTTTCTGATTTTGAATGCAGGGTACTTTGTAAATTCGATATTTCCTTTCAGGATAGGTGAGGTGGCAAGGGGTTTCATGTTAATCCCTTCAGGGTTCACTTTCTGGGAGGCTTTACCCACTATTCTCCTGGAACGAATGTTTGATATCGTTTTTGCCGTCTGCCTGTTTCTGACAGGGCTGACGTTTGTATTAAATTTCTCTCAGGGCATAGTGTATGCATCCGTTTTGGGGAGCCTGGTTCTGTTGGGATTTGGAATTTTGTTTTTCCTGGTAAAGAATCAGGATCAGGTATTGACATGGTTGGAGAGGATATCCCTTCCCTGGCCCCAGGTTCAAGACTGGTTGACTAAACAGCTGCGATCAATTCTTTCCGGACTGGTTGTCCTCAAAGATTTGGGGCAGTTCATGAAAGCTTTTTCTTTTATGTTTTTAAGCTGGGGAATCGCCATTTTGTATCAATATCTCCTGTTGAAAGCATTTATCCCGGATGCGCGGTTGATCTGGGCTGTGTTTGCGCTGGGAGCCCTTGCGCTGGGGGTGTCCGTACCCTCATCTCCTGGTAACATTGGTTTATACGAGATAAGTATTACTCTGGCATTAACAGCCTTCGGCGTGGACCAATCAGCAGCATTCACTTATGCGCTTACCAGCCATATCTTAAGTCTGGCAATGACAACCCTGATAGGCTCCTTTGCTTTGGTACGGGAAGGATATGCTCTGCGGGACATCTGGCAGTTCAGTCAACAGCAGAGAAAGGAAGAAAACTTATGAGCAAGAGTACTTTGATAACCGGTGGAGCAGGTTTCATCGGGACTAATTATGCGGCACGTCTGCTCAGCCGGGGTGATCAGGTGATCATTTTTGATAATTTGTCACGTGCCGGGACTCCAGGAAATATTGAGTGGCTCAAGAGTACTTACGGGGAGAACTCATTCCAACTTATTGTCGAAGATATCCGTGATGCTGACGGGGTCAAGTCTGCCGTTGAGTCAGCCGACCTGGTTTTGCACCTGGCTGCCCAGGTCGCAGTGACAACATCAGTTATCGACCCCAGGACTGACTTTGAGGTGAATGCCCTGGGTACTTTGAATGTTTTAGAGGCAGCCCGCCAATCTCCAAAGCAACCTCCGATCTTATATGCTTCGACAAATAAAGTTTATGGCGACCTTGAAGACGTGGAGGTTGGCGAAGGAGAAAGTAGTTATTATTTTCCAAATCATCCGGATGGAATCCCGGAGACCCAAACCCTGGATTTTCATTCTCCTTACGGTTGCTCGAAAGGGGCTGGAGATCAATATGTGCGGGATTACCACCGCATTTTTGGTTTGCAAACAGTGGTGTTCCGTCAAAGCTGTATTTATGGACCCCATCAATTTGGTATCGAAGATCAAGGCTGGGTGGCCTGGTTTGTGATTGCTGCTGTCACAGGCCGGCCGATCACGATTTACGGTGATGGTAAACAGGTTCGGGATATATTATTCGTGGATGATTTATTAACCGCATATGACCAGGCAGCTGTGCATATTGATAAGATTGCGGGACAAATATATAATATTGGGGGCGGGAAAAACAATACCCTGTCCATCTGGAAGGAATTCGGCCCTCTGCTGGAAAAAGAACTGGGTCAGAAGATTCCGGTCTCCCGGGAAACCTGGCGTCCTGGAGATCAACGGGTTTTTGTGGCTGACATTGGAAAGGCAAGCAGGGATTTCGGATGGGTGCCTGAAATTGATGCGGAAACTGGAATCCGAAAACTATTTGACTGGGTGCGCGCTAACCAGGATTTATTCTAGCTGTCCCCGGAAGAAACCGTTAAGGTATTGATTGGTCAACATCGATGAAAATATTAACTGTTCTCACCTATTACCGGCCGCATACCAGCGGATTGACCATTTATGTTGAGCGGCTGACAAAGTCGCTCGTTCAGCTTGGTCATGAGGTTACAGTGTTGACCTCCCAATATGAAAAAGACCTGCCCCGGGAAGAAGTGAAGGATGGGGTCAGAATTATCCGTGCCCCGGTATTGTTCCGGGTCAGTAAAGGTGTGATCATGCCTACCTTCGGGTGGTTGGCCTGGAAGTTGGTCCTGGGTCATGACCTTGTTCATTTGCACCTTCCCCAATTTGATGCAGCCGGAGTGGCTCTGCGCGGCCGCTTGTTAAAGAAACCAACTTTTATTACTTATCATTGTGATCTCAAGCTGCCGAAAAGCCCCATAAATTGGACCATCAACAGTATTGTTCATTTGATGAACTACCTGGCCGGAATGCTGGCAGATAGAATCGGTGCCTATACAGAAGATTTTGCTTCACACTCTCCTTACCTGCAGCATTTTTCTGATAAAGTCCGGGTGATATTGCCCCCGGTGACAATGCCAGAAGCTCCAGAGAAAAAGGTAAAGGATTTTCATCAGATCAATAATCCCCGGGGATTATCACCGGTCATTGGCATGGCAACCCGTTTTGCATCTGAAAAGGGAGTTGAAATCCTTTTGAATGCTCTGCCGAAAGTGATGGAATCCTATCCTGAAACCACAGTTCTTTATGCTGGCCAGTACCTGGATGTAATGGGTGAACAGGCTTATTACGAGAGACTCCTTCCCCGGATCCGGACTTATCAGGATCAGGGTCAATGGGTGTTCCTGGGAATATTAAACCCGGAAGAGATGGCCCTTTTTTACAAAAACCTGGATGTGTTGGTGGTTCCAAGTTTAAATTCAACAGAAACGTTTGGATTAGTTCAAATTGAAGCCATGATCCAGGGTACACCGTCAATAGCGTCGAATTTGCCTGGTGTTCGTGTGCCGCCCAGGTTGACCGGCATGGGAGAGGTAGTGCCTATTGGGGATGCTGATGCACTGGCTGATGCTATCATTCAAATCGTATCCCAGCCGAAAAAATACCTGGGATCTCCAGATGAGATTGAGAAACAATTTGATCCGTTGGTGAACGCAGCTGTTCACGAGCAAATTTACCAAGGGTTATTAGAGGATCTGCCTTGAAGGATTATTTGACACTTCATTTGCAGGAGCTGCCATATTTTCGAGCCTTGTTGAGAGCGGTAGAGGCTCGTTTTTATGAGGATATGACATTGCCGGCACCTGTCCTTGATCTGGGATGCGGGGATGGGCATTTCGCATCCCGGGCATTTGAGGAACCTCTCGATATGGGGTTGGATCCCTGGTGGGGTCCGATTCTGGAAGCGGCATCACGAGGTTCTTACAAAACTCTTGTTTGTGCAGAAGGTAATAATATGCCGTATCCCTCCGGGTATTTTTCCAGTGCTGTCAGTAATTCGGTCCTGGAACACATACCGAATTTGGACCCTGTGATCCTGGAGTTGGCCAGGGTACTTAAACCGGGAGCTCCTTTTATATTTTGTGTTCCCAATCACAGGTTCCTGAACACGCTATCTTTGGGGGTATTTTTTGATAAACTAAAACTTGCCGCCTTTGCCAACGCCTACCGGAGATTTTTTAACCGGATTTCCCGCCATTATCATTGTGATTCACCGGAAATCTGGCAGGATCGGCTGGAAAAAGCTGGATTTGAAATCGTAGAATGGTGGCATTATTTCCCCCCAGCAGCCCTTCATACCCTGGAATGGGGACACTTTTTTGGGATTCCATCCTGGGTGAGTAAAGCCTTATTTGGAAAATGGATTCTGGCTCCTGCTCCATGGAATTTATTCATCACCCGCTGGATAGTTCAGCGTCATTATGACCTTTCTCCCCGAAATGAGAAGGGAGTATATTCATTTTATTTAACACGACGGATCAAGTAAACGGAGTCTGCTTAAGAGCAGGTCATTATGGATGAACCAAGTGTTCTGGATTTTGTTCTTGAAAAATTGACGTTCTGGCGGGAGAGTAAAGTAACGATTCCTTCCGCGGAGGAAGAACAGCAACCATCTGATTCTGACTCCAGTAGAGAACAGCAAATAAAACACATCTGGAGGAAAATATTAATTTTTCTTCCTCCCCTATTTGCACTCACAGCGCAGATATTCAGTGAACCGCCAAATCGATCCCAGGCTCTGGTGATTTTCTTTTATGTCTCGGCAGCGGGAAGTCTGTTGTTATTGATAATCTTCCGGGATTGGCAAGTTGAACCATTAATTCCGGAGTCAGAAGAAGCGGGGAGTTTTACTGTCCATTGGGTGTTGTTCGGGATTGGATGCGGGTTTGGCTTCCTGGCTTTCTTGATGTTTCTCGGCAACCGGTTTACTGGCATCAATGTTTCCTTGTGGGTCATTGCTCTGGTAATGATCTGGAGGTCACTTTGGAAACCAGAGGATTGGAGGGGGATTTGGAAGTCTGCCTGGAAACGCTTTTGGGAAAGCGGCATTCAGGTTACCCCCTGGTCATTACTGGTCGCAGGAGTCTTTATTCTGGCTGGTTTTTACCGGTTTTACCTGCTTGATCAAGTTCCCCCGGAAATGTTCAGCGATCATGCTGAAAAATTAATTGATGTGACAGATGTTCTGAGAGGGCAGTTCCTTATTTTCTTCCCCAGAAATACCGGGCGGGAAGCCTTTCAAATGTACCTTACCGCCGCCGCCGCGAAAGTATTCGGCACGGGTGTGTCTTTCCTCAGTTTAAAAATAGGAACCTGCCTGGCTGGAATGTTTACTCTCCCCTTTATTTATTTGCTTGGAAAAGAGATCAAAAACAAGGAAGTTGGATTGCTGGCAATGTTTTTTGCCGGTATTGCCTACTGGCCAAATATAATTTCGCGAGTTGCGCTGCGGTTTGCCCTTTATCCCGCCTTTGCCGCACCGACCCTCTTTTTCCTGATCCGGGGCTTAAAAAGAAAGCGCTGGAATGATTTTCTTTATGCGGGCCTTGCCCTGGGTTTTGGTTTACATGGCTACAGCCCATTCCGAATAGTCCCTGTGGTTGTGGTAGTGATTCTTTTAACTTATTTCTTCCATACAATCTCAAAAAGCAATCGGCGTCAAGCAATTATCGCGTTGTTGTTGGTTGGATTAATTTCTCTGGTGATTTTTCTGCCTCTGATGCGGTTTGCTATATCCAATTATGATACGTTTTCCTATCGGATGCAAACCCGGATGACAGACATAGAAATCCCCTTACAGGGATCATCACTGAGCATCTTTTTTTCCAATTTGTGGAAGGCGCTGATTATGTTCCAGTGGGACAATGGACATATCTGGGTTCATTCAATACCAGGTCGACCTGCCCTGGGAATAATTTCGGCCGCCATGTTCAGCCTGGGTATAGTCCTGGTCGTGGTGCGATATATTCGAAATAAACACTGGATGGATATGGTATTACTTCTCTCGATTCCGCTTTTAATGCTGCCTTCAGTTTTATCAATTGCGTTTCCGGATGAAAATCCCTCCCTGAATCGAACTGCCGGCGCGCTGATCCCTGTCTTTATTGTAATCGGCATAGCGGTGGAAAACCTGTTTGTAAATATCAAATCCGGGTTTCCCGCCCGCTGGGGCAAATGGGTATCCTGGGCTGCTGTTTTACTGCTTTTGGCAGGAAGTGCAAAAATAAATGCTCAGCTTGTATTCGTTGATTATTACCAGCAATTTAAGACTAATGCCTGGAACACCTCTGAAATTGGTCAAGTCATTTACCAGTTTTCTGAGACTATCGGTGATGAAGATCAAGCCTGGGTAGTTCCCTATCCCCATTGGGTGGATACCCGGCTAGTAGGCATTCAGGCAGTGCAGGAAGTCAAGGACTTTGCCCTTTGGCGTGATGATATCAGTTTGACAATTGACGTCGCAGTCCCAAAACTCTTTATTTATAAACCCGAGGATCTGGACACCTATGAAGTTCTCCAAGACCTCTATCCTGATGGAACTAATAAAATTTTTCATTCTGCGGTTGAGGGCAGGGATTTTATGCTTTATTATGTTTTCCGGTAATACTCTGGATTCGGTAGTTTATGGACAATAAACCAAGTACTGATATTAACCGCTGGCTGGTAGGTATATTGCTGATCGTTATTTTGATCGCAGGTGGATATTTAAGGTTTGTCGGCCTGGATTGGGATGCTGAACAGCATCTTCATCCCGATGAACGGTTCTTAACCATGGTGGAATCCAGCCTGCTTCCTGTACAGAATATCGGGGAGTACTTCGATACCTCGATGTCAACGTTAAACCCCAACAATCGGGGACACAGCTTCTATGTTTATGGGACTTTGCCAATATTTATGGTCAGATACCTGGCGGAGTGGTTGGGATTTACAGGGTATGGAAGCATTTACCTGGTTGGACGTTCTTTATCGTCGGTGATGGATCTGCTATCAATTGTCCTGGTATTCTTTATTGGTACCCGGCTGTATAACCGCAAAGTTGGATTGATTGGAGCTGCTTTTTCGGCCTTCGCAGTTTTGCAGATCCAGCAATCCCATTTCTTCACGGTGGACACATTTGCCACGTTTTTCACACTGCTGGCGGTTTATTTTGCTGTTGAAGTGATTACCGGGAAAGACGATCAGGTGGACCTGGTTTCCTATTTGTTTTTTGGAATAGCTCTGGGGATGGCGGTTGCCTCAAAAATCAATGCTGCTCCAGTAGCAATCACACTTCCCCTGGCAGGGCTGATCTATTGGTCCAGGTTGCCTGAGGAGAGAAAGGATCAGCTGGCGCCGAAAATAGTTTTATACCTGATTTTAGCCGCGCTGGTGAGTTTGCTCACGTTCAGGATTTTTCAACCGTATGCGTTCCGCGGCCCCGGGTTCTTTAACTTCGCATTTAACGAGAATTGGGTCTCGGGGTTAAAGTCACTCAGGGCTCAAACATCAGGTGATGTTGATTATCCACCAGCTCTGCAGTGGGCGAGCAGGCCGATCTGGTTTTCGTTTAAGAACATGGTCTTATGGGGATTGGGATTACCTTATGGAATCCTGGCCTGGTCAGGGTTTGGGTGGATGGGTTGGAAAATGTTTTCAGAAAGATCCTGGAAACCACATCTGGTGATCTGGGTCTGGACAGGATTTTATTTTGCCTGGCAATCTCTCCAGTGGAACAGCACAATGCGCTATCAGCTGCCGATTTATCCGCTCCTGGCTGTCTTCGCAGGCTGGATTTTAGTAGAACTCTGGAGTAAATTACAAAACAATCTCCTCCAGCTGCTAAAGTCCAAAGAGAAAGCCCCGGTACTTCGTGCTGCCCTTGCGGCCGGTGGAATTTTTACCCTTCTCTTCACTGCAGGTTGGGCTTTTTCGTTCTCTCGAATATACACATCACCTCATCCGCGAGTGGCGGCGACAAGGTGGATGTTCCAGAATATTCCCGGTCCCGCCACACTTATCATCGACACTGATGATGGTTCAACCCAGCAGCTGCTTACATATCCT
>Ga0255366_10269_pt1 | contig 10712 bp, 5 predicted proteins | sample ANMaggSeSYBR01C4_FD_182086 | JGI IMG/M metagenome (GOLD analysis project Ga0255366, IMG submission 182086) | Sediment cell enrichment communities from methane seep in Santa Monica Basin, California, United Staets - ANME aggregate JGI... | ecosystem: Environmental > Aquatic > Marine > Cold seeps >... | reverse complement strand
TTCAACTATATCTCGTTTATTTAGACGCATCATCAATCACCACTTGAATTATTATTCTATGACTATTTATACACCGTGACATTTACGTTTTTTTCCTTAGCAAAAGTTAGTTTAAAAAAAAGTGCTAAACTATTTTTCACGGAATAGTTTAGCACTTTTTAAAATGTTTGAAATGAATAAATGGAAAATAAAATAGCTGAAAACAGGATTATTTCACTTCTGCTCTCAGCCACTTTATTGGCATGATTATTGATTATACAATTGCCTTACCCCTATTGGTATAATGCGTATGCAATAGCTCGTGACTCTTCTTACTACAGGGTCCGTTAGTTAAATACTCCTCATAGACCTTGAGAACATGAGGATTCTCATGTGACTTGCGTATTTCCAGTGATTCATCCTCAGCGTAGATGGCTGCGGCTCTGGCTGCCCTGATTTCAGGGGATGTTGGGATAGGCTGGCCGCCACCCCCAAGACATCCTCCCGGACATGCCATGAATTCAATAAAATGACACTCGGAAAATTTTCCCCCAGCCTTGATATTCTCCATCACTTTGTGTGCGTTGGCAGTTCCGTGTGCAACAGCGACCTTGAGGGTTGCACCATTGAGAAAGTCCCAATTGGGAATTTTGAGGTTCTTCAGGATCTCAGGTACAGGTCCAACCTGAGGGATCTTAAGTTCCATATATTTGATTCCCTCAAAACCCCGGACCGGCTCAATTTTCAAATTCTCAAATATCTGTTCTGCCTTAAGACCGGTTACCAATTCAACGACTGTCCGCAAGGCTGCCTCCATAACACCGCCAGTTGCTCCAAAAATCAAACCAGCACCTGAAGCCTCACCAAATGGATCATCAAAATCACTCTTCGGTAGTGACGGAAGATCAATACCAGCCTCTTGAATCATTTGTGCCATTTCACGTGTTGTCAGACCATAGTCAATATCCTTAAATCCAGAATCCGACATTTCCGGTCGGTTGCATTCAAATTTCTTAGCTGAGCAAGGCATGAGCGCAACTGTCACAATATCCTTCGGATCGATATTATGCTTTTCAGCATAATATGTCTTCATGACAGCCCCAAACATCTGCTGGGGGCTTTTAGCCGAACTCATATTAGGAATATATTCAGGATAGAAATGTTCCAAGTATTTTACCCATCCTGGCGAACAAGATGTGAATTGAGGCAATATAACTGATTCATCTTTATCCAGCAATACTCCTTTTAGTCTTACCAGTAACTCAGTTCCTTCTTCAATAATAGTAAGATCTGCTGAGAAATTAGTGTCAAACACTTTATCAAATCCGCATCTTTTTAACGCAGTATTCATTTCCCGGGTTACGGATGTCCCTGGTTTAAGGCCAAACTCCTCCCCAATCGCTGCTCTGGGACTCGGTGCAGTTTGGATAATTACATGTTTATCGGGATTATCAATAGCAGCCCAGATATCATCTGAGGGGTCATTTGCTCTCAAAGCACCGGTCGGACAGCGGTTGATACACTGTCCACAATTAATACAAATAACATCAGAGAGTGGTTTATCCATAAAAGTGGTTATTCGACTATCGAATCCCCTATCAATTGCCTCTAAAACACCGACTTCCTGAAGATCAATACATGTTCTGACACACCGTCTGCATAAAATGCACTTATTCATATCCCGGACAACAGCGTAGGATGAATTATCCACCTCGGTTTTAGGCTCCTGGACATGCCCAAACCTATAGAAATCAACCCCATATTCCTTTGCTAGTGATTGTAATTCACAATTATTGTTACGCACACAGGAGTAACACTCACCATAATGGTCAGACAGCATTAAATCAAGGATATGCCGCCTTGCTCGACGTACTTTTGGAGTTGAAGTATAAATTTTAATCGGCTCAGTGATTGGATAAGAACAGGCAGTCTGAAGTGTTCGCTGACCTTCCACCTCAACAACGCAAATTCTACAAACCCCGGCAACACATAAATCCGGATGGTAACAAAGCGTCGGAATGTGAACATTCACATGTTTTGCAGCGTCAAGAATTGTAGTTCTGACAGGAACATCAAAAGTATGCTCATCAATCGTCACAGATACTTGAATACCCTCATCAGCTATGCCACGTGTCCGATCATCCTCATTTAATCGCTGACTTAAGGGCGAACGTGCATTTTTACCGCATTCTGAAACATTTTCCTGATGAACGGATCTGCTATCCATATTAGAATAACCCCCTAATTGACTTCTGACATCTGTTTTTTACGTCCCAGAATCTCATCTTTGAAATGTTTCGTTATATCAAGAAAAATATTAGGCGCTGTTTGACCCAATCCACACTTGCTGGCCAGCTGCATAGTCTTGCCAAGTCCCTGAATTTCTCTCAAATACTTTATTGAGCACTGACCCTTCAAAAGCATATCAACACCCTCTAGAAGTCGGGCATTTCCAATTCGACAAGGCGTACACTGGCCGCAAGATTCTTCATTAAAAAACTCTATAAAATTCTTCACAACATTGAGCATATCTGTATTTGGACCAAAAACAATGATCGATCCACCTGTAGGAATGTCCTCAAATGCAATCGTATGACCAAATTCTGATCTAGGCACACATCTTCCTGCTGCACCACCAACCTGAACGGCCTTAGCATCTTCACCACCAACAACTTCTAATAATTCTGTTATTGTTACGCCATATGGCATTTCAAATATTCCTGATACTTTGCAATCGCCAGATACGGAAAAAAGCTTCATTCCACGTGATTTTTCAGTACCTTCCTTCCTTAACCACTCCGGACCTTTTGCAAGGATATGCGGAACCATGGTAAATGTCTCAACATTATTAACAATCGTGGGATTACCATTGTAGCCGGTATTCACAGGAAATGGAGGTCGATTTCTCGGCTCACCCCGCTGACCCTCCAAAGATTCAATTAATGCGGTCTCCTCACCGCATACATAGGCGCCGGATCCAATCCGCACATCCACATTAAACGTAACCCCTTTATTTCCAAGTATATTATCCCCTAATAACTGATCATTTTTCCTCTTCTCAATGGTATTTAAAAGATTTTTATGAAGATAAGAGTATTCACCCCGTAGGTAAATAATCCCGTTTTTCGCACCAATTGCTATTCCGGCAATTGTCACCCCTTCAAGCATAAGGTCAGAATAATCAGTAATTAAAACACGATCCTTGAATGTTCCTGGTTCACCCTCATCAGCATTGCAAACAACATATTTACAATCCCCAGTGGCATCGGAAGCTAATTTCCATTTAATGCTGGTAGGAAATCCAGCACCACCTCGTCCTTTCAGACCGGATGCTTCAATCGCTTGAATAATTTTCTCCGGACCTATTTTCAATGCTTCCTTAAGACCCTTATTTAATTCAATTTTCGATAATGCGCCTCTTGATTTTTCTACTTTCACATTGGATTGAACAGGATTCTCGCTCTGAATTTTCTTTTCGCCCTCAGATGCGTATACACCAAAACTTTTCCGGCATATTTCAATAATATCATAGACTTTTTCAGCTGTAACATTAGTAAAAACATAGTCATTAACCAACAAGGCAGGACCCTGATCGCACATTCCCAGACAATTGGCCCAAAATAATGAGAAACGTCCATTCTTGGTCGTCTGGCCAAACTGAATGCCCAATTCATTCTCTAATTGCCGGGCAACAGATTCCTTGCCGGCTAATTCACAGGATATCGTTCTACATAATCGAATTACAAAATTTCCTTGGGGTTTGGTTGATAAAAAGGAATAGAAACTCACAACACCATAGACTTCAACAGGATGGATGGACAATAAGCGGGCAACTTCCTGCATGGCAAAATCACTAATATGATGATGCTTGACCTTGATTGCCTGCAAAATGGGCAACAACCCCTCACGACGATTTTTATGTTTGGCTGCCAAATCCTCAATTTCCTGACTAAGTCGTAAGCGTTCACTCTCAAGCATTTCGTGTCACTCCTCTCAGGTTATCAATTGGATTACAAGCAAAATAATCGGGTAGCGGCCTGCCTTTCGAGTAAAGCCCCACAGTGTAACCCCGGGACTCCCTTGATAGTTTCAAACAATTTTATTCAAACAAAATTTTTAATAAAAATCCACAGGTTTACACCCGTGGTATTTTTGTCGAGAGATGTTCGCCCTGCCCTAAATATGGCAGGATGTCGCACCGATCTGCTGAACTATCAATTCGGTGCTCCACCTTCAATCGGCGATATTTTCACTTGCTTCATCAATGGACTTACCCGGCACCCGGCATTCGCCGGGCAGGCTGTCCATCGTGTTCGCACTAGCACGATAATCATACAGTATTTTATTCCAATTGAAAAGCGTGTTTCAAATCTTCTTGACTTCCCCGTAATTATTCAATCGCACATGAATGTAACGATTATGGGTAAGTGTAATCATCCGGGATACCGATACTAAAATGACAGCGCTTCCTCAAAGGTCACGTGTGGAGACATGATGAATAGTTCTATCGCATGCGTTTCGGGCCCCGACCAGTAAAGATATTGAGCCTTGGGACGCTAGCGCAGCCCGTTGATGAAGCGAGTCAATACCGCCATTTTCAAATTATGCTTTTTAAGAAGGAGTCTCACATCCGATGGATATTTCCAGTTTGAATATTTACGGACTACCCCATCTGTTTATCAGCTTTTTCATTCTATGGATCGGATTGCACCGCTTGCTGCGACCGCACCCGATCGGAATTCCTTTTGCCTTACTCTGCTTCTCTCTTTTCACCTGGAACATCGGCATTGCGCTTAATTTCTTTTCTCATACGGACCCTTTCATACACACATTTCGCCGTATCTATTATCTCGGTATTTGTTTTTTACCGGTCTGCTTTTTTTATTATTCAATTTCTTTTCTGAAAAATTTCACCCGCAAAACCCGTCTCCTACTATGGGTTTTGATAGCAACGTCAGCATTTTTCTTTATCACCGCCCTGACAAACTTCCATTTCGTCATTGGAAGTCATCATCATTTTTTTGGGTATTATGCCAAATTCGGATATCTTGGATGGTTCTTTTTGCTGTATATGTATCTGTCAATGTTCGGCACCTTTTTTATGTGGGTGCGTTTTTACCGCAAAGAAGCAGATGCAATCCACCGCCGGCGTATCCAAATTATTTCAATGGGGTTGCTCTTATTTGCACCGACAACCATCGATTTTTTCCCTACACTGGGATATGCTGTTTTTCCTTTCGGGGTTTTTTTTGCTTTGCTGTTTTTATTATTCCAGGCCTATGCCGCCTTCACTTTTCGTATCATCCAATTGCAAAACATATCCAGCATCTTATTTCAACATTCAAGCGTTTTAATTTGTGCCATTCTCCCTTGGGGGCTTTTTTCCTTTATATTTTTCAAAATTTTCAGTGATTATTTTTATCAGGTAATGCTCGGGTTTATAGTTTTTTCATTTCTAGCCTCAATTCCTTATATCCACTTTGTAATCCCCTGGCTGACAAGACATCTTTTCCATAAAGAGTATGCCTTTCACTTAATATTACAAGCTTTCCTGCATGAAATGTACCATCTAAAAACCATTCACAAATTGATGCACTATATCCGGCAAATGATCAAAAAAACACTTCATATCCCCCATATCCTAATGGTCTATGGCGATCCTGATTTAACGACCTATAAAATTCTTGCTTCCCAAGACACGGCCTCAGTCTGCCCGGAGGCATTGGTGAATTTACTGCCATGGCTTCGTGAACATCCAAAAATCCTATTCCGCTATGATGTTAATTTTTTTCATGAGTTTTCTTCAATCCGCCCAATTGCCCAACTTGCATTCGAGCGTGTCGATGCTGAAATTTTCATCCCGCTGCTCCACGCAAAACAATTACTCGGTATCATCATAATTGGAAAAAATCCCACACATGATTTTTTCAACCACCTTGAGATTTCATTCTTAAACCAATTGAAATCAATTGCAACCATCGCAATTCATAACGCTTATTTATATGAATGTATTCGCAAACTAAGCAAAACGCTGTGGGAAGGAAATATTAATCTCAATGAAAAAGTCCGAAATAAAACGCATGCACTCGAAACCGCGCTCAAGCAAATACAAACGCTCAATGAAGAACAATCTGATTTTTTCACCATGGCATCCCACAACTTAAGAACACCCCTGACCGCCATCAAAGTCGCCGCGACGCTCTTGTGGGGCACGACTGCCGACGCAACCTCAAAAAACAATGACCTTACACTTGTTATGCAAAATAATGTCCGGCGGCTTGAGATGCTCATTCGCTATATCATTGAAATTGTTCGGATGGAAGATGGCAAGCAGGAATTCATTGATGGATCTGCCATGATATTTTCTTCTGTCAAGGGTACGTTACACCACGATCCCTGACGGAAACTGTATAACGATAAGGGGCCTGTACCATGAATTTTTGGATAACCACCCACGCAAATGCACTGGTGTACCTTTCCTGCAGTTTCATTATTCTGCTGACAGCCCTGTTCTCGTTTTGGAGAAAAATGTCTTTTAGCCTTGCTTTTTCTTTCGTATGCTTTTGTCAGCTGATCTGGACCACAGGAATCGGCATGCACCATCTCCAGACGCCTAAATCGCCTTTAACTGACTGGTCCCTTTTTTATTATGTCGGTATTGCTTTTACCCCGATTGCTTTTTTTTATTTCACAATGCGCTTCCTTGAATTGCGCCACCGCGCATTACGCTGGTTTTTGATTGTGCTCTATATTTGTTCCGCGACGCTTATCCTCCCTATCAATGAATCGCCTGATTTCCTTCCCCTGGGAAAACGAATCGACGGCATTGATATCCCCTCCCTCTTGACGGGTTATCTGCTTTCATCCTTTTTAATCATTTTGGTTTTATGGTGCAATCGTTATTATACGGAAAAAGACCCTCTGCATAAAAAACGCATTCTCCTTATATTGATTTCATTTTCGCTAAGTACAGTCGCATTTGTCGCCGGCTTTCCCAACCCGGGCAGCCCCCGCCATCCGGCGGGCCCGCTGGTCATGAGCGGATTGCTGCTCGTTTCGGCCTATATTCTTTTTATCTACCGGGTGGTCAAACTTCAAAACATACTTATAACGCTTTTGCATCACTTCTTCGTCATGCTTGTGCTCGCCCTGCCGTGGGCTCTCGGGTTCAGTATTCTCTTTAGGCTTAAAGTGATTCCCTCGTGGCAGATCGCATGGTTGATCTCCGTGGCGGCTTTCACCATTTTTGTACCCTATGCAATGGTTCTACAAATTCCATTATCGAAAAAACTTTTTAAGCATGATCGCAACTCCGGAATTCTTATACGGTCTTTTTCCGATAAAATCATTTCCCTCCAGGGCCCGGATGATCTCCTGACCCTGATTGAAACAATGATGGTCAATGTCTTCCAACTGAAAAAAATTTGTATTGCCCACAAAGTCATTGCTTCCGGCTCTTTCAAATTCCGTTCCCTCCCGGGTTCGGAGAATGAGTCCCCGGCAATTATCCGGTATTTTCTGGATTGGTTTAAGCATTCACCTGAAATCCTGTTCAAAGATGATATAAACTACGATCCGCGTTATCACACGATCAAAACAAAAATAAACCAACTTTTTGATGACTTGAGTGTAACCATCATCGTTCCCATTGTACAAAGCAGTGACTTACTGGGTATCCTGTTTCTTGAAACACGCCACCTGCCGCGTTCTTGGGAATTTAGATTTTTGACTCAACTCCAGCCACATCTTATCGCTGCCATGAACAATTCCATACTTTATGATAATCTTCATTTTTTAAACCGTGACCTGGAAATATCGAACGAACATTTAAATCATGAAGTCATAAAAAGAACCGCTGAACTCGAAAATGCATTGGCAGGCATGCATCGCATGTATACTGAACAAAGTAATTTCATTAACATGGCGTCGCACCATCTCAGGACACCCTTGACTTCCATCAAAGCGGCTGCAACGCTTTTGTGGGCGAACGCTCCCAACCAATCCCGGGCAGGATTGAACAAAATTTTAATTAAAAATATCCACCGTCTGGAAGTGCTCATTAAAAACATCATTGAAATTGCAAAAATCGAAAATGGTAAAATTGAGCTGCTAAATGAACCGGTCGATATTCACCGGCTTATACTAAATTGTTACTTGGAAAACGAATTGTTGTTCCCCGGCAAATCTCTGGAATGGTCTTTTGACTTGAATGGCGGACCCAACACTATTTTGGGAGATCGCAAACGCTTACGGACCGTTTTAGACAATTTAATTTCAAATGCTTTCAAATTCACACCGCAAAACGGCTGTGTCACCGTCCAGTGGTCTCAAATGACAAGCGCACGTCTATCCAAATACAATCTTGCGGATGAGCGCACATCGTGTGTCTGCAATGAATTTATAATTTCCGATAATGGCGATGGCATTCCTGAAGGAGAAATTAATGCTATTTTTGATATTTTCCGTCAGGTCAAGGAAAGTCACAAAAGATATCAAGGCCCCGGACTGGGATTATTTCTGGTAAAAAAAATCATCGAAAAACACAATGGCGCTGTGCTTCTGGAAAGCCGGCGGCGTGAGGGGGCGCACTTTTCTTTTCTGTTGCCCTCAATTTAATGCCCGGGCCGCTCCACATGCCGCAGCTGCAAAATTGATCCAAGCCCGCCAAAAATCACAAACGCAAAAACAAATACTGCTTGTATGCCAAAAAGATCGACAGCCAATCCCAACAGGGGTGCCATGACAATTGTAAAGAGCGTTTGCAGTTGGGTCTCGACAGACATGATTGTCGCCCGTTGCTCAGATTGGATCAATGCACCCAAATACGCGACAAGTATGGGGCGCCGGATATTTTGCAAAGCACCCAGCACAATAAAAACCGCCACCACCAACCAAAGAAATTGCAGATTGAGTGCCACCGCTGCTGCTGCGAATACAATAACATATAAAAGATACAGCCGATTCAACGTGCGCGCTTGGCCGCCGAGTTGGCGGGAAATCCGTTTGGCTTGACGAGCTGCAACCGCATTGATGAAAAACACGAGAGAATAGACAACACCAATCGCAATGGCGGCGGTTTTCTCCTTCGGCTGTTGAGAGAACAAAGCAACCGAAAACGGCAGGATTGCAAATACATTGGCAAACAAAAAAGGCTGAAGATAATCCTTGGCTGTTTTATAAAAACTTTTATCCAGCGCACTGTTTAACAGCACAAGCCTCAATCGACTGTTTTTCAGAACTTCTTTTAACGCGGCAAAAACAAATTGGTAAACTTCTTTCAACCTCAAAGTAGTTTTTGGATTTCCATCCAATTCTTTGGGATACGTTGCCACCACCAAAAGATCAAGTATGTAAGGAAAAATACTCACCAAAAAAATAATTCGGTATTCCCCTTTCCACAAAACAAGCACTGCGGCCAGTAAAGAGGAAACCGCAGCACCCATTTGAGACCATGACCGCGTGATGCCGTAAATCTCCGTAAGCTCCGACATGCGACCATGAATATCTGCATACGTCATTATCATTGCCTTATGCGTCCCACTCCGGAATGCCTCCCCGCAGCCAAAAAACACCATCGCAATTGCCGCAAGCCAATAGTGCTGCAAAAAATAAAAAACCCCAAAACTAATCATATAAAATAAAAAAGAGACAATCAAAACGCGGCGACGTCCGACGAGGTCGGCCAAAATGCCTGAAGGAATTTCCGCCAAATTGGTTACAATCTCAGCAATTGCAAACAAGAGTCCAATTTCCAAAAAAGAGAACCCCAATTGGCGGAAAAACAGAATAATAAAAGGTGTAAAAAAGGTGAGATTTTTCAAAAAACCATACGCGCTAAAGCGTTCGACGATTAAATTCCATTTAGTCATGGCAATGGTTCACGGTTTGAGCTTGGCGTGAAGCTGCGAAAGATAATTCAGGGATTCGAGGGGTGTCATCCGGTCCGGTGAGATAGACCGCAGTGCATCAATAATTGCCTGATAGTTATTTTTCTCAAACAAACTTCCCTGTGGTGACTCCTTTTCAGTTCCAGCTTGATTATGAAATGCCAGCCGTGATTTTCCGGTTTCTGTATAATTGGCTTTTTCCAGATTCAATAAAACCTCTTTGGAACGCCCAATCACCTCCGCCGGTAAGCCGGCCAAACGCGCAACTTGAATGCCGTAGGAACGGTCTGCGCTTCCCTCGACAATTTTTCTTAAAAAAATAATTTCTTCCTTCCATTCGCGTACTGCAATATTAAAATTCTTTATTCTGGAATTGGATAAGGCCAATTCAGTCAGCTCATAATAATGGGTTGCAAAAAGCGTTTTGGCACCAACACGATCATGCAAATGCTCTGCGACGGCCCAGGCAATGGAGACTCCGTCAAACGTACTGGTCCCCCGGCCCACTTCATCCAATATCACCAGCGATTTCTTCGTGGCATTGTTTAAAATGTTGGCGGTTTCATTCATTTCCACCATAAATGTACTTTGACCACCGGCGAGATTGTCCGCCGCCCCCACTCGGGTAAATACTCTGTCAATAATCCCGATTTGCGCAGATTGGGCCGGAACAAAACTCCCGATCTGCGCCATAATAACAATTAATCCAATCTGACGTAAATAAGTTGATTTCCCTGCCATATTCGGCCCGGTAATGATGATCACCTGCTGGGTTGTGTTATCCAGCAGTACATCGTTGGGGATAAATTTTTCGCCGGTTAATTTTTCAACCACAGGATGGCGTCC
>Ga0255366_10263_pt1 | contig 10771 bp, 13 predicted proteins | sample ANMaggSeSYBR01C4_FD_182086 | JGI IMG/M metagenome (GOLD analysis project Ga0255366, IMG submission 182086) | Sediment cell enrichment communities from methane seep in Santa Monica Basin, California, United Staets - ANME aggregate JGI... | ecosystem: Environmental > Aquatic > Marine > Cold seeps >... | reverse complement strand
AAGAATACGTTGGGTGATCGAATGAAATGTTATGAATGTGCAAAGAACGGAAAAGAATCGGATGTTTTAGGCATCTGCATAGTATGTGGTAGAGGGGTCTGTAAAGACCATCTAATGCGTGAAAGGATCCCTAAGTGGGATGGGGAATATGACATCAAGCTAAGCTGCATGGGCGATTCCTGTAAGCTGAAGGACATGGAGCCAATGCTCAAGATAGTGTGCACGCCATGCCATGATGCTCTAATAGGGAACCAGTGAGGTGGATACCATGATGAAATGTTATGATTGTATGGAAGAGGACAAAGACACTGAAGCTGCAGCTGTCTGTATATTATGTGGAAAAGGACTTTGTGTGGACCATTCAAAAGAACTGCTTCTCTCGGTCTCAGCAGGGGTACCACCACATACCAAGCGTATGCACAACGGCCTTACAAAGATTCTGTGCAAGTATTGCCTGAGCAACACCATTGTTGATGCCTTTGACTGATCGCATTGATGCTTATAAATTTATAAATTATTAATTAGAGAGTGGTATAATATGAGCGAAGAAAGCAGAAAAGTAATAGATGACATTGGGGACAAGATGGGGTTCACGCCTCAGATACTTGAGACCTTACATGAACTGAGAAGTACACCCGATGCGATCATAAGATCCTGACAGACGGTGCCCTTCCAGCAAAAATGAAAATATTGATGGCACTTGCCGTTGTAGCTTCCAAGCAGTGTGAATCCTGTACGGTGGCACAGATGAAAAGTGCATTGAAGAATGGTGCGACAAAAGAGGAGATAATGGAAACTATGGAAGTTATCTCCGTAACATCCGGTGCACCTGCTGTGGCAGCATGCCGTGATGCGCTAAAACTGTTGAAATAACTCAACCATTCGGTCGAAATAAGGGCACAATGCCATATGGGTCGAATGATTCTCATCGACCCCCTTTTTTAGGGCTTGTTCCCTTGTTTATTCATTTTAAATGATCTCGCGGGGGTTCTATTATAAAGTCCATTCATTTAGGGTTGACCTTTTTATTGTTAGTAGCTGCGATCCTGTTTGTCACATGTAATGCCTCAGCCGTTGATCCTACAGGATTTGATGAGTTGAGCTCTGAAGATTTCGTGACCAATTCAAAATGTGCGAATTGCCATGCTATATTGCATAGTCAGCATGATGATAGTATGCATGCGTATGCTTATACCGATCCTCTATATCAGAAAGAGGTCCTGCTTGCAAGTGAAGATACCAATGGTCAGACCGATGAATTCTGTTCACGCTGCCACACCCCCATCGGTGTCGTCAGTGGTGAAGTACCTCCCATCGATGGCTCTATGATAAGTGATGTGGCCGCGGAAGGTGTTCAATGTGATTTCTGTCACACAGTATCCGAAAGTGCAGGTATTGGTGACGGTGGATTCGTTTCAAGTCCTGGTGATGTTAAATGGGGCCCACGTGATGATGCACCTTCGGCATTCCATGAGTCCGAGTTCAATGGCCTTTATATGGAAGCTGAATATTGCGGTATGTGCCATAATGTGAACAGTCCTTTCAATGGCCTGCCTCTTGATGATACTTACACTTCCTGGTCCGAGAGCTCTTATGCAGAAGAAGATGTGGTATGCCAGGATTGCCACATGAGTCCGGGAATTACATATTTTGAAGCAGCTCCGGGAAGATCCGCTTCCAGTTCTCCTAAGAGGGACCATATTCCTGTACATGAGATCGTTGGTGGGAATTACTTTATGCTTGATCTCCTATCTGATGGAAAAGCCGGTGATGCTGCTGTGGAAAGGCTACAAAAAGCTGCAACCCTTAAAGTGGACGCACCAGAAGATGCAAGTTCCGGTGAAGACGTTTCGATCAAAGTCTCTGTTACCAATTCCGGTGCCGGTCATAAACTGCCTACAGGGATCTCTGAAATAAGGCAGATGTGGGTATCTGTCTCAATAACTGACGCCGATGGAGTACTATTATACAGTTCCGGAACGCTTGATGGTGAAGGCAATGTCGAAGATGGCACTATCTATCATACGGTCCTTTCCGATGCTGATGGGGATGTGACAACTAAACTATGGCAAGCTGAGGCTATCGTTTCCGATAATCGGATCCTTCCGGGTGATACGGCTGTCGAATCCCATTCGTTCGTTATGCCGGATGATGCTGTTGACCCCATTCTCGTTGAAGCAAAACTATTATACCGCTCCGCACCTCAGAGTATTGTTGATGAACTATTCGGGAAGGGTACTTATGAAGTTCCTGTGATCGATATGGCAGAAGCCTATGGTTCTATCAATGGGGAGGCTGAAGTGCCTTCAGGGTCAACACCGGGATTTGGTGCAATATTGCTTATATTTTCACTGATCGCAGCTGGCTGTGTTGGCAGGATCCTAAAATGATATTGGAGAAATGATATGTCTGATAATGCGATAAAGCTGCTTGGGATCTCGGGCAGCCCTCGAAAAAAAGCCACTGATCGAATGGTCAGGGAGGCTTTGAGGTATGCTGAGGAGAAATATGATGTGGAGGTCGAATATTTCTCTGCCAAAGGTAAGGATCTGAAATTCTGTATCCACTGTGACCATTGCGTAAGGACAAAACAGGGATGTATCCACAAGGACGATATTGTGGAACTTTATGATAAAATGGAGTGGGCAGATGCCTGGATCATAGGCACTCCTGTCTATCAGGGTACTGTTAGTGGACAGACCAAGACCATAATGGATAGGTGTCGTGCAGTCGTTGCCCGCGACCCTAAGGTCTTTATGAACAAGGTGGGCGCTGGACTGGCCGATGGCGGCGACCGTGTGGGCGGGCAGGAACCGGCTTTGCAGGTCATACATAATTTCTATATCATCAGCGAAATGATCCCTGTGTCCGGTGGCTCCTTCGGTTCTAATCTCGGAGGTACGTTCTGGTCACAGGATAAAGGTGCAGAGGGCATTGAAGTGGATGATGAAGGATTAAGAGGTATGCGAAAGACGGTTCGAAGACTTATTCAGACGGCTCAAATGTTAAAAAAAGTACCATCGGAGGATATTTAAGTGGAATTCGAAGCTCCTATCACTGAAATTATAGAACAGACGCACGATGTGAAAAGTTTCCGTTTCAAAAGACCTGAAGATTTTGAATACAAGGCCGGACAGTATTTGTTTGTTAGTATTCCCGTAAATGGTGAAATGCAGCGTAAGCCCTTCACAATATCCAGCAGTCCTACTGAAAAAGGTTATCTTGAGTTCACTAAAAAACTTACTGGCCATGAATACTCTGATGCACTTGATGCAATGGCTCCCGGTGATGTTCTTATTGTCAACGGACCCAATGGCAGGTTCACTTTTGAAGGGGAATCTGAAAAGATCGCCCTCATAAGCGGTGGTATTGGAATCACTCCTATGATCAGTATGTGCAGGTATTGCAGCGATAGCAAGACTGGTACGGATATCGTGTTCCTTGATAGTAATAAGGTAGAAGATGATATTGCGTTCAGGGATGAGATGGATGAAATGGCTAGTAAACATCCTAATCTGAAGGTCGTACATACGCTGACACGTGCTGATACTGATTGGCTGGGTTGTACTGGGTGTATATGTGAACCAATTATATTGGACTATATTTCTGATATCATGGAACGTACTGTCTATGTCTGTGGCCCTCCTCCAATGATGAAGTCCGTTGAAGAACTCCTTCTCAATATGGGAATTCCTAAGGAACAGATCAAGAAAGAGGCACTTTTTGGATTCTAAGCAGTATTTATTAATGATGTTTTTCGAAATGTAACAAAACGAGGTATGTTAATGAGTTGTATCAAAGGAACTGAAACTGAAAAGAATCTATTGAAAGCCTTTGCAGGCGAATCACAGGCAAGGAATCGGTATACGTACTTTGCTTCTGTTGCCAGAAAAGCAGGTTATCATCAGATCTCTGCTATCTTTGCTGAGACTGCAGATAATGAGAAGGAACATGCAGAGAGGCTTTTCAAGTTCCTCGAGGGTGGGGACGTTGAGGTCACAGCTTCTTTTCCTGCAGGCATGATCTCAAGTACAAGGGATAACCTTGAAGCTGCGGCTGCTGGTGAGAATTACGAATATACTACTATGTATCCGGAATTTGCTGATGTCGCTGAAAGTGAAGGTTTCCTGGAGATCGCTTCTGTGTTCAGGCATATCGCTGTTGCAGAAAAAGGGCATGAAGAACGTTATCTAAAACTTGCTGCCAATCTGGATCACGAGATGGTATTCAGAAAGGATGGTACTGTTGTATGGAGATGTCGTAACTGTGGTTATATTCATGAAGGTCCTGCAGCTCCTGATAAATGTCCTGCATGTGATCACCCAATGGGATATTTCGAGGTTAAGGCAGAAAACTACTGATGGGGGTTTATGATATGAAACGTATTGCATGGGGTATTACAGGGTCCGGTGACCAGATCGTTGAGACGTATCAGGTCATGAAGGACATTCAGGAGCGTACTGATCTTGAGTTCATGGTCTTCCTTTCAAAGGAGGGGGAGACCGTTATGAAATGGTATCGTATTTGGGATGATATTCAGAGGGATTTCCCTAATTTCAAGACCGGTGTGGGTCCGAACTCGCCTTTCATTGCAGGCCCTCTTCAGGTGGGTCATTACGATGCTTTGATAATTTCACCTGCAACTGCTAACAGTGTGGCTAAGATCGTTCACGGAATCGCCGATACGCTTGTTACGAATGTAGTTGCACAGACCGCAAAAGGTGATACGCCTATCTATATTCTTGCAGTTGATCAGAAACGTGGAACTGTGGATACTTATGCACCTAGTGGAAAGAAGATGACGTTGAAGATGCGTGAAATCGATATTTCCAATTCTGAGAAACTTGCACAGATGGAAAATATAACGCTCATCGAAAAGCCGGAAGATCTTTACAAGATCCTCGGCGTGGAAAAATAAGTGATGGTTTCCGGCTAGTTCCGGAAATACCCATCATTTAATTACTTTATTTCTGAAAATGTTCTGTATTTTCTGCTGAGGTATCGATCTTAAAATAGCTCAGTTATCTCTTTTGCCTTCTATGAACTCATTTGTCATGAGGTGTGCCACATCGTCAGTGAACTGCTGAGGTGGGTGTTTCATGAAGTATGAGGATGGTGAATAGAGTATTCCGCCTACTCCTCTGACCAGTGCAAGTTTACAGCAGCGTATGGCATCAATGACAACTCCTGCGGAGTTTGGTGAATCTTCGACCGAAAGACGAAGTTCGATGTTCATTGGTACGTCTCCGAAGAGCTTTCCTTCCATTCTCAGGAAACATAGCTTGTTGTCCTGCTGCCATGGGACGTAATCGCTTGGTCCGACATGAATGTTGTGATCATCGAGCCTTTCTGAAAGCACTGACTGGACAGCTTCTGTCTTTGAGGTCTTCTTTGAAGAAAGCCTGTCGCGGTTGAGCATGTTGAGGAAATCAGTGTTACCGCCGGTGTTGAGCTGGTATGTCCTCTCCAGTTTAACTCCCCTTTTATTGAAAAGGTCTGCAAGTGTACGGTGTGTTATGGTTGCACCAAGCTGTGCTTTGATATCATCACCAATTATTGGAATTCCCTTGTCTGCGAACTTTTGTCCCCATTCCGGGTTGCTCGCAATGAATACTGGCATGTTGTTGACAAATCCGACATTTGCATCGAGTGCGCATTGTGCGTAGAACTTTGTTCCTTCTTCAGACCCTACTGGGAGGAAGTTCAAAAGTACCTCAGCACCGGAGTCCTTTAGAATGGATATGACATCTTCTTCTGTAGATTCGGGTTCTGTTGCTGGAATGAACCTGTACTGGTCCTCGTAGTTCACCATGTGTTCGGACACGCCGTCCTTGATATTTCCCATTGTGACCTTTACTCCGGTCTTTGGTATATCTGGGCAGAATACGGTCGTACAGTTCGGATGTGCAAAAATGGCTTCTGATATGTCCTTTCCGACCTTTCTCTCATCAATGTCAAATGCTGCGACTACTTCAATGTCAAAAGGTCTGTACCCACCTATCTCCCAATGCATAAGTCCTATCGCATCTTTTTCCTCTTTGTCTTTATAGTACTCAAGGCCCTGGATCAGTGAACTGGCACAGTTGCCAAGTCCTGCGATTGCGATTTTTATCTTGTCCATAACACTTCCTCTTAACTAAAGTGAACGATTGACTATGTATATTGTATAATCGTTATGCAATGTCCTAATGTTTACCGATAAATAAAAAGGTTTCTAATATAATAATTATTAGGATAGGGTATGCTCTTAGGTGGTTGCTTGTTTTAGAAAGGTTTTTAAGTTGTGACAGCTGTTATTTTTTAGGGTATCTTGCTTCTATATTGATGACGAAATCAATTAAGATGTAGCTATTGCGTTTGTTTGTGACTAAGACGAAATAAATGGAGATGATATTATTTCAGACAAATTGAATGAATCCTATAACTTGGGGAGTATAGATTCTATTGAAGATGCGGTAAAACTTGGAATCTCTTTTGAGGACCAAGGTAGGGATTTTTACCTTGAGTTTGCAGAAAAGACCTCTGATCCGGCTTCAAAGGATATCTTCCTTTATCTTGCCGAAGAGGAAAAGAAGCATGCTCAATATCTGCTCAATTATCTTGAGGGGAATGAACTTCTGTTAAAGGAAGAGTCTGAAGTTCCTGATTTTAAGGGTGCTTTCTCTTCAGAGTTCACGGGAGATGATCTTGGTGAAGTGGGTGTCCTGCTTGCAGCTATGAGGCTTGAAAGAAAAACTGAGGACCTTTACAAAATGCTTTCTCAGAGGTCCGACAATTCTGAACAGGAGAAGTTTTTCGAGGAGCTTGCTGCGGTCGAAAGGGGTCATTACGATCTTATAGATGGATTTCTAGAAGTATCCACAGGGTTCAGGATGCAGACCTGAGTTGACGGGGTAACTGATATGAGCATTACGAATGATACTTTCGAAGTTGCAAAAGGGATCTACTGGGTAGGTGTCATTGATTGGAACCTGCGTGATTTCCATGGGTATGCAACTCCGAAAGGTGGTACTTACAATGCTTATTTGATAATCGATGAGAAGATAACTCTCATAGATACTGTTAAGGCCGAGTTTGCACCGGAGATGATCGAAAAGATCCGTAGGTTGGTCAATCCTTCAAAGATAGATCATGTCATTTGTAACCATGTGGAAATGGACCATTCAAGTGGTCTGCCTGCTATCATGGACCTGGCAAAGGATGCTAAGCTGTTCTGTACTAAGCGGGGTAAGGCCGGTCTTGATGAATATTATGAAGCTGGTGGGTGCGGGAACTGGGATTTCGAGATAGTGGATACTGGTTATGAACTCGATATTGGTTCAAGGACGCTTATGTTCCTCGAGACTCCTATGCTACATTGGCCGGACAGTATGCAGACATATTTGAAAGAAGATCGTATATTGTTCTCCAATGATGCTTTTGGACAGCATCTTGCCACTTCGGTGAGGTTCGAGGACGAGGTTGAATGCGGGGCTATGGAAGATGCTGCGATATATTATGCCAACATCCTCCTTCCTTTTGGTTCCAAGGTGCTCAAGTATGCTGATAAGATCAAGGAACTCGGACTCGAATTTGATATGATAGCGCCTTCTCATGGGGTCATATGGCGAAAGGACCCTATGAAAGTGGTGGATGCTTATATTAAATGGGCTAAAGGGGAAACTGTTCCAAAGGTGTTGGTTATATACGATACTATGTGGAACAGTACTGAGATAATGGCAAAGGAGATCGTTGAAGGAATATCTGAAGGCGGTGCTGAAGCCAGGTTGTTCCACCTTCGAAAAAATGACTGGAGTATGCTGCTACGTGAGCTCATGTCATCTCCTGTCATTGCTGTTGGTTCTCCGACCATGCATAGTACCATGTTCTTTACAATATCCGGTTTCCTTACATACCTTAAAGGGCTTCGTCCTAAAGGTAAGGGTGCTGTTGCTTTCGGTTCATTTGGCTGGGGCGGCGGTGCGGTTAAGCATGTTGAGGAAATGATGGTGTCTGCGGGGCTTGAGATCGTTGAGCCTGGGCTTCAAGTAAAGTATAGGCCATATGAGGCTGATCTTAAGGCGTGTCGAGAACTCGGTGTCAGGCTTGCAGAACTTGCATTGGAGCGCTCGGACTGATATTGACTTTAATTGAAAACAAGGAAGTGATGATAAATGAAATTCGAAGGCGATCTTGAAGAAGAATTCTATAATAAATCAAAGAAGAATGCAGAGGCTACTGGTTACAGGCTGAACCCTGATTATGATGTCATAACGACTGCAGTCAAGGGTATCTGCAATAATAAACGTGAATATGGGGAATGGTATTGTTTCTGCCAGAAGAGGACTGGAGATGTGGAAAAGGATAAGAAGGTTATCTGTCCATGTCCTGCTCGAACTCGTGATGTAGAGATGCGTGGTTCCTGTAAGTGTGGACTTTACATTAAGTAAAGGCTGCATATTTAGTAAAATATCTTAATTATAATATCTGAAGGGCATATGTCCTTTCATTTTTCTTTTTACGTCACTTGTGTGTGATGCTGTCATGATCGGTTTGTGATGTATCGGTTCTGATTTTCTCTAAGAATAGTTAGTTATATTTAGAAGGATGTGTTTTATGATAGATAAATGACAAAACATGTCATTAATGGACACATTTAAACAGTGTTTTGTGTCCTATTCATAAGATCACATTTTATTATCACATCCGGAGATTCTAAATATGAAAGTATTGGTAAGCGATTCATTATCAGAGGAAGGAGTTTCAAAGTTAAGTGAGCATTTTGACGTTGATGTTTCAACGGGTCTTTCTGAGGACGAGCTTGTAAAGAAGATCGGTAGTTTCGATGCTCTTGTTATTCGCAGTGGTACACAGGTCACAAAAAGGGTCATCGATGCTGCTGACAATCTTAAGATCGTAGGCAGGGCTGGTGTAGGTGTCGATAATATCGATGTGGATGCAGCTACCGAGAAAGGTATTATTGTTGTTAATGCTCCTGAGGGTAACATGCTCTCCGCAGCAGAACACACTATCGCTATGATGATGTCGATGGCAAGGAACATCCCTCAGGCGAATGCTTCTTTAAAGGCCAAGAAATGGGAACGTAAGAACTTCATGGGTGTCGAGGTCAATGGCAAAACACTTGGTGTCATCGGTCTGGGGCGTATTGGTGCTGAAGTTGCGAAACGTGCACAGGGTCTTGAAATGTCTATTCTGGCCTATGATCCTTTCGTTACTGAAGACCGTGCCAAGGATATGGGTGTTGAACTTACTACCGTTGACGATATTGCTCAGAGGGCAGATTTCATTACAGTTCATACTCCGCTTATAAAAGAGACTCGTAATATCCTCGATAAAGCACAGTTCGATATGATGAAGAGCTCCGCAAGGGTCATCAATTGTGCACGTGGGGGAATTATCAATGAGGAAGCTCTTGCCGATGCTGCAAGGGATGGGAAGATCGCCGGTGCTGCTATCGATGTATTCACCAGTGAACCTCCATTTGACTGTCCTTTCCTTGGTCTTGATAATGTGATCGTAACGCCTCATTTGGGTGCATCAACAGAAGAGGCACAGGTCAATGTTGCAGTATCTGTTGCTGAAGAGGTAATTTCTGTTCTGAATGGTGGCTCTGCACGTAATACTATCAATATTCCTGCTGTAAAGCCGGAAGTAATGGCGACACTTGCTCCTTATATTGGGCTTGCTGAGACGTTGGGTAGTGTGGCATCACAGCTTCTTGATGCTAATTACGATAAGATCGAGATATCTTACAATGGTGAGATCGCTGATAAGGATACAAGGGCTGTAACTGTTGCAGCTTTAAAGGGCATTCTTGAGGATGCAGTTGGTTCTGCTGTGAACTATGTGAACGCTCCTTCATTGGCCAAGTCCAGAAACGTCGAAGTAGTTGAGAGTAAATCCGAAACTTCCGGAGATCATGCTTCAACCATTAGGATCACTCTTTTCCAGGGTACGAACACAAAGTCCGTTTCCGGTGCAGTGGTCGGTCGTGAGCCAAAGATCGTTATGATCGATGGTCAGTATGTGGATCTTGTTCCTCATGGTTTTATGATCGTTTCGAATCACATCAATCGTCCGAACGTCATTGGTCCATGCTGCATAGTGCTTGGCGAGAACGAAATAAATATTTCCGGTATGCAGGTAGGCCGTGTGGAAGTCGGAGGTAAGACCATCATGGCTCTTAATGTTGACAATGAGGTCTCTGAGACTATACTTGATGAGATCCGTGCCATCGATGGCATACTTGATGCAAAATTAGTTACACTTTAAAATTGTTTTCATGTGTGGGCAGTGATCGCCCACGCATACATTCCGTGTTTGGATCGGAGGCATGTATCTATATGATGAGAAAGCGGGTATACCATCGTTTCCCACACAGGGAAGTCCAGTTTGAACAGAAGCATCGCTATTATTCAGACCTGATCTTTTTTGTGAAGGTAATGGCAGGCATGGACGGTAAGTTCGGTATGTTCGTGACCGAATCGACTACTAAGAAAGGACATCGAATTCAGGCAAAGCGGGGAATACATGTTGAGATCGCTATGAATGGTATGGAGTTTACCTCACTGAACTATGATAATGTGGATTCCGTCCTTGAGACTATTGAACCGGAGGGAATCATTGATTTCAGGGTGAATCTTTCCTATAGTTATCTTGATGGGAAGTACAATCGTGTGCCTATCAGGGGTGATGCATATTTGGTGCGTGCCATCCTTGAGTCTGAGGTACTTACTCTGAGGATCAATCATATAGATGGTCCGGAAAGGAC
>Ga0255366_10262_pt1 | contig 10774 bp, 11 predicted proteins | sample ANMaggSeSYBR01C4_FD_182086 | JGI IMG/M metagenome (GOLD analysis project Ga0255366, IMG submission 182086) | Sediment cell enrichment communities from methane seep in Santa Monica Basin, California, United Staets - ANME aggregate JGI... | ecosystem: Environmental > Aquatic > Marine > Cold seeps >... | reverse complement strand
ATTGTATTTGTCTTTTTACCACAGGAGACTAAATATCTTATAAGTGAAGTGGAGTCAAAATCAAGCCTGGATCTAAACTACTGCATGTATTACGACATGGATGGTAATGGCAATAGTGAATTGATAACATCACTTTACAATCAGCTTGGAAATGCCTGTATGAAAGTATATGATAAAGATGATCGTATTATTGATCAATGGAATTTTCAGGGAAAGTTTCCTGACAGAGGAGATAATTTCTTTTTCGGGGATATTGATAATAATGGAATTGTTGATATTTTGCTTTTTATAGAATCGGGTGATTCAGTTATGCTCAATTGTATTTCACCCTTACAGAAACCTTCGGTTCTAATAAAAAACTACTTTATAGATACTGTATGGCAGAGAGAGAAAAAGATTGATTATGTATGTCATATTCTAAAAGTTGCTGATTTTGACCTTGATGGTGTTAATGATATTTTGCTCAGGGTTAAGGCTGGCTTTTCGTTATATCCCAGGAAATTATATCTGTTTGATTGGACTGGGGACAGTATAATATCAACCCCTTCTTTTGGAAATATTCCAGCCTTTGATTTTGTAGAAGATATTGATGATGACGGGTACCTGGAATATATAGGTGGTTGCCAGGCACCTGGTAATATTCCTAAAGACATGGATGTCCTTTATAAAGATTCAAGCTCATGGTTAATGTGCTTTGATCATAATTTGAATTTCGAATTTAAGCCAATAGAGTTCGAAGGTTATACTTCTCGATTATTCGCAATGTTACTGAAAAACGGAGATGAGAAGTATATATGTGTGTATAGAAATTACTTTGGTACAGATTCGATTTCTGCCGGGATCTACATTTATGATCCTAAAGGTAATCCGGTCAAACATTTAGATATACCTGAATTTTCTTATGATAGATATCTGTTTGTTTTTACCTGTGCTAATGATGATTATCAAAACATGTATCTTAATGGTAATGAGCGATTTGACGATATGAATATACCAACAAATATTTTAATCTTATGCTATGACTTTTCGCTACTCTCAAAATATTAAATGATTATGACTTATATGGGGTCATAAATCCACATAAAACCGATGAACCTATTGTGATCTAATGTGCCTATGTGGTATAACTCCCATTTTTTCACCACAGTAGGCATAATAGGGCACAGTAGATTTAAATAATTTATTAGGCATAAACAAATATTATTTAAACTCATTCTATATTTCATCCGCTGATAATCTTAAAAATAACATTATAATCCCTATTAATAAAGGAATGTAAGACATCTACAATAGCTTGTATAAAATAATAATATAATTTTTTTAGTTCTATGTATTGCATAGTACTAATTATTGATATATATTTGCCGGATGAATGTTGAAAAAAATAGAGCACAGATGAAAAAAGGAGTGCTGGAATTGTGCATCCTCGCAATAATAGCAGAGAAAGCAGCCTACGCCTCCGATATACTGAGCCGCCTGAAAGATGCTAAGCTCATTGTGGTTGAAGGAACACTGTATCCCCTGCTTACCAGATTGAAAAATGAAGAGATACTTACATACCACTGGGAAGAATCAAAATCAGGGCCCCCAAGGAAATATTATAAGTTAACAGATAAAGGAACACTTGCGCTTGATAAAATGAAAGAATCGTGGGCTGAGTTGATGCGGGCTGTTGAGGAGATAATTGGAGGTAAGGCATAAGGGGTAAGAAATAACGAATAACGAATAACAAATAGCCAAAAGCTAAAAGCTAATAAAATCCAAATGAAAAAAAATATAACAGTAAACATCAGCGGGATAATATTTCATATCGATGAAGATGCTTATGAGCGTTTGAATAAATACCTCGATAGTATCAAAAAACATTATAAAACCTCAGAAGGAGCAGGTGAAATATTTAATGATATCGAAACCCGCATAGCCGACCTGCTAAAAGAAAAATTAAACGACAAAAAACAGGTAATAACCATCGAAGATGTTGAAGGTGTTATTACTGTCATGGGGCAACCTCATGAATTTGAAGCAGACGAGGCAGATGAAGAATCTCAAAAGACATACCGGGCTTCACGTAGTAAACGCCTGTTTCGCGACCCCGATAATAAAATAATTGCTGGTGTCGCAAGTGGCCTGGGTGCCTATCTGAAAGCTGACCCACTTATTTTCAGACTTATTTTTGTTGCATTGATATTCGTTGGAGGGAGCGGCCTCATTATTTACCTTCTTATGTGGATATTCGTTCCTGAAGCTCTGACTACAGCAGATAAGCTCGAAATGGAAGGAGCTGATATAAATATCAGCACAATAGAAAAAAAGATAAAAGAGGAAATAAACCGCCTTGAAACAAAACTAAACGATCTTACTGATAAAGCTAAACAGGCTTACAAAAAAAAAAAGAAGGACTAGCAAAGAGAAGACAAAGAAAATCCAAAGTGGATTCAGAAAAGTCATTGGTACTTTTTTTAAAGTAATTTTTTCAATAATTGGAATAATCTTTTTAATATCTGCCGTTGTGATCATAATAGTTTTTGTTACCCCCCTGTTTAATGGAGAATCACTTGAAATACTTAGATTCCCGGTATTTCGCATCACTCAATTGCAGCCATTTAATTTTTTAAATCTGATAATGGTTAATCCTCATCAAACCAGCCTGGGTGTGACAGGTATAGTTCTATTACTGGGGATTCCCCTGGCCGCAATCGTTTTATCAGGTGTCCGTTGGATAATAGGTCTGAACAGAGTACCTCGATTATTATCAGCAATTCTATTAATACTATGGTTAGCCGGACTTATTATATGTAGCTCCGTAGCGCTAAATGTATTACGTGATTTCGATGCAAAAAGCACCTATTACACCGAAAATGAAATACGTATTGATCCGGACGAAATATTATATCTAACAATGGATGAAGAGTTTATATCAAATAATTACGACTACTATGAAAATGAAGCACTTTATGGTGATCTGAGTAAGATTATAGTAACCAAAAATAATGAACTATATCTAAGCCCTGCTATTGTCGATATAACAGTAAGTGATTCAAAGCAGTCCACAATTGAAATTCATTATTCATCAAGGGGCGAAACAAGATCACAAGCCCTGCGACGTGCCGAAAACACAGAATACACATGGATTCAATCGGGAAACACAATCTATTTTCAACCCTTTTTCAAAATAGGAGAAGGTGAAAAATGGCGTTCCCAGAAAGTTGAACTAAGCCTTATCGTACCTGAAGGGCAGATTATTGAAGTTGATGATAACCTTAATAATATTATGGATTATGATTCACATTGGATTCCATACAATGTAGCTGGAAATAAATGGATAATGACATCAAATGGGCTAAAGAAATACAGGAAAGAAGTCTCAAAGAATGAAAGTAACAACAGCATGCATTCACTTTTCAGTGTTTTTGTTAAATCTTTCCAAATCTCTTATCATCAAATTTAAATTTATTTGTAACATTAGTGATAATAATAACGTCATAAGTTAATAGTTAATAGTTTATAACCATAATCTTAAATAAAAGTAATAAAATGAAAAATTTAATATTAATAATTTGCGCAACTCTTTTTGCTTGCATTGCCCAAACTACAGTGGCTCAGTCGGATGAAGGATTTATTTTCGGAACTATTACTACTATAGATGAAGATACCTACACCGGCCCAATCAGGTGGGGAAAAGAAGAAGTTTACTGGACTGATTTCTTCAACTCTACAAAAGTTAACAACGATTATCTCAAATATCTTACAGATGAAGATATGAATAATATGAGTAACAACACCTGGTGGGAAGAATTTCTGAATATTCATATCGAAAACTATTCATGGGATGACCATACTCATAGTTTCGCCTGTCAGTTCGGAGATATCAGATCGATTAATTTGATAGGCCGTAGCAGTGTTGAGGTTGAACTGAAGAATGGTTTTGTGTATAAATTAAAAGGTGGCTCAAATGATATTGGAGCTACTGTCCGAATTATCGATCAGGACGCTGGTAAGATGAAGATTGAATGGGACCGCATTGATAAGGTCGAATTTACCAGTACACCCGAAAACCTGCTAAAAAGCTTCGGAGATCCTCTCTATGGAACTGTTGAAACACTCGAAGGCACCTTCACAGGCCAAATCCAATGGGATCACGATGAAAGACTAACAACCGATGAGCTGGACGGTGATACCCGCGACGGTGATATGTCGGTATCATTTGGAAAAATAAAAAGTATTTCAAAAGAAGGAAAAGGCAGCCTGGTAGTGCTGAATTCAGGTAAAGAAATATATTTAAGCGGTAGTAATGATGTTGACAGTGATAACAGAGGAATTATAGTGACAGTTGAGGGTATTGGAAGGGTCGACATTGATTGGGAATCCTTCCGAAAAGTCAGTTTTGAAGAAAAAGTGTTAAGTTCAGGACCTCCGTATGCTAGTTTTACTGAACCAAATCATATTAGTGGAACTGTTCACACTGTTGATGATATTAGTGTTTCAGGTATGATAGTATTTGACCTTGATGAAGTGTGGGATATTGAGGTGTTGCATGGAAAAGACGGTGATGTTGAATACCAGATACCTTTTAGAAATGTGAAGCGCATAATTCCAAAAAACTATAAGTATTCGAAGGTTGAGTTTCGCAATGGTGAAGAAGTTGTGATAGGTGGAATGCAGGATGTAAGCGATAAAAACGATGGTTTGCTTGTTTTTGAAGGAGAAGATGACCCTGTTTATATTCCCTGGGAGGAAGTGGAGGAAGTCGTATTTAAATAGCTATTAGTAGTTCGCTATTGGCTGTTAGCTGTTTGGGGTTGAAGTTATGAGGGAGAGTAATACTCACATAGCTAAGGCTAAAAGCTAATAGCCAATAGCCAATATTAAACCTTTTTCCCTTAAATTTGTTGTCCCAATATGACAATAATGAAGGACAACAGCCAGCAAAACGGAAAAAATCCGTCTAATTCAAAGATGCCGGTTTTTAAATTTTCAAAAGAAGAAGTTTTAAACGACTACAGGATAGCTAATGAAAGTCGTCAGGTAAGCTTGATTGGACGCAGGGAAGTATTAACAGGCAAGGCCAAATTTGGTATTTTCGGTGATGGGAAAGAAGTTCCACAGCTGGCAATGGCTAAAGTTTTCAGAGATGGAGACTGGCGTTCAGGGTATTATCGAGACCAAACATTTATGATGGCTGCCGGATTGTTGTCAATGGAACAATTCTTTGCCATGCTATACGGTGATACTGATACAGATGCTAACCCTTCAAGCAGTGGCAGGTTAATGAATAATCACTTCTCTACACGCTTCCTCGAAGATGATGGATCATGGAAAGTTCAAACCAAACTTAAAAATTCATCCGCTGATGTATCACCAACTGCCGGGCAAATGCCACGCCTTCTTGGACTCGCTCTTGCTTCAAAAATTTACAGAAATGAAAAAAGCCTGCAAGCACATACCAACTTTTCTAGTAATGGAAATGAAGTGGCCTTTGGTACCATTGGTGATGCCAGTACCTCAGAAGGCCCTTTCTTTGAAACGATAAATGCAGCAGGGGTTTTGCAGGTTCCATTAGCTATTTCGATATGGGATGACGGATGGGGTATTTCGGTTCCAAAAAAACATCAAACCACAAAACAAAGTATATCAGCTGCTCTTAAAGGATTTGAAAGGGACGATAAACATGATGGATTTGAAATATTTGAAGTGAAAGGCTGGGATTATGCTGCCCTGTGCAAAACATATGAAAAGGGAATTGAAATTTGCAGAAAAGAACATATTCCTGTAGTATTTCATGTTACTGAACTTACCCAACCACAGGGTCATTCTACATCAGGATCGCATGAGCGTTATAAAACTAAAGACCAGTTACTTTGGGAACAACAATATGATTGTATTAAAAAAATGAGAGAGTGGATTATAAATGAAAAAATTGCTGCCTCAGCCGAATTGGATACTATCGAAAAAGAAGCTGCAAAATCAGCCCGTACAGCACGCAAGAAGGCATGGAATAATTTCACGCAACCGTTTGAAGATAAAAGAAAAAAATTTCTTAAGGTGGTTGATATTACCACCTGCAATTGTGCTAAAACAGCAAAAATTGATGCTATAAAGCAAGAGCTTGGCAAAGTTGCCGACCCAATTATGAAAGATATTACCTCTTCAGCTAAGAGAATTCTGCGGCTTATATGTGATTCCTGCTCTAATCCTGATAATTCATTAAAAACCAATGTCACTAACTGGCTGGAAAAGATGATGGAGGAATACAGAGAAAAATACAGTTCACACCTTTACTCTGAATCGGAGATGAGTGCTTTAAAAATAGTTACTCAAATCAAGCCTTTATACCTTGACGACTCACCTCTTGTTCCGGGAAGGGAGATATTACGGGATAATTTTGATCATTTATTTAAAAATAAGCCTGAATTAATAATGTTTGGGGAAGATGTCGGTAAAATTGGTGGAGTAAATCAGACTCTGGAAGGCTTACAGGATAAATTCGGGTCGAATAGAATTTCTGACACAGGAATTAGAGAAGCAACCATCATTGGCCAAGGTATTGGATTAGCTATGAGAGGCTTACGTCCTATTGCCGAGATACAATACTTTGATTATCTGCTTTATGGACTTCAGGTTATCAGCGATGACCTGGCAACCTTGCAATATCGGACTAAAGGAGGCCAGAAAGCCCCTTTGATAATTTCAACCCGTGGCCACAGGCTGGAGGGTATATGGCATGCCGGATCTCCTCTGAGTATGGTTATCAATTCGGTCAGAGGCCTGCATGTTCTGGTTCCAAGAAATATGACCCAGGCTGCAGGATTTTACAATACTATGCTTGCAAGTGATGACCCGGCATTGATCATTGAACCGCTTAATGCATACAGGTTAAGAGAAAAACTTCCTTCCAATCTTGGTGAATTCAAGGTTCCATTGGGAATCCCTGAAATAATAGAAGATGGAACTGATGTGACACTTGTCACCTATGGCTCTTGTGTAAGAATTGCCCAGGAAGCTGTTGTTCAACTGAGGGAATTTGGAATATCCGTTGAATTAATTGATGCACAAACCCTTCTTCCTTTCGACATTCACCATAAAATTGCCGAGTCATTGAAGAAAACGAATAAGATCATTTTCTTCGATGAGGATGTTCCGGGTGGAGCAACTACATATATGATGCAAAAAGTTCTGGAAGAACAAAAAGCGTATTATTTTCTTGATTCGGAACCCAAAACAATAACGGCAAAAGATCACCGCGCTGCTTATAGTACTGATGGCGATTATTTTTCGAACCCAAATGCTGAAGATGTTTTTGAGACTGTTTATAATCTGATGCATGATTTTGATCCTGGTAAGTTTCCGAAGATATTCTAGAGCAATTATCCAGCCTTGTGAGATCCCTCTTCAATTCTTGTCACCCAATTTTTGGATCAAATGCTAACCTGGATTATTCACATGTTTGCTATAAACCACTGAAATAATTCAGAGCCTGTCCGCCGCCTGGTGGATTAGCCCCGACTTAGAAAGGCTTATATTTTACAAACAGAGTGCATAAAAAATTAACTTTTCTAAGTTTCCGATAAATCGGAACAGGCTGTCAGATTAATTCACACTGAAAGCGTCAAAGTTTGTGAATTAATCGGGCTAAATAGCTTATCCCATAATTTGTTTCCATTTAGTTAATATGGCATATAAATTGTAACTTCTATGCCATTTTCAGGAATTTTTATATTTTTGCACTCACAAAAAAATGAATTCATCATATATGCAATATACAATAATTTAAAATCTAACATTTTATTATGAACAGAATAATTAAATCAATGAGCATTTTTATCATAATGCTAAGTTTATCGTTTAGCACTTTGTACGCTCAAACAAAAGACGATGTAGTTAATACCTATAACAAAGGAGTAGAACAAGCAAGTACAGATGTCAAAGCTGCCGTTGCAACTTTTATGGATGCGTTGAAAATGGCTGAAGCTGTTGGTGCTGATGCTGATGATATAAAACAGCTTGTTGAAAGTCAATTGCCTGCATTACAGAATAAATACGCCAGTGAACTGGCCAATGCCAAGAATTACGACGAAGCTATCGTAAATTTTGAGAAAGCCATTGAACTGGCACAGCAATATGGAGATGAAAAAACTGAAGCCAAAGCTAAGAAAATCCTTCCTCAAATATATTTCTCTCTTGGAAATTCATATTACAAGAAGGATGATTTTGAAAATGCTTTATCTTATCTCGACAATGCATTAAAATATAAGCCTGATTATGCAAAGGTATACCTAATCAAAGGATTGGCTTACAAAAAGCAGGGAAGTGTTGATGAGATGTTGGAAGCATTGGATCTTGCTATTGAAAATGGAAATGCAACAGATGATACAAAAACAGCAAATACTGCTGGTAAGGTGGCTGGCGACTTCCTGCTTTCAAAAGGAAACAAAGCAGTTCAGGCCGGGAATTACGATGAGGCTATTGAGTTGCTTAACAGAGCAACTAATTATGAACCAAAACAAGCCAATACTTACTATTTGTTAACCGTTGCACACAATAAGACCTCAAACTGGGATGCATCTATTGCTGCCGCAAATGAGGGTCTTACACTTGAGGACGACACCAATGACGCAAAAGCTAAGTTCTTTTTTGAATTAGGTAATGCTTATATGGGCAAAGGTGATAACGCTTCGGCCTGCTCAGCATTTAAAAATGCAGCCTATGGCAATTATACCGATAATGCTAATTACCAGATAGAGACCGTTTTAAAATGTGAATAATATTACTTTTATTTTATTGAGCCCGTGTGAAAAGATTCAGACGGGCTTTTTTTTATTAATTTTGCACCTGTAAACCAGTCAAGTATTTTAATGCACACAATAGAACCATATTATAACTGGAGAAACCAATACATAGCCTCTGAGGATGAGAATTCTCCTTTTTATCACAGGGAATACAGTGAATTTGAGTTTAGTAATACCATTTACAATCATTATATCCATCCTCAGTGGGATGATATAGGCTCCCCTACCCTGTACTTAAAGATCATATTTACTGATTATTTAAAAAAATATTGCATTATTGAATTAATGGGTGAATGGAACGATGCCATCCACAATGATGTTATGTTCCTCAAAAGGCATGCTATCGATCATCTCAATAAATATGATATCAATAAATACATTTTAATTGGTGAGAATATATTAAATTTTCATTCCTCCGACGACTCATACTACCAGGAATGGTTCGAAGATATTGAGGATGGGTGGATTACCGGGCTGAATTTCAGAGAGCATGTTATTCATGAGTTTCAATCGGCCAATATTGATTATTATATAGCTTTTGGCGGTATTCTCGACTGCCTTGACTGGCGCATTTACCAGCCTGATCAGTTGTATAAGAAAGTAGATGGACTTGTCATGAAACGATTGGAAGTCTGACCTGAAAAAATTCTTACAATGAAAAAAAGTGTAACTATTACTGTCAGGGGAAGGGTTCAGGGAGTTGGATTCAGATACCACACAAGGCGAACAGCTTTCAAATTAAATATTAATGGTTACATAAAAAATCAGGCAGATGGTTCTGTGTATATTGAAGCAGAAGGAGATGAAACAGACCTCGACCACTTTATATACTGGTGCCGGCAAGGGCCAGCCTGGGCTAGAGTAGATGACTTTAAGCTAACGGATAATCAGATAATGAATTATCCCGATTTTTCAGTTAGATAATTATGCTGGTAAACTTAGAAGTTTCTCCACCACCAACTTATCAATTGGAAAAGTAACATCATCTTCAGTTATGGCATTAAGATGAATCCATCTGAATGACTGAGCTCCCTCAATAGTTTTCTTAAAATCATATTGCTTATCAGATATCTTAAATCTAAATGGTGGCTCAATCTGAATAAAATAATAAATACTTATTAGCTGGTAAACTTCGGGTAACAGAAGGGTTGGTTGAAAATAGTCGGTGGTATAATAATGATCTCCAATAATTACCTCCTGCCCCATCTCTTCAAAACATTCACGTTTAAGGCAGTTAACAGTACTTTCTCCCGGTTTCAGGCCACCTCCCGGAAATTTTGTCATCTTGGTATTCATCCTGAATTCATCGGAAAGCAACAAGTGCTGATCATGAATGAATATGCCATACACCCTGATATTAAATCCTTTAATATTCTGTTTCTTATCAGCTAAAATATTCATAATTTTATATAATCACTTCATGTAATACAAATTCACTTAATGGCCCTAATTATTTCTCTTTTCCCTTCCGGCCCAGGAAGTTTTTCAACATTAAACCCGGCACTGCTCATTGCCCTCCTGACGCTTCCCTTTGATGAATATGTAGTTAAAACACAACCATCAGCAGCGCCCAAAAATATTTTTGTAAACATATCAGTTGTCCATAACTCAGGCTGAACATCCGGTGAAAAAGCATCAAAGAAAACAAGATCATACTTCCCTGCTTCCATTTCAAAATTCTCCAGGGTTGATTGATACCTGGTAAAATCAAAGTTATTGGCTAGTTTTATTTCAATTCCATTTCTGACTTCATGAAGCTTCCTAAAAGCTTCAGAATAAAATGATGAACCTAAAATCCCAGGATAATTAAGCTGTGCAACAATTGATTTTGAAATTGGATAGGGTTCCAGCGCATGATAGCTCAAGTGAGCTTTCGTATTTAATGCATGAGCAAAACTTAAAATCACATTCAGGCCTGTTCCCATCCCCACTTCAAGGACCTGTATATTGTTGCTTTGTTGCAATCTGAATTCAAGGCCTGTTTTAAT
>Ga0255366_10261_pt1 | contig 10801 bp, 13 predicted proteins | sample ANMaggSeSYBR01C4_FD_182086 | JGI IMG/M metagenome (GOLD analysis project Ga0255366, IMG submission 182086) | Sediment cell enrichment communities from methane seep in Santa Monica Basin, California, United Staets - ANME aggregate JGI... | ecosystem: Environmental > Aquatic > Marine > Cold seeps >... | reverse complement strand
GGTCAAGCAGACCTAACTACCTCTAACCCTTTTCAGATAACATTGAAATACAACAGCAGAGCAAGTAATATCAATATTACACCTGTAACGAACCTTATCCCGGAACGTCTTTTCTCCCTGAATTGCATCACAGTTTCAGGACTCATCCCGAACGCCAGAAATACACCAAGTCCTAACACCGGAAGCACGACTCCAAAATTGTAGAGGAAGAGATATACAGCTCCTTCCAGCAGATTTGTCCTTGCTATTAACATGTCCAGTATAGAAAGATAAACTGCACCTACACAGGGAGCTTTGACCAATGAGAATAAACCGCCTGCGAAGAACGATAGAGCAAGAGCATTCTTCCCGTGTATGCTGTCCATAAAGGATACTATTGAACCCGGTGTTTTGAAGGTCGATCTTGAGTGACGCTTGAGGTAGTATGCGTCATAGATATGCCAGATACCGAGTACCCCTATCAATACCGTCATGAATAATGTTATAGCATCCCTTGATGCAGGGAAGATAGTGACGGCTTTAAGGAAACTTATTCCGAATATCATGTAAGTGGTGAATATACCGGCGCAGAACCCACCGATGACCACCAGCATTTCTTTCTTTCCACCGTTGGAGGATATCGTGACCGAAGCCAGGAATGCCATCACCGCGAGAAGGCAGGGATTGAAGCCGGCGAGCAGGCCTGTGATCAGTACAATTAATGGTGAAAGCTTAAAGGAAGTAACGCTTCCATCAACATTTTTGGCTAATGGTAAAGTACCATTGGCAGGAATTGTCGGTGCGTTCTCAATAGCTTCTACCAGAAGGCTTTCAAGTAATATATCATCCCCATCGTAATCGGAATAGGCGATAACCGTACTCTTGTTTATGACAATAGCGGGAACAGTGTATACTCCGTATCCTTTCATGATACTGTAGGAGGTTGCTATGTTGTGACTTGTGTAATTGATGTCGTCATAACTGCTTATCACCGAATCTATGACAGGGGATGTTTGCTGGCATTTCAGGCAGCCATCCTCGTAGAAATATTCAACCATCACTCCGTCTGATCGGGCTGCTGAAGCAGGCATCATGCTTGAAATGACAAGCAGAAGTATCAATAAGGTCAATATCGATTTAGTGGCATACTGTCGTAGCACATGTCCGTTTGTCATATTCACTCTCTGAAACTATCTGTTTTGAGATTTCCAGCACATCACCGGTATCTGCCAAGACATAACCTTCCAGAACATACAGATCGCTTATCTTCTGGCAAGCGCAACTGCGTTCCATGATCTCAACTTTCCAAATGTCGTATCCCTGCATGGCAGTACCATTCTGGTCGTAAGGTGTTTCCTGGACAAAGGTTGTTCTGGTAACCCTCCAATCCGGTTCTTTGAAGTGACGTGACATGTAATCGGATGCAACCGGATTATTCATCGTAATTTCTACGGCTTGAGAGCCATTAAAATTAGGCCTCGACTGCACATCGCTCTCCTGCTGAGAATAATTGGCATAAACAAGACCTACCCCCACAAGACAAAATATAACCACTACAGCTACTGCTGCTACAACTAAATTTGAACTTTTTATAAGCGTACCCCCTTATTATATACAAATTATAATTGATCTAATATAAGGCTAATTAGCTAATTTTTGCATTTCATATATTATTTACTTAAGAAAGTCAATGCTAAGTTTAATTTTGTGATGAAATATAAAGTTGAGTATAGAGGAAAGAATAGTTATTGGGTTAAAGCAAGGGAATTAGATCATCAGCTTGTCGGGAAGATGAAAAAAGTTGATCTGCTAAGCCATTTTATACAGGGAAAGAGATGATTCGGATCTGTTAAGTTTGTGGATGTGGAAAAATATTGGTGAGATTCATTGATCCATAAAATATAAACAAGATCATTCTACTGTACCATTGATATAGAATACTGTTCAAAGATTCAATGAATACTAACTAAAGGAGTGGGGTTAAAACGTGGATATGAAAGAATTCGAAGGCATGGTTATCTGCCAGAGTTGTGGAATGCCTTTGGGGAAAGATGAAGATTTTGGAACTAATGCCGACGGGATAAAAAATGATGAATATTGTCTCTATTGCTACCAGAATGGGAAGTTCACACAACCTGATATTACTCTGGAAGAAATGATCGAACAAACTTCAAAAGCAATAGATAAAGAGGGAGTTATGTCTTTGGAAGAAGCAAAGGAACTGAGCCAACAGAATATTCCAAAATTAAAGAGATGGAAGTGAATTTGTTAATTAATACTATTAGAGTTGCTCTAGCTGAAGCAGAATGCAAAGTCAACGCATTTCAGACTTAATGATCTATGAAAGAGGAGTTGACCTTCGGACACCCATTTGTGATGGACCCGTACCGTGTGAGATCAATCAGGCGAATTTGATAACCAACCTGACAGAAGAAGACTGCCCTGACTTCACAGGTATTTGCCACTCCATTAAATTATGACTGCAATGCTCATGTTTTTTCGCAATTTGAACATGGATGAGGAAGAAAGTTGTTCCATAAAATGCATATTTTTATATAAAGGAGCATAGTACTAACGAAGTCTTCAAAAACGAAAATGAGTGAATCAAATGATAAAAATAAAAGGACATGAAATTGACCCAGTAATTATTAAGAACGCTGGTAATCGTAGAGCTATGCAATTCAAGAATAATATTATTACGGCTTTAAGAAGGGTCGGTGTTAATGAAAATGATATTGACGTACCTCTTGAACGTCTAGCGATGAAAAAAACTCATGCTTCTGCGACCTGGTACCAGGATGGACATAGAATGCATTACACCCATGGCCTACAAAATAAATATGTAGAAAATCTTCATATCCTATCCAAGGTAATTGAGATCGAAGCAAATAGGGTCATTTCCGGGGAAAAACCACTGTCCGATTTTATTTTAGAGTTCAAAGAAGATAAAGATGTTCATGATAAGCGCCAAGAGGCACGAGAGTTTTTCGAATGCGCTCATGATGAGATAGATTTTGAGGTCATTAATAAAAAATACAAGGACATGGCAAAAGAATTGCATCCAGATAAGCCAACTGGTGACACTGAGAAATTCAAGCAGCTAAATATTGCACATAAGATATTGAAGAGAGAATTGACATAAGCTCCCTTCATACCTCTTACTTTTCATTCATCTCTGATCTGGCAGGATGCCTTACAAACCCGGATACACTACAGTAATTTTCCTTTGTACAGAACACGATACTCTTATCCCTCACCATCCACAATAATGAGCTAATTGTATGTCAGCGGGATTAATTCGTACACTAATATGGAATAAGATTCATAAAATTATCATTAGCAGTAGTTAAAGAAATTCAAAAAATTTAAAAAAATAGAGGTTGAGAGATAATCACTCTCAACTAATTCTTAACAATATGGCTTATCTGTACGATACAGATCTATCAGTTCACTGACATCTGCAATCGATGTTGAACCCTGTAAACGGTAGTCATCGATTGCCGCACTCACTTCACCAATATCGATCATACAGTTCTTATTTTCATCGTACGGATTGTATGTAACTACAGGGGCTTCATTAATAGTCAGAGTCGTATTTATGACCAGGGCCTCTATGGCAGATCCTAATGAGTCACTTATGATCACGTTTTTCAGACTAATTGTTGATGTGCCTGCAGCCTGCTCTTTTACACTCATTGTGATGCTTGCAGCTGACTCAGGTCCTAAGATTCCTGGAGAACCCATTATCAAACTGTAAACACCTGAAAGTGTTCCTGCATTGTTGTCTATGCTTCCGGCGTTGAAAAATGTTAAAGCTCCATTCTGGCTAAACAATAAGCCTTCAGATACGCTGTCTACCTGTATTTTTGAGCTGTCAAACTCGAGATCGAACTGTAATCCTGCAATTGCAGTATCAGGTGATACAAAGACATCTACTGTGAAACTTTCACCGGTTGTAAGCATTTGAGTTGATGGTTCAAGTGTTACTTCTGTTGCAGTTGAATTGAAACAACCAAAAACAAGCAGAAGTAAAAATATAGTAATTATTGTAACGTTTTTGATGGATACCCCTCCTATTTTAGAACTCGTAGATTTATAGCCATATATACTCATTTGAGCATTTGGATGATGATATAATAATTTGCCCTAAATAAAATCATTTTGGTACGTTTCAAATAGAGAGTTCGTAAAAAAGTTTAAAGGATATACTTTATTTAAATTTATCAGAACAAAATTATTGCTTGAAATTAGCCGAAATACTCCGAACAATAGGATTATTGAAAGTTCTGGGTAAATTTTCTGCTTATTTAGGGGTTCGGTTTTTTGTGTTACCTATATCCCCACACTAATTCATTTAAAGCAGATCTATGTAATGCTTGACATTAGCTCAAACACTATATTCATAGCAAAGATCTCATGTCCATTATTAGCGAGACCACTATTGCAATTATCGAGAAGGTGATGATAAGCAGGTAGTTCAAACGTTCTTTTGAAACAGAGAGACTCCATATAATGTATTTCAGTCCTTCCAGATCCTTTTCTGTAAGTATCTCACGCTTTTCGATCTTGTCAAGCAGTTCAAGTTCATTCAGGACATTTGTGCGGCGCTTTGCTATACGATAGCGGTGGGCAAAGAATACCATGTATCCTATAACTCCGAGATAGAATAGCATGCGTGCAACATGATCATTGTAGTAGTCGGCTATGATTATGACCCTCAAAGCTATTGCAGAAACAAGACCCACCCAGAAATATAAACTGATGGTCCTGTTGCTATACCCTTTTGGAATCTTTACGCCCGAGAGATTAATTTTACAGCTACCCATGGAAGTAGATATGCAATCATTTATTATAAAGTTTGTTGATAACTTTATATAGTAAAATAAAGGCAAACACTTTCCTTTTGCCTTTTAAGTGATTTTGATGAAAAGGGAGTTATGGATAGAAAGGACTTTGTGAGGACTGAGAGCTTTTCATTGAGGCTTAGACCAAGTGGAGCAAGGAAGGTTACAGAAGAATTTAATTATGTACTGAATGGCAAAGTTGAGTACAGAAAAAAGAATAGTTATTGGGGATCAGTTCTTTTGGTTAAGGCAATGGAGTTAAGCCATCAGCTTGTTGGGAAGAGGAAAACGATTGAGTTTAGTAAACCTGCTTATGTGGGAGAAAGGGTTGATTCTGATCTGTTGAGGAAGAAGATCATTGACATGTCTTATACTGAATGGAAGAAGATGGGGTTCTCTAAGGGCACGTTGCATTACATGAAACAGAATGCTAGGAGTGAGAAGCCGTTTACCCTCAATATTCATGTAAAGGAAAGGTTGGAGAATTGGGGAAAGCAGAGCATCTGTTAATTTTTATTTAAAAGTCCTGTATTCTACACGCTAAAGGCTGAGTGACCTTATAAGCAATAAAAACTTATTTTTTTAGAGGGGAGTGCTACCATTAAAAAAAACAATTTCGGTTGCTGTGGGTTGAATTGTGAGGAATGTCCAGTATTCATTGCTACAGCCAATAATGATGATAAGCTGAGACAAAAAACTGCTGAAGAATGGTCGAAACTCTATGCTGAATATCTCGGAAAGGATTTGACTTTAAAAGATATGAATTGTAAAGGTTGCTGGTCAGAAAGTAGTGTTTTCATAGGATGTTCAAACTGCCCTATTAGGAAATGCTGTAAGGGAAAGGGCTTCAGCACATGTGCGAGTTGTGACGAATATGAAATCTGCAATATGTTAAAAGGCTTCTTTTCAGTCCCAAATCATCAAAATGCGAAATACAATTTAGATAAAATAAGAGGAAATAAATGAAAGACAAATTAGAGACAATATACTCTAAAGAGCGCGAAGAGTGGCGGTCATGGTTACAAAAAAACCATCTTTCAGAAAAAGGTGTTTGGCTGATCTATTATAAGAAGCACACGAAAAAATTATCTATTCCTTATAGCGATGCTGTTGAGGAGGCTATTTGTTTTGGTTGGATTGATGGTCAGATAAAGAAAATTGATGATGATAGATATATGCAGCATTATAGTCCTCGAACATCCAAAAGCCGTTGGTCTGTAATTAATATTGAAAGAGCGAAAAAAATGATTAAGGAAGGGCGTATGACCGAAAAAGGTCTTAGTATATTTCAGAATGGAATAAAGAATAATGAAATTGTTCCATCCAGTAAAAATTTTACTGTCCCAGATGACCTTAAATCAGCTTTGACAAAGAATAAAAAAGCACTAAATAACTTCGAAAACCTTGCTCCTTCAGCAAAATTAGCCTATGTTTATTGGGTGGACACTGCAAAGAAAGATGATACTCGACAGAGAAGGATTAAAAAAACTGTATAGTTAATAGCACAAAATAAAAAATATGGAGAAAAATAATATTTTCTATTAATGAACCCTCTTTTTTCTCATTACTCCAGAATAACTATTTTTTTATCAAAGTGCGCCAACTCAACTTAAAAGTTAAATTCCGAGAGTTCGGTTTTTTCACGTTACCTATATCCCCGACTTGCTATGCGAGGGATTAGATTTGAACCCACAAATCCCATCTAAGTCTTAATATTAACCTTCTTGAATGAAATGTAAAACTTAGGAGCTGATGCTATGAGCGATAAGCCATTTACTCTCAATGCTCATGTGAGGGAGAGGTTGGAAGGATGGGGAGAGTGTTTATGCGTAAATTTACCAAGGGTTGAATTAACAGTTATCAAGGATTAATAAAAACAGATAAGGATTAAACATTCGTTTTATTAGATGTTCAAATCCTCATTTTAATTTACATAACTCCCTTGATGGCTAATCTTTTTAACAAAAATGTTAAAAATGGACCGTTGGGGCTTCACGCTCTTCTGGTGGAGTTTGAAATGACTCCTTTTTCTCAAATTTCATAATACTTGCGATGATGTTAGTTGGGATTGTCTGAATGCTAATATTGTATTTCATAACACTATCGTTGTAAAATTGTCTTGTATAGGCAATTTTATCTTCTGTTTCTGAAAGTTCTTGTTGTAGTTGCATGAAGTTTTGGTTTGCCTTAAGTTCTGGATAGTTTTCTGTTACAGCAAAAAGCGATTTTAAAGTGGAAGACAACTGATTGGAAGCATCAGCTGTTTCATTTATACCCTTTGCAGACATCATTGCAGCTCTGGCTTTTGCTACATTCTCAAAAAGATTTTTTTCATGTTGAGCATAACCTTTCACAGTCTCTACCAAGTTAGGGATAAGGTTATTTCTTCTTTTTAATTGAACTTCTATCTGAGCCCAAGAATTTTCCACTCGATTTCGTTGTTTAATAAGCTTGTTATAGATTACAACAAAGAGCAAACCAAGAACTAATACTGCTACTACTGACAAAATTTCTAATATCATTCTATCACCTCGCAATTAAGTTTTGTTTCATCTGGCACCACCCCCACCACCGCCGAAGCCGCCTCCGACGCCTGATGGACCCTTGCTCTCAGCCTTTTGGGCATTTGCAGTCGATTTGTTATGGGCACTTTGAAACCCAAGTACAAATACACCGTGACGGTGCCTACCATAGAAATGGCTATGTTTCAGTTGCTCAGGTGGAACAACGAGAGACATATTTTCAAGAGCTTTGTCTGCTACACCTAAAGCTATGGCGTAAACCATATAAAAATCCCATATTTTTATTGATTCAGGTGGATGCTCGTTAAGCGCAGAGAAATCTGTTAAGTATTTGCTGAAATTGTTCCAGCGCTCATAGAAGATCCTTCCTTCAGGCGTCCATCTTCCGAAGCTCTTTTGGACTATATGTGTTTGGGGGATAAAAATCAATCCAACTGCAAAAATTGCAGCAAATATGCATAAATTTGATACATTTGTAATGACTGGAAATTGATTTGAGGGATAATTGTTAACTATTAACCAACGTCCAAGGATGAATATTATAAAGGCAACTACGCCAAATAATGAAACATAAGAATTGCCTTTAGAAATAAACAGTTTATCCAGTTTAATGCGACTTTCAACCTTTTTATTCCACTTCTCGACAAAATTAAAAAAATTGGTACCCTTTCCAAGCTCTTTTTCCAATTCATTCCATAAAATTATACCTTCTGAAGCATGTGATTTTAATAAGTTGAATACATCAACTTCGAAATCTTGAAGGTCTGTCAAATCAGCTTTTTCATTAACCTTTATTGCAACATCTTCAACTTCATCTTTTATACCACGAATACTTAGAAAATCACGGTTTACCAAATCCATAACCGTCCCAGTGAATCCATCCAGAGTGGGGATGCCTACTTTACCTTCCATTATGGCATTAACAACTGCCGGTTTTGAATCCGTTGGTAGCTCTCGCTCATATAGTGCATGGTAATCTATTTTTGGTTCTCTACCATACTTGAAATAAATGAAGAAAGGAAATATGATGACAATAGAAATGAGTAAAATTGTTAAATTGTAAAGAAGCTGAGCTGTATTTTGTTTTGATTCATATTCTTCTTCAATAGCCAATATTTTTTCAAAGCCTTCTTCATTTTGTATTGAAACAAAATTTGGATCTGGAGATTGGATTCTTGGAAATACCGCTCTTACTTCATACCAGCTATTGGATGGAATATTATCTGCTTTTACTCTTATAACAGTGGCACCCAGATTGTTTTCTTGAGTATAAGTCTGTTGAGTATAATCATTTGGATGAAGCCAATAGGAGATATCTTCTCCGGTTTCAGTCGGTAAGGTAATAGTTGCAGTGAAACTATTGAGTGGTTTTTCCCATTCATCACCCCATAGTTTATAATGAAGTTCAGAAATGTCGTTGTAAACCTTAACTCCCCTATGATAATCATACGAAACCACAAAAGTTATTTTATCAGGTGTGGGTTGAGGAAGCTTACCAATTAATTCATATCCATTTTGGATTGAAACAATTTCAAATGTACATTGTTCATTATTACAATATCCTTGGATATTTTCAATCGATCCTCCAGGTGGGGGATATATCCTTCGGAAAACTTCAAAGTAAGTCCCTTCAAAAGTATATGAAATTGACTCTTCCATGTGGATTATGCCATTAGAATCTACAGTTATGTTTGCTGCAGCCCCTTCTAACGAATAATCACGTGCACTAGCAGAAGGTGTTAAGAAAAGGAACAATACAAATAAAAGGATTAATCCTTGCGTAACGAAATTTAAATTAATTTTTTCCCCTTTGTAAAAGCATAACATGCTTTACATTCCCCATAATATTAATTAATAATTTAAAATATTTATACTTTTGTATCTGTAGAATATTCTAAAATATTACACACACAAAATTGGAGATAACCGTTTAAATAGCTGCGCACAAAAAATACGAGATTTGCTTCATTCTAGATGTTTGAGAGGGGGATTATGTATTAATTGTACCCAACACCGTAGTGTTTTTTGCTGTTACCTATATCCCCGACTTTCTATGCGAGGGATTAGATTCGAACTCAATGCTTATAAAAAATATATAAGAGTGGCATTTTTACGAAATACCCATATCCCAAAATAAAAGTGCGACGATGCGCTCAACGAACCCGACCCGCTGTGGGCTTACGCCCTCTCGGACGGGCTTCGAGAGAAACCAAAGGATCGGGTTGCGAAGATGGCCCCCATGTTCATGCCATTGGCGACCTGCACCAATTCATCCGGCACGTTACCGCAGAAGAAGAAGGGGCCGGGATCAGCAACCTCCAGCAACTTTGGGAAGAACTTCGCAGCTGTTCCACCAAGATGCGCTCCCAACGCATCGCCATCTCGGAATACGTCCACAACGAGTAGATCTCCCGATCCCTCTACTTCAAAGACGTTGAAACTACAAGTACCGGCTTCGTTGGCCTTCGCCTCCTCGACGACGACCTGATACAACGCCTTGAGTTCATTCCCCTTTCCAGGTTTAGCTGTCCACTTGTACGTTACGGTAATCTCTTGTCTGGTCATTTTACTCCCCCTTTGAAATTGTGTCATGAAATTATTTAAAAAGTTCGCTCACAATAGTATCTGCTACGAATAAAGTGTTCCATCCGCCACTAAAATTCCTCCCAAAGAAAAACATATATATTCTGTGCAAAAGAATGTATAAATAATACAATTGTCTCTGCAGATATTTCAAATCGTACCTTAAAATACTAAAAGTGGTGGTGGTAACCATGATAGAAATTGATGGTATAGAAAGCTCTAGTGAAGCAAAGACCTATGCAATGACATACTTGCACAACTGTAGGATCTCAAATGAATACAGGAAGCAATTGCTCAATTGGGTAGGCACGTATCTTGATGAGAATATGCTTGAGAACATTATTGTTTACAAGAATTCAGAACACTGGGACCAGCCCTTCGAATCCATAAAGACCGAGGCTGAAAATGATCTGGAAATTGCAGCTCTTTATGCACACATGAATGAGCACCTCAACATCGACATGATGGTCTTTGAAGGCAATTTGCTGTCCATTTTCAACATATTGCTTTCCAGAACAATGGAAAATCTGGAGGAAAGGATGGTAGCTCATTAAGATAGATGTACAGGGTCTATTAGACCCGTACTCTCTGACTGCTGGAATTCCTTTTGTGGTCACCCAGTTCGGAATCAATGAGGAGGGAACCGTTTAGCACCGGGCCATCTTTACATACCCTCAAACCTTGAGGGTCCATACAGCAAGCGCCGCAAACTCCGATCGCACATTTGAAATACCTGTGCATACTGAACTCTGAGCGGTCAAGTGCATCCTTTTCCTGTAACACTTTCATGACATTGGCCATCATTATCTCAGGGCCGCAAACACATATCCTGTCATATACAGAAACATCCATGTCTGCAAGCACTGTGGTAAC
>Ga0255366_10259_pt1 | contig 10815 bp, 11 predicted proteins | sample ANMaggSeSYBR01C4_FD_182086 | JGI IMG/M metagenome (GOLD analysis project Ga0255366, IMG submission 182086) | Sediment cell enrichment communities from methane seep in Santa Monica Basin, California, United Staets - ANME aggregate JGI... | ecosystem: Environmental > Aquatic > Marine > Cold seeps >... | reverse complement strand
ATTGTGGGTGTGGGGTGGTTGGGGCTTAAAATTTGGTCAGAACCATGGGTGAAAAAAATGAACACGTACTCCCTGAAAATATCTGTATCACGATATACATATTATTATCAGGTATAGCATTCTATCATAACACCTTCCGATCAATCGAAAGATTTGAATATCAATACTTCTGATTAGCAACCGGACATATCGAATAATCGACCAGTCTGAACAAAATGAGGCAGGTAACATGAACAACTACACCCCCCACAACAACGAACAGCATCAGGATGAAAACCCATTCAGGTATATCCTAGAGAGAGCACTGCTACATCAGCAGGACGAGAGCATCGACACCGCGCAGCACCTATTCGCCATTCCAGAGTACCGGATCACTACACAAGTACGGATCAATATGGCTCAGGCAGGAATACGAAGCATTGGCGTTGCCAGCACGCGAAGCGCCAGGAGATGAGATCATGATAGTAACAACAACCCAAAACATACCGGGATATGAAGTTGAGACTTTAGAGATCGTATTTGGAAATACTGTTAGAGCCAAGCATGTCGGGAAAGATATCATGGCTGGCTTGAAAAGCATAGTTGGAGGCGAACTGCGCGGATATTCGGAGATGCTTGCAGATGCAAGGGCAGAAGCCATGAGCAGAATGGTAGATGATGCAAAAGGACTGGATGCAGATGCCGTAGTAAATGTCAGATTTACAACATCCCAGACAATGGCAGGAGCTGCAGAGTTGCTGGCTTATGGGACTGCAGTAAAAATTAGTAAATTGTAGGATGAAGCATGGAAAAATTTGATTTAAAGAACAGGAAAGTACTGAAAAATGATAGAATAATCGTCAGGTTTATCAGCCTTTCGTGATTGATTTCAATCTCTTTCCCAAATATTTTTTTATAAATTGTATAATGATCTGATTCACAACATATATGTGGTCGGACTTGCGAATGAATCCAAATTTTACGCCAATAATAAATAAATTTGACTATTAATAGTAATGCTTAAATATCCAGGCGCTGTAATTAATAATTAAGGTTGTCACAGTAGACTAGCCTGATAATAATATTATAAAGGAGAATCAACATGAATGAACAACAACAATTAAACCTTAATGAAGTTAAAAAAGAAAGGCATTTTATGGGACTATGTATTGGAATTGGGTTAGTCCTTGGAGCTGGCATAGGTGTTGCAATAGACAATATTGGTGCCGGAATGGGAGTAGGATTTATGCTTGGCATTGCTATTCATGAATATTATAATGATTAGAATGGCAACACGTGATTATTCAAATCCGTAAATGAATCAAACAGCTATACTACCAATATGTAAACCAGACTATTTATAGACAAGTTTAAATACGCAGGTGTTGTAATTATTGATTAAGGTTCGTCACAGTAAACCAGCCTGATAATAATAATAACATGAAGGAGAATCAACATGAAAGAACAACAACAATTAAACATTAATGGACGTAAAGAGATTGGAAAATTGGAGATGACAAAAGAAGTTGTATATACACTAAATGGCATGGGGATATTAGCTTTATTTGCGTTTGGATTTTTTTTCACGTCACTATATACACTATTTACCGGGAACATTGGCTTTAATTACACAAGCGGATCAATTCTTATTTCAGTAGCTCTCGTCATTGGTACATTCGTACTGCACGAACTCGTCCATGGCGCATTTATGTCAAAATACGGTGGCAAGCCGAGTTATGGTGCCGGTATTGCACATTATATTCTCCCCTATTTCTACGCCACCACAAAAACTATTTTTACACGCAACCAGTTCATAGTGATCGCTATTGCGCCGTTGGTTGTGATATCCCTGGCTGCAATCGGGATCATGGCCGCATTCCCATCGATCGCGCACTGGATGATCATACCGTTCGTATTAAATGGTTCCGGAGCAGTAGGCGATATGTGGGTGATACGTAACGTACTGAGATGTCCGAAACATGTATTGCTGGAAGATAAAAAATCCGGGTTGATAATTTATGGCAAAGAAACTGATAAAACCATGAATATCTCAACAACCGGATTCGGCTTAGGATTTTCTAAAGTATTCATGCTCTGTATTGTTGCGACGGGGTTTTTAATGATCATAGCGCCAATGGCCCTGGATATTTTAGGAGTTGAATCATTTGTAATCGGACCCACGAATAGTTTTTTCACGATTTTTGAATATCATATCATAGAAGGAGGTTTCGAATTCGGTTTCTTCCCCATGACAATATTATCCATAAGTGCGATTGTCGGGTTGGTTTATGCGATTGTCAAGACATGTAAGCCGGGAAATAATGCTATAACAGGATAGTGATACCAGAATTTTCAAGTAAATGGAAAATTCAGACAGGATAAACAGGCGTGCCGAGCTAAATTCATACTCGCCAGTTGGTGAAAATCCAACCTGAGGAAAGGCTAGCCACCACCTCAGAACTGAACCCCACACCCAGTCTGGTAACAGGCTGATGTGAAGCTGGGGGGATGGGATACCAGGCCGCAACGGAAGTGAAGGTTATAAGCCCCGAAATACTGATCATCTTGGAAGCCGACGTTCTCTGTTTGACGGAAGGCAGCATCCACACCACCGATAGTTCGAACCTCCGGTCTTGGAATATAGCAGCGAGCTCTGGGACATGGCCAGGTGATGTGAGTCCAACGGGGTCCAAGACCGTAGCATGGTATCAAACGGAGACTATGGGAACTCGGGAGGCCCAGTATGCTCTCCCTACAGTAGTAGGAGTATGCGGTATCAAGCCTATAAACGGCAAGACATCGCAAATGGCATACTGGGAGTCGGATCAGTTCATAGTACTGATGAAACAGGGTAATGCCTGTCGAGGGAAGGGACTGACAGAAGTGCGAATGACATCAGGGGCACATCTACCACACTCAGAGGTGGCGAGTAGATGACAACAAAACTGGTGTCTAAGACTCAAGAAGCTATACAAGTTATAGCTTTAAAAGCTAAGGAAGACCCGAAATGCAAGTTTACATCATTAGTACACCTGCTTACAGAGGATTTCCTAAAAGAATGTTTCAGGGAGTTAAAGAAAAGAAAATCTCCAGGCATTGACGGAGTAACAGTAAATGAATACGATGAACAACTGGATGAGAATCTTGCAAATCTGGTAGCAAGGCTTAAAACAAAGCAGTACAAGCCTCAACCAGTCTTGCGTGTCTACATTCCGAAGCCAAACGGCGATAAAAGACCGCTTGGAATCCCGACTGTCGAGGACAAGATTGTCCAGATGGCATTAAAGAAGATTCTCGAAGCGATCTTTGAACAGGACTTTATAGACACATCTTATGGTTTTCGTCTCAATCGAAGCTGCCACGATGCTCTTAAGAAAATAGACAAGATCATCATGACCGATCCGGTCAACTTAGTGGTGGATATGGATATCTCGAAGTTCTTTGATACAGTAGACCACAAACAATTGATGGAATGTTTAAAACAGAGAATCACGGATTCGAGTCTGCTACAGTTGATCAGTCGTTTCCTTAAGTCTGGCATAATGGAAGATGGAGTCTATTGTGAGACGGATCAAGGTACGCCACAGGGTGGAGTGCTGAGTCCCGTACTTGCTAATGTATACCTTCACTATGCGCTGGACTTGTGGTTTGAGACTGAGGTGATTCCACAGCTAACTGGTTATGCCCAGCTAGTCCGATATGCAGATGATTTCGTCGTCTGTTTTGAAAAAGAGGATGAAGCCAGAGCATTTGGAGTTGCGCTGAGGAAGCGAATGGGTGAGTTCGGACTTACGGTCTCTGAAGAGAAGAGTAAGATCATTGAATTCGGTCATTGTGCATGCCAGAGAGCAAGGAAATATGGCATGAAGTGTGAAACCTTTGATTTTCTTGGTTTTACACACTTCTGCGATAAAAACAGAAAAGGCAAATTCAAGCTTGGGCGGAAGACGTCACGCAAGAAGTTCACACAGAAGATGACGGATATGAATATATGGTTGAAGAGTATCCGAAATCTTGTCGAACTGAAAGTATGGTGGAAGGTGCTGGGGCTAAAGTTGCTCGGACATTACCGATATTACGGTATGAGCGGTAACATACGATGGCTACAGAACTTCTACTATCAGACCGTGAAACTTGCCTTCAAATGGATAAACCGACGCAGCCAGAGGAAAAGCTATAACTGGGATCAGTTTAAGCGTTTCATTCAATTTAATCCACTCCCGAAGCCGAAGATATATCACTCGCTATACAACCTGAAACCGTAGAGGATGTGCTTCTGAAGAGCCGGATGAGGTAAATCTTCATGTCCGGTTCTGTGAGGGGGCTTATAGTAACCTCGGGGCTATTACCCTAACAAGAGGTGCGCTATGGGCTCTACTCGACGATGGACAGGATACGATCAAATCCTGTATATCCTGTAAATCCTATCAAAAGATTTGATTGAAACTAAGAAAATTACCTATAATAACAGAGGAAGATCAAATGCAACAAATGGTCGAATTCATTCGTTATGCAACTCTGGCACCGTCCGGGCACAACACTCAGCCATGGAAATTTTCGATCACTAAAGACTGCATCAGGATCTTTCCGGATTTCACACGGGACCTGCCAGTGGTTGATCCGGACAATCGTGAATTGTATATCAGCCTCGGCTGTGCACTGGAAAACCTCGTGATCGCCGCTAAATATGCAGGTTATGATCCGAAAGTTGAATATTTTCCAGCAGGTAAACCTGACGAATGTCTTTTAGTCACGCTGAAGCATAGCAATGTAACCGGAGATAACAATCTATTCCAGGCTATTCCCAAACGGCATACCAATCGGCGTGAATATAATAAACAGCAGATCCCCGCAGCAGACCTGAAGAAGATAGGATCAGTACCAACAGAAAATGGAGTTACTTGCCTGATGCTGACTGAACCAGATGACGACATTGAGCAGATCATTGATCTTGTCAGGGAAGGCAACAGGATACAGATGAATGACAATGCCTTCATGGATGAAATCGTTTCATGGATCCGTTTCAGTGATTCGGAGGCGGAGAAGCATCTTGATGGCCTGACATCACGAGCCATGGGAAGTCCTTCTGTACCGGGCTGGCTTGGACGAATGTTTATGAGGATTTTCGTAAGTGCTAAAAGTCAGTCAAAAACAGATGAGAATAATATACGAAGTTCCTCTGCACTGATGGTTATTATCTCAGAAAAGAATGATAAAAGATCATGGGTCGATGTAGGACGAAGCTTTGAACGAATTGCATTGACCTTAACTACATTGAACATCGAGAACGCGCATCTCAACCAGCCATGTGAAGTGCCGCAGCTTAAAACGCAGTTACAACAACATATTGCATTGGGCAGTGCTCATCCGCAACTGTTATTGCGACTTGGTTATGCTGAGCCACTTTCATGCTCGCCGAGGCGACCGCATCAATATGTTTTGATCTGAAAAATTCTGCGTAAGTACATCCTAACAAATAAAGGGTGAAAAAATGAATACGTACTCCCCGAAAATATGTGTGATCATAGGGGCTGTTGCATTTGTCTCAATCACAACTCTGATAATGGGGGATAAAATGATGAAATCAGAATTTGACAAAGATATTGAAAAACTGTTTGCAGATTCAGAAAACATTTCCGGCAAAGTTTACACTTCAAACCAGATCAAAGACCTCCCAATACCGGTTCAGAGGTATTTCAATTATACATTAAAGGAAAATCAGCCATACGTGAGTTATGCCAGATTATAGCATAGTGGAGATTTTAAAGCAAGCAAAAATTGGGTATCTATTGAAGGAGAAGAATATTTTACAATGCAAAAGCCAGGATTTGTCTGGTCAGGTAATCTTCCGTTTTTTTCGGCAAAAGATGTCTATATTAACGGCATGGGAAATCTTAAAGTCAAATTATTATCTCTCATAAAAATTGTTGATGCAAAGGGGAGTGAAACCGATCAAGGTGAACTTCTCAGATGGTTAGGTGAAGCCCCTTTGTTTCCTACAGCACTATTACCCTCAGAGAATTTACAATGGGAACCAATAGATAATAATTCTGCAAAAGTGATCTTTACTGATAAAAACCTGACTATTGAAGGTGTATTCTGTTTTAATGAAGAAGGACAGATCACTCAATTCAAAACAAAAAGATACAAAGATAATACCCTGGAGAACTTCACAGGTTATTGTAGCGACTACAGGACTGTTGATGGCATGAAAGTACCATTCTACTTAGAGGCTACCTGGAATCTTGAATCAGGTGATTTAAGTTATACAAATAGTGACTAATGGCCCTTACCTCCATACCATATCCTTCTTGACTTATCATATTTTCCCTCCCTTATTCATCTCATCCTCTATAATCTCAACATATTCCTTCACAAGAGCCTTACTCATATCAAGATCAGCCGCAATATTTTCCACCGGAATCCCCTCCTCATTCAACTTTCTCACCTTCTTAAACGATTTGATATACCTATCACATGCCTCCTCACTATGAGAAGTCCTTCTCGCAATCTCAGGAGTTGGAACATTTCGAAGAAACTGCTTAAGAATAATCTTCTTGTGAGTTAATGTAGGTCCGATATCATGTATCGTACCTCTATACGGCAAGATTTCTTCATGCTCTATCTGATATTCCCGAATATCCTTCGAGATCGTACCAGCACTCACACCGAGCAACTGGCTAACATCGGCTTGGATCAATACTCCATCCTGTTCATAGGCTTCCTTCAAAACTCTGGCAACCTTGTATTTGCGTATCTCCTTTGCAGAATACCCATCTAATCTAAGATTCAAATCCTCTATCGAAGCCACAGAAAGTATCACAGGAACCATTCTCGTGTTTTGTATAGTCTTATTCCTGCTTGGCTTCTCATTCTTATGAACTGCCCACCATATGGTCTGGCCTGCATTCAGTTTCCAATCATCCTTATGATGTTTATCGAACTCATCCAAAAGGTCCTTGATGAACATATCCTGGATCTTATCACCACCCAGGAACTTGTATTCCCGCGTTAACATGAGTTTCACAGCATTGGTAAAACTATTGTATTTTCGTTCCATTCGAACTGTATTTTGATCGATCATTAGCTCACACCTTCCCCTTTCTGTTTCAATTGAACATGATTTTTTTTCATACCAGAATCGGCAGATAATATCTGTTCGAATCTTGCCTTTGTTTCTGGTTTTACCTTGTATTCTTCATATAGTGTAAGATATTCCTTGACCAATCTCTCGGACATGTCTGTCAGTTCCCTTACCTCCTGCGAAGAATAATCTCGAAGATGGAACCTCACTACTTTTGAGAATCCAGACAAATATCTCTGAACAGATGTCCCTGAATGACCTGTTCTTCTCTCGATATCCGTATATTCGTACCCGTCAAGCCACATCTTAACTATCTTGGTTTTGTGAGAGACTCCAGGTCCAATATCCTGAATGGTTCCTCTTGTTGGAACATTGATGTTTATCTCCTTTAGTGCCTTGATGTCTCGCCGGATTGTCCTTCGTGAACTGCAAAGAAGAACTGCTAGATCTTCTTGAGTGAGCAGACCATTTTGGTCACGTGCTTCGCTGGCCAATCGAAATATCTTTTGTCTTCTAAGCCCGGAGATTCCGCCTGTTGAGAGTATCTGCAAGTCGTTCCTGTCATGCAATGTGAGATGAACAGGAACGGTTGTGAGTTCTTTGACGCTTTTTCCAGGAGATTCACTTGCAGAGGCTGCATGGAATGTTATCTGACCTTCGTGAAGTTTCTCACTATATATTTCGTTTAGGAAATCCCAGATCAGGTTTACCAGTGATCTGCATGTTGCCTTGGGGAAACCGTAATCATTCTCAAGTGTTTGGAATAGTCTCTGTTGTGCGCTTCGGACCCAAGGTCCTTTGTAAACAAGGTCTTCGTCATCTGTTTGTTTCATGGCCGATCCCATTCTATAGATGGAGTTAGGGCTAATTACTGTGGTGGCCATTTGACCCAATGGTAAATATTTCCACAATAATATAGATAAAAACTATGGCTGGCTAATCAAAGTCACAGAAACTAATTTAGTGCAACTAGATAGTAAAGAAGCAGTAAATGAATCAAGACGGGTAGTGTCAAGTCAACCGTCAAGTGTCAGATTACGAAGGACATAGGGCACAATTCTAAAATCAAATTAATCAATAATTATATTAGACGCAGATTAACGCTGATTAACGCAGATACAACCTTAAATCAGCGTTAATCTGTGTTAATCAGCGTCTTGAAAATTACTGAAAAATATAACCGTGTCAGATCATATATGTTGCAATATTGTATGGTTGACACGACACTAGTCTTACATGTAACATATAGTGAATGAAAAGTATCTTTTCATTTAAATAATTATATCGGCCTATTAACCACATGCGCCCCACTTATGCTATCGAATGTGTGCGATTGCTCATGTGCTGAGTAGGAAGGGGATACGTGCGGGGGCCTTAGGTGTTGATTGGTGCTGCCGGCAGCGAGCATAGCTGTTGAAATATATAATTCATATAATCTTTAAGCTAAAGCGTACACATAGCGTAATTGCATGGCTGGCACGTTACAGCACCACATCTGCATCACTCATATTCTTAGCAGCCAAGCCCATAATGGAATATAAATGATCTTTTTGGAATCCACTAAAACTTCACCAAAATAATCATCTGTGATTATGAACCCTTCATCCAGACCAAAGAATTGCATCCCTCTGACAAGTGCAGTTTCTTCCCTTTTTCTGGTTCCCTGGTCCCTTATATCATAACTTACCTGAACAAGCTCTGTTATTTTCAATCCTTGCTTAATAGCAAAATCAACTTCATTTCCATTCTTCCAGTAGTAGATGCTACACCCCCTCAACCTCAGATCAATAAAAACAAGATTCTCCATCAACCGTCCTATATCCTGCGAAAACCTAAATGATACAGCATTTCTCAAACCGCAGTCTATAAAATATACCTTCCTGGAATTTTTCATCTGCTCCTTAACCGAATATGCAAATTTAGGCACCTGGAAAGACAGGTATGATCTCTCAAAATATGACAAGTAATCCTTTATTGTATTTTCATGCATACCTATAAGCTTCCCCAATTTGTGATAATTGATGGTGTTTGAGATATTGCTGAGCAGGTAATATGCCGCATCTTCCATTTTAGTGACATGCCTGATCTCGAAGCGTGGAATGATGTCCCTGTACAGTATATCCTTATAGTATTCTTTCAGGACAAATTCCCGCTCATCATCATCCATCCGGAGTATCTCGGGAAATGTTCCGTACTGCAGCATCGAAGATAAATAATGCCGCATAACATCTTTTTTGGAGTAGTTTTTTTCATAGACCACCTTTACATCTGCCGATCTTATTATTTGCTCACCTTTTAACCGCAGGACTTCATTAAAATTGAATGGGTATACTTCAAACTGCAGATTCCTACCTGTCAGGAGTGTTGCCGGTTCTGAGGACAGCAGGGTTGAGTTTGACCCTGTTACTATGAATTTTACAGTTCTACTAGATCGTATGTGAATTTTATCCATTTTTCCCATCCCGGGATGCTCTGTACCTCATCGAAGAACAGGTAGACCCTGCCTGTGGGATTCTTAAGTTTCAGGTAATCACTGTAGAAACCGTCCAGGCCCCGGGTATCGCTTCTTATTTGCATATATGCCGGGTCATCAAAATTGGCATACAGTATGTTCTCTGCTGGTGTACTGTGCAAGAGTGTATCAATGAGCTGGTACAATAGGTATGATTTACCAGACCTTCTGACCCCGGTTATTGCGAGAATATATTTTGTTTTGAGGAATGACTCAACCCAGGCCTTAATGTCCCGTTCCACTCCCACCGGAAACTTTTCATCTCTCTAATGTCTATTCTGTTTTATCAGTATTTCTTCGTATGCCATTATACTATAGTGTAGTGAGAATAATATTCAATTTTTTCCCAGTATATTATGGATATTCATTGATTCATTAGCACTATATTAATAACAAAATAAACGTGACTATTCAGCCCTTCTCTAATTTTGTCCAACTCATTTAGTTTCTCCAGTTCCGAAACTAAAATATCCACTTTATACACTATCCAGAAATGGAACAAATGGCTTTCCATTGAAAACAGCTCCAATTGCATCAATAACAGAAAGCTCATTTTTCTTCACAGTAGAAATGTACCCTCTAATGCGGCAAAAGGAACATGCGCCCTGAACACTTCTGAAAGTACCTGATATTTTCTGCTGTACTTTCATCATTCTGACATCCCTCTCTGCTATATTATTATCAAATGGGACATCAAAATCATACATAAACCTGAGAATATCGCCTTTGTAGCCTACAAATCGGTCCAGTAAATTTTTCGGTTTGGTCTGTTTCTTTCTACCTCGCTTCTTTGGTTTTGTATCCAAATCCAAAGGAGGTGGATTTTCTTCAAGTCCCATTTTAGTGATGTAGTCATACATCGTTTCAAAATCTTTAATCTGCCCGTGCGTCAAAGAATCAGACGTTTCTCTCGTTTCATCCACACATCCTTTGATAACAAGAAGCAAATCCTCCATCTGCCCTGACCATTTCTGTTCATAATTTTCAGAGATGCTCGTTAATTCCCTTAAGAGATGGGCATCACAAAGTCCATGATCACAGAGATATTTATAGTACGCTTTCCAGAAATCATGGACTATAACACCCTTATAATTTTGTAGAATACCCATGTCATCCATAGCTTCAGAACCTCTTTTTGGGTGAGCAAAATAATATGTCATGTTAGCAGTACAGGCTACATGAAGCCAGTTACGTATTCCAATTATTCTCACCCCGGTTTCATCACAATGGATGACAGGAG
>Ga0255366_10257_pt1 | contig 10849 bp, 10 predicted proteins | sample ANMaggSeSYBR01C4_FD_182086 | JGI IMG/M metagenome (GOLD analysis project Ga0255366, IMG submission 182086) | Sediment cell enrichment communities from methane seep in Santa Monica Basin, California, United Staets - ANME aggregate JGI... | ecosystem: Environmental > Aquatic > Marine > Cold seeps >... | reverse complement strand
ATTATTATAAATGATGAAGATCAAAAGGCAAAAGCTTTAATTAATCTTGGAGATGCCAGTTATTATTTGGATGAATATGAAGACGCAGTTGGTTTTTACATGAGGGCATTAAATGCAGAAAGAAATAAAAAAAACGATACTATAACAGCTGAATTATACTTTTCTCTTGGGTTGGCATTTTCCGGCAAAAACATTAATGATACGGCCATTTTATACATACAGAGATCAATTAAAATTGAGGAACAATTAAGTCGTGATCAACAATTATCAAATCTCTATTATCATCTCGGTAATATTTACCACTCTTCAGGTGATTTTCAACAAGCCCTTGTATATTTTCAACAAGCCCTGATCATTGAAGAGAGCAGTTTAGATAAAAATAGAATTGCAGAAATTAATAATTACATTGGAATTGTTTACTTTGATCTTGGAAGTTTCGAGAAAGCATTAAAATACTATCTTGAATCACTGAAATTAGTAGAAGAATTGCAAGATAAGCAGGGCATTGCACATACACTAAATAATATTGGAATTGTTTACTATGAGTGGGGAAACAAGGAAAAAGCGCTTGAATATTATCAAAAATCTTTAAGAATAGAAGAAGAGCTTAATAATAACATAGGAATTGCAGATTCCTATAATAATATTGGCATAATTTATAGCGATTGGGACCAGAACGAATTAGCCATTGATTTTTATAATAAAGCCATTGATATTTATGATGAATTCGGGGATGATCATGGAAAGGCTTATGCAATGAACAATATTGGAGAAAGTTTTTTTGAATTAGGTGATCATGATAATGCCTTACAATATTTAATGAATTCGTTAAAGATTGAGCAAAAACTCTGCAATAAATTAGGTATAGCGCAATCGTTTCATACTATCGGCAGGGTTCATTTTAAACTTGGCGATTTAAATAAAGCATATGACTATAACACAAAAAGTTTCAAAATAGCTGATTCGCTGAAATTATCATCAGTCCTCCTAACAAATTATGAATTGTATTATGAAATTTTTGAAAAGAGAAATAACCATTTAAAAGCTTTAGAATTTTACCAACTTTACGCAGGGCAAAAAGATACAATCTTTAATAAACAATTCCATAATAATCTGGCAGAAATACAGGCTAAATATGAGATAGACAGAATTGACAGGGAAAGAGAGTTGATGTTAATAGAATATCAGGAAAAAGATAAAGAGATTAAAACCCAACGATTGTATCTCGTAGTAATATTTGTTTTAATGTTGGTTTTCGGGGCTCTTGTTTATTATGATATAAAGACGAAAATCAGGGCTAATAAAAAATTAATAAATATTAATAAGGAGATTACCGAACAAAAGGAAAAGTTAACCGAAACCCTCGAAGAGTTAGGTAAAAGCGAAACAAAGTATAAAAATCTCGTTGAGCATTCACCAACAGGCATTATTTATATCGACAAAAAAGGTAAAATACTGGAAACCAACAAAAAGATTCTTGAAATATTAGGATCTCCCAGTGAAGAGGACACAAAAGAGATAAATTGCCTGAAATATCCTCCTTTGCAGGAATTAGGTCTGTCTGATGCCATATTGAAATGTATTGAAACAGGAAAAATGTTTTTTAATGAGGCCTCGTACAAATCCAAATGGGGTAAAAAAGTTTTCCTGAGATATTATATTACACCCATTAAAAACAGGCTGGGAAACGTATCGAGTTTGATAATAAATGTTGAAGATGTTACCTATTCAAAAGAGGCTGAAAGGTCGAAGAAACAATCGGAGTTAAAATACCAGGTTTTGGTTGAAAATTCACTACAGGCCATGTTGGTTGTACAGGAAGGGGAGTTGATTTTTGCTAATTCCAGAATGGAAGAGTTAACGCTGTATAAATTTGATGAATTAACAAACAAAAACACTGACTGGCTTAAAGTATTGATTCATCCTGATGATTATGATCTTGCGCGTCAAACAATTTACCGTGCACTGAAAGGGCAAAAAACCCCAACCCGGAACCAGCTCAAATACATTCGAAAAGATGGAAAGGTAAGGTGGATTGAGACTCAAGGTACTATTATTGACTATAATGGAAGCCAGGCAATTCTTGTTGTCGCCATAGATGTAACTGAGCGAAAAGAAACAGAGTCAATTTTAATTGAATCGGAAAAACAGCTTCAAAATGTCAATGCAATGAAGGATAAATTCTTTTCAATTATTGCCCACGACCTTAAAAATCCTTTCAATGCTATTTTGGGCTTTTCAAACTTGCTTTATGAGGCATATGATAATTTTGATGAAAAACAACGCAAAAACTTTATTAAAAACATTTGCGAAGCATCGGAAAATACATTTAAGTTGCTTCAAAACCTGCTTGAATGGTCCAGAACCCAAACCGGTAACATTGAATATAATCCGGTGTTGATTGATATAAGTGTTTTGGTAAAAGAAAATATTTCCGAATTGAAATCAGCCGCTACCAACAAAAAATTAAAGATCTTCTCTAAAATTCATTCTCCAACAAATGTTTTTGCAGATGAAAATATGGTTAAGGTAGTAGTTCGAAACTTACTTTCCAATGCAATTAAGTTTACGAAACCAGGCGGAAAGGTCGAATTTACTTTCAGCGATAAAGGGGATTTTATTGAAATATGTGTTGCGGATACAGGCATAGGAATTGAAAGTAAAAACTTAAAACGGTTGTTTCGGATTGATGATCAGTTTAAAACTCCCGGAACTTTAGAAGAGCAAGGTTCAGGTTTGGGATTAATATTATGTAAGGAGTTCGTCGAGAAGAATGGTGGCAAAATTTGGGCTGAAAGTAATTTTGAATCCGGCAGTAAGTTTAAATTTACATTACCGGCACATAAAACATAGCAAGCTTATTATTATCAGAGGAAATTTGATTTATTTTATATTTTTACAGCGATAAAAATTTACTTAAGAAATTGGCTGACAAATCACAAAATAATGAACTTAATGCCCTCATCAGTATGCTGGATGAGCCAAGTGATGCTATGTTCGATCAAATCAGGAATAAAATATTGTATTATGGAATAAATGCGGTTCCTCATTTGGAAAATGCATGGGACAATTCATTTGACAATAATATCCAGACAAGAATTGAGGATATTATTCATATCATTCAGCTTGATAGCTTGAAATCAGAATTAAATGACTGGGTGCAGCGAGGTCATCATGATTTGTTTAAAGGTTTTTGCCTTGTTTCGAAATACCAATACCCTGATTTGAACGATGCAGAATTAAAAGACAAAATTGAAAATATAGAAAAGGATATTTGGCTTGAGTTAAATGATAATCTGACCGCACTTGAAAAAATCAAAGTGATTAACCATATCTTATTTGATATTCACCGGTTTGCTGGAAATAAAACAAACATTGATGCTCCGCAAAACCTTTTCATAAATAACCTTCTTGAAACCAAGAAAGGCAATCATTTATCGATTGGTATCTTGTATATTATTCTTACGCAAAAGCTGGGAATCCCTGTATTTGGTGTTAACTTACCCCAGCATTTTATTCTTGCTTATGTTAGTGAAATTTCAGAAGAGAGAGTTTCGGCGGCCAATGAGAGCGACGTGCTTTTTTATATTAACCCTTTCAATAAAGGTGCAGTATTTACACAGCGCGAAATAGAATTATTTGTTAAGCATTTAAAATTAAAACCAAATTCTAAATATTACGAACCATGCGATAATATTACCATAATTAAGAGGCTTTTCGAAAATATTATCTATTCATATAAAAAACTTGGGTATCTCGATAAGGTTGAAGAGTTGAGAAATATTGTTCAAGTATTCTAATCCTGCAACAAATCTTCCTTATATTTATTAATCAAGGATTATGCGAACACTTTTAAAATTGTCTTATATAATATTTTTATATCTGTAAAAAACCCCTTCTCTTTTATATATTGTAAATTGAGTACCAGCTTTTCAGGCATTATTTTTTCAATATATACTTTTTCCGGGTCACCAAAGGTCGCCAGGATTTCACTTTCATTAATATATTTCATGGAGGCATAGTCGGTCAGGCCTGGTTTTACCGACAAAACTTTTAATTGTCCGTAATTATACAAATCAACATATTTTCTAACCTCAGGACGAGGGCCAACAAAGCTCATTTCGTCCTTTAAAATATTGTACAATTGAGGAAGTTCATCGAGCTTATATTTTCTCAGCCATTTCCCGGCTTTTGTTATCCTATTGTCTTCTTCGCCAATTGTCAGCAAGCCGGCTTTATCGGATTTTTCCACCATTGTGCGAAACTTAATCAAACCAAAATCCGTGTTGTTTTTACCCACACGTTGCTGGAAATAAAAAACACCGCCTTTTGAGTCAACAACAATAATTATCGATAATATTATAAATAATGGGGAGAGAATGATTAATCCCAAAACAGAAAACAACAAATCGAAAAGTCTCTTTACCATTTATGCTGTTATTGGTTGTCAGTCAAAATTTATGGTGATGATAATAAAAGTTGGCATTTGAATGCCAATGTTAATAAGATTATATAGCACTTTCAAATTGCTTTAGAAAACGGATATCATTTTCGAAAAACAACCGAATATCATTGATCTGGTATTTTAGCATGGCCGTTCGTTCTATTCCCATCCCAAATGCAAAACCAGTGTATTTTTCACTATCAATATTGCAATTTTCAAGCACATTGGGATCAACCATCCCACATCCCAGGATTTCAACCCAGCCTGTATACTTACATACCTTACATCCTTTACCACCACAAATAAAACATGAGATATCCATTTCGGCAGAAGGCTCAGTGAAAGGGAAATAGGATGGCCTGAATCGGGTCTGTGTTTCAGTGCCAAAAAACTCTGTAGCAAAGTGATATAATGTTTGTTTCAGGTCAGCGAATGAAACATTTTCGTCTATATATAATCCCTCAACCTGGTGAAAGATACAATGCGCCCTGGCTGAGATTGCTTCATTACGAAAAACCCGGCCCGGGAAAATAGCTCTGATAGGAGGTTTTTCTTTCTCCATTACACGTATTTGAACCGAAGATGTATGGGTTCGTAACAGGATGTCGGGATTTTTTTCAATAAAAAATGTATCCTGCATATCGCGTGCAGGGTGTTCCTCTGGGAAGTTTAAAGCAGAAAAATTATACCAATCACTCTCAATTTCCGGACCTTCAGATACGACAAAACCAATCCGTGAGAAAATATTGATTATTTCATTCCTCACAATTGTTATAGGATGTCGTGATCCCAATTCGATAAAATTAGCCGGTAAAGTTAGGTCGCTCGAAGCATTAGCTCCGTCATCTTTTTTATCAAAAACGCTTTTTAACTCATTTACTTTTTCCTGAGCTTTGTTTTTTAACTGGTTTAGAATTTGGCCCATCTCCCTTCTTGCATCAGGAGGTACGCTTTTCATTTCAGAGAAAAGGCCAGGAACAATTCCCTTTTTACTGAGAAATTTAATCCTAAACCCTTCAACCTGTTCCTGGGTTGCGGCCTTGAATGAATTTATTTCTTCAATATATGCATTAATTTTATCCTTCATTACAGGAATAAATTATTCTAATATTTTAATCGACATAGTTACATCCTTAACGGGTTTGTCGCCAGGGCCTGTTTGCACGGCGGCAATTTTATCAATGACATCAAGCCCTTCTATTACTTCTCCGAATACAGTATATGAACCATCAAGATGTGGTGTTCCTCCAATGGTCGAATAAACCTCAATTTGTTCATCGGAATAAGCATATCCTGTTCTTGAACCCATCATGGAAACCTGATCAGCAGGTGTAACTCTTCCCTGAACGATATAAAATTGTGAACCTGACGAGGCTTTTTCAGGATTTACCTGATCACTTTGTCTGGCAGCTGACAAAGCACCTTTTTTGTGATATAAACCGTAAACAAACTCTGCTGGCACTTTATACCCCGGGTCCAGCCTGCCATCTGCATTTTGCCCTCCCTGGATCATAAACTTACTAATTACCCTATGAAATGGTGAATTTTCATACCATCCTTCATTTACAAGTTTCATAAAATTATCCCTATGCTGTGGGGTTTCGTTATAAAGAACCGCTGTCATATCACCGTAATCGGTACTTATTAAAACTTTAACTTGTTTTTCCTGGGAAAAAACTACTGAGGCAAATACAAAGTTTGCCATTAATGTCAATACAACAAATTTTTTCATTTCAACTTACGTTTTAATTATTAATTATTCTTACAGGTGTGCAAAAATAGCAAATAATTGAATATTTGAACCCCTTAATAAGAGAAAGTGAAAATGCTATTTATTATTTCGTTTATCAAGAAAGCACTTCCTGCATAACGGAACATACCTGTCGGTTTCTCCAAGTAAAACCAGGCTTTTATTTTCAACCAGGCGGTGGGAATATTGAGCCAGGCTTCCACAGTCTATACAAATAGCATGAACTTTCGTAACGTATTCAGCGGTTGCCATAAGTGCGGGAATAGGGCCAAATGGATTTCCTTGGAAATCCATATCAAGTCCGGCAATAATCACCCTGATGCCATCATTAGCAAGCAAGTTACAAACAGCAGCCAGCTCATTGTCGAAAAACTGGGCTTCATCTATACCCACAACATCCACATCGTTTGCTAGCAGAACTATTTGCGATGCAGTTTGAACAGGTGTTGATTTAATGGATGTTTCATTATGAGAAACAACATTTTCTAAATTGTACCGGATATCAATGGCCGGCTTAAATATTTCCACGCTCTGCCTTGCTATTTTAGCACGGTTCAACCTGCGGATAAGTTCTTCGGTTTTGCCTGAGAACATTGACCCGCAAATTACCTCAATCCACCCTCCTCCCCTGGGTTGTTTTGTTGTATTCTCTAAAAACATGAATGTTGCTGTGCTTAATTTTTATAATTTTATTCCCTTGAATATTTTACAAAGTTAGTTAATTAGCTCTTTCAAAAAGAAATTGAATAAAAACTGTGGTAATGAAAAACAACGTAGATTTTAAACAAATAGAAAAGGTGTTGGATGAACTTAGTAAGCTGATAAAAAATCAAAAAACCGACAAAAAACAAATTTCCCAGCTGGACATTGACCTTGCAAAGGAAAAAGTCCGTAAGATATATGACGTTCTTTTAAACATTAGTTTTACAGAGGAGGTCACTACTTCTCCATCAAATAATGAAAATGAAGAAAATCAGACAGTCGTAATAAAATCAGAACCTGAAGTAGAAATGACCCGGATTGAAACAAATGTGAAAATAGAGGAAGGGGAAGATCCCGGGGTTACGAAGAAGAAAGATCAGGAAAAGCCTGTCATAGAGAAAACTGATCAGGATGAAATTGTTAAAAAGGCGAGCGCCCCAGGTTCAATTGATTTATTTTCGGATCCCAAGAGGGATGAAAAAGTTTCAGTAGTAGATAAAATATCGGAAAATCAACAATCAGAATCTGTTGCTGAAAAAATACAAAAGGATAAAACTACCAGCCTAAAACTTGCCATCGGAATTAATGATAAATTTTATTTTATCAACGAATTGTTTGATGGAAACATGAAAGAGTACAATGATACGATTGATAAACTGGATAGTTTTGAAACTTTAAACGATGCCTATGAGTACCTGAATTCACTGATTGAGAAATATAAGTGGGCAAAGGATTTGGATGCATATATTCAATTGGTCGGATTTATTGATAAAAAACTGAAATAAAGTATTTGTGAAAAAACTCATCATACTCATCGCAATTACAATTTGTTTTTCTAACCTTTTTGGTCAGGACAGAGATTACGCAAGATATATCATTGACACACTATCATCTCCGGGAATGCACGGAAGAGGATATGTAAATAATGGCGACAAAGTAGCTGCTGAGTTTATTAAAAACGAATTCATAAAGTCTGAACTGAAGAATTTTGCAGATGATTACTTTCAAGAATTTTCAATTCCTATTAATACATTTCCTGATACAATTAATGTATATATTAACGACAAACCACTAATATCCGGAGAAGATTTTGTAATATTTTCTTCTTCCCCAGCTGTTTCCGGCACTTTTGAGTTATTTTGGCTTTTATTGGATTCAGCCGGTGTGCTTCAGCCTGTTGGAGAGTTTGGGATGATTGACATAACCGATAAGGTCATTGTTACAGACATGAATCAAAAGGATTTCAAGGATGGTGGTAACTTTAATTCAAAAGGTATAATTTTCTTAAAAGAGGATAAAGTTTGGTGGCACGTTTCTAATGGAAAAGAGGTTTTGGACTATTTCAAATTGCAGATAATTAGTGATAAAATACCAATTTCTTCAAAGACAATTACTATCAAGGTGAATAACACTTATTTTACAGATTACCAAACGCAAAATGTAATTGGTTTTGTGGAAGGCAAGGTAGAGCCAGATAGTTTTTTGGTTTTTACGGCTCATTATGATCATCTTGGTCAGATGGGTGCCGATACATACTTTCCCGGCGCTAATGATAATGCCAGCGGGACGGCTATGCTACTTAATCTTGCCAGACATTATTCCTTATCAGAAAACCGGCCCGACTATTCTATTGTCTTTATGGCCCTTAGTGCAGAAGAAGTGGGACTCTTGGGATCGGAATTTTATGCCACAAACCCATTGTTTCCTCTTGAGAGAATTAAATTCCTTGTCAACCTTGATATGGTAGGTTCCGGAAGTCAGGGAGTCAAAGTGGTAAATGGATCGATTTTTAAAGATAAATTTAATTTATTGGTAAAACTTAATACAAAACATGAATACATTCGCAAGGTAGAAGAGCGTGGAGAGGCTGCAAACAGCGATCATTATCCGTTTTATGCTCAGGGTGTTCCTTGTTTTTTTATTTATACTCTGGGTGACGAATGTAAAGAGTACCATAATATTTATGATGTATCTGACAATGTTCCTTTAACGGAATATGATGACTTTTTCAAACTATTGCTGGATTTTATAAACACATTTTAATCGCAATGTCAAAACTTTTCATCGTTCCTACACCAATCGGAAACCTGGAAGATATAACCTTAAGGGCAATTCGGATATTAAAAGAGTCAGATTTAATTCTCGTTGAAGATACACGCTACACGGCAAAATTGTTACGGCATTACGATATCAAAACCAAAATGAAATCCCATCATAAGTTTAATGAACATAAAATAATCCCAGGGATTATTGATAGAATTTCTATAGGTGAAAAAGTTTCCTTAGTAAGCGATGCGGGTACCCCAGGTATTTCTGATCCAGGATTTTTACTGATCCGGGAATGTTTAAAAAACGATATTGAAATTGAATGTCTTCCGGGCGCTTCAGCATTTATTCCTGCCCTGATTAATTCAGGAATTCCATCAGATAAATTTCATTTCGAAGGATTTCTTCCGCACAAAAAAGGTCGCAAGTCAAGACTGGAATCCCTTAGCTCCCTAAATACTACAATGGTTTTTTATGAATCCCCATTCAGGCTTGTAAAAACGCTTGATCAGTTAATTGAGCATTTTGGAGCGGAACGGATTGCTTCGGTTTCGCGCGAACTCACTAAAATCCATGAAGAAACAAAAAGAGGTACCCTACATGATCTAAATGAGTATTTTTCAAAACGAATTGTAAAAGGGGAAATAGTTATCGTTATAGGAGGTAAAGATTAATATCTTGTTCGGTAATGAACAAAATTGTAAAAGATCGAACACAATTCAAAAATTACCCACCATTAGTTTTTTGATGTAAAAGATTGTTTACTAAGGGTATAATCTTTTTGGCATATAGTTCGCTCTATAACCTACCAGATTGATTTAAACCATGGAAACTTTATCAAATCAAACGTAAAGCAAACAACCGTTCTCACCTTTTACTACCATAAAGGTTTATGTTGGATTTGGCAACGTGCTTCAGGGTCCCGCGATTAGCGGGACCTTTTTTTCTTGAAAAGCTTAATTTTGTATCTAAGTCCTGAAAATGATTAAGTATGCCCCCATTAAAATAACAGAAGAGATGAATTTTATCATTTGGGATGTTGTAACTTACTCCATCCATAAATTATAACTTAAAAAATTGAATTGAATAAGTGAAAGTAAGGTTAAGGAGAATTATAAACCTGAAGCGTAGTACCATCATAGTCCGTAAAATATTGTTTTAATGGCAGGTTTGAGGGACCTCCTGCAGGCATACCGTCTAAAATACTATATTGCGACATACAACACGAATCTATCAATAGTATACCTGATAGGTCAACTTCAACTATGGCATCTTCTTCTTCAGGATCATAAGGGCAGGTTCGCTCAAACGCATTGAAATTAAACTGGTCGATCCTGTAGATGAGAACTCCCCGGTACCCTTCGTAATCATAGTATTTCCAATTACCTACCGGAATAAAATCTATACCGTCGGGTTGGAGAAAAAAGTTTACATAAACATTGGGAATAATTCCTTCCTGTGTATCTTCATCATCTTTGCAGGCAATTACCAAAAATAGTAGTGAAAATACTATTAATATGTTTTGTATAGTTTTATTAAAGTACATGAGTTCTTAAAAACAAAATTAATAATTTATTAATTTCGGCAATTGAACAACGTTAATATAATAATAATATTGAATGTCTTTGGTAAAATTTACTGATAAGATAATGAAGTTTTGTAAATTTAGAGCGTTGGTTTTTGCTCTTGTTGTTGTTTTGTTTATATCAGGATGTAAAATACTTGGATTTAATAACCCTGAAAAGAAAGCCAGGGAACAGCAGGAAAAAGAAACAAAAAAAGCTGATAAGGCACACCAGAAGGATGTGAACAGGCATTATAAGATGCAAACTAAAGCTACCCAACGAAGGATGAAGAAGAATAAAAAATCGGCTAAAAAGAAAAACCGGGGCAAAAAGAACAAATCG
>Ga0255366_10256_pt1 | contig 10851 bp, 11 predicted proteins | sample ANMaggSeSYBR01C4_FD_182086 | JGI IMG/M metagenome (GOLD analysis project Ga0255366, IMG submission 182086) | Sediment cell enrichment communities from methane seep in Santa Monica Basin, California, United Staets - ANME aggregate JGI... | ecosystem: Environmental > Aquatic > Marine > Cold seeps >... | reverse complement strand
GTGCCGGGGATTATCGCGTTTATCAGCGTGCTTTTTCCGACGCCCGACGCTCCGGCAAGGACGCTTCGCTTTCCGTGCAGGGCCATGCGTATTTCATCGAGTCCCTGGCCGGTGACGGCAGAGCAAAGGATCATGTCTAATTCCCGAGTACGGAAATCGTCGAGGATTATCTCCGTATCTTCACTTTTTTCGAGGTCGATTTTGTTCACCAGCAATATGGGGGTGAGTTCTCCGCGTTCGGCGATGATGAGGAATCGATCTATCAAGCCCCTGCTGAGGCGGGGTTGTTGGGTGGCTGTCACGATCAGCAGCACGTCCATGTTGGCAACCATGATTTTATCGAACGTTTCATCGTCGTAGGCGTCGCGTCTTTTTACGGCGCGAGGCCGTGGTCTTGCCAGTGCTGACCTTCGCGGTTTGCGTGAAAGAATCATACCGTCGGCGCGGTCCTTGTCGGATTCCGAGGCGTCGGTGTGTTCGTTGCGGGTAAGCGCGACGGTTACGTCGTCCCCGACCGCCAGCGCGCTTGAACCTTCCGCAGCCCGGTAAGTTTTGGCAATACCGCACAGAAGTTGATCGGCTCCAACGCGGACGATCACGCCTCCGGGATAAAAACCGACGATCATCCCGTCGGCTTTGGGCATGGACTCGATACCGATATCCGCACGGCTGGGGTCGCTGTCGGCCCGGCCCGGTTGGAGTTTGATCGCCTGGGCTGAAAGCTTCTGCCTGCGCGCAGTATCATCCTTGTCATCCTGGCCGCCGACATAGCGACTGAACCAGTCCTTGATACGACGCTCCGATTTGCCCTTACGCCTGGCCATTAAATACTTTCAAGCAAATTGTTTTATGAGTTTCCAGATTACCATCGCCATTGTCGAGAGGATTATCAGGGCGAAGTATTTTTTGAATCGGTCGCCGTGAATTTTCTGGCAGAGGTAGGCGCCGAGTTGCACGCCGATTGAGCTTCCCAGCATCATCAGCATCGCTATCGCAAGGCTCACGTTGCCCGCCCACGAGTGGGCGATGGTCGAGCTGACGGCAGAGCACAAAACGATAATCAGGCTGACGCGTACCGCGTAACCGGACTTGATGCCGACTGCGATTATCAGCAGCGGCATGTAGACGACTCCTCCGCCGATGCCCAGGAAACCGGCAGCTATACCGCAAATCATCGCCAGGATCATCACTCCGGGAATGCTGAAGGTCTTGTCTTTTTCGCCGAGGACGGGCCACTGCGGACCGATCTGAATTCGCTGGAGAATATGCGGGCACTTGTCGGCTTTGACGGGTTTGATCGTCAGGAATGCGACTATCCCCAAGACCACCAGCAGGACAACGCGAATGGTGACTTTGAAGTAAATCTGCTGCGACGGATCACTCCACATGCGGTTAAGTTGCGACAATAATATGCTTCCGCAAAGTGCGCCAAGAGCGGCTGCGATTGCGATTGTGAACCCCAGGCGGAATTTGACATTTCCGAAACGCAGGTGTCGGCGAAGCCCCGTTGCGGCGATTCCCACTGCGTGACAGCTTGACGAACCGATCGCGAAACGCTCGGGCAGTCCCATGATCTCCATGAGAATTGGCGTCAGCAGGAAACCTCCGCCGATTCCGAACAATCCTCCAACCACGCCTATAAACGCTCCGATGCAGACAAGGGCCGCCATCGTGCCGGGATCCGCCATTGCTTGCGTCGGGTCGAGCCAAACGGGAATCATCGCTTGTCTCCCGCACGGCTGCGGATGCGATGAAAAATCAACTCGACCATCAATCCCCATAATACCGGGCAAAGCAGACAAAGTGCAACCAATGCGATTTTCTCGACAAACACCACATCAAGCTCCCAGAAACTCCAAATATTTTGCGTCGGAAAACAATTTTAATGCTATCTGATGGAATATACTATCGTTTTTTCGATAATGAGAGCTTGACGATGAGATTGAATGTCGAATAATCTTAGACACGTACATTTTACGGAGCCATCTCATGAACAGAACAATTGCGATAATTTTTTTAACCCTGGCCACGGGCGTTCTTGCGGGCTGTCCGCGGATAACAAAGCCTCGCGGCAAGGAGATGTTGGGAGAGGGGAAATTCTTCACCGTCGCTATCGAGCAGGATGGGCGGTGCGTTGGCCTGGTGAATAATCGGGCAAGACTCGACAAGAAACCGTTTACGGTAATTCTAACGTTTTCAATGTCTGATGGTGTGATGGTAAACGCCTCCACGAGTCCATCGCTTTTGAAGGCTGTCCAAGCCGGGCGGTCCGTGCAGGAAATCCTGCCAATACCCATAAGGGGACTTCCCGAATATCTTGGTAATCTGCAACAGCAGATATTTATCACCGATAAGGGGTACAATTACTGGTATCGTATAGGAGACAACCATCGTTTCGACGATGTGACCGAATCCAAAGGGCGATTCGTCTGCCGCCGGAGAATCGCAAACGTCCACATGGAAGGGGCGACGGCTCTGATACCCATCGGCTCGCTGAATGCAAGCGCATTGCACCTGGTATTCGTAAAAACCATCTTGCAGGCAAAGCAACGCGTCCCGAAACAAACCGAGTACCTGACGCTTGTATTCGAGTAAAACCGAAGGCCAGAAAACGACAAATCACAGAGCCGCAGAGGCAGCTGAGGAAACCGAGGGAAACTAACGTTAGTTTCCCTCTGTTTCCTCAGCTTCCTCTGCGGCTCTACGGCTCTATGGTTTTTTCCATTTACTCAGGGGGGTCATTTTGGGAGCCGGGATTTTTTTCCATCGCTTACCGATTGGCTTCAGGAAAACCCGAAGCCGCAGTTTATCGCCGACTTTCGGTTTGACACGGAAGACGAGCATTGAAATGCCCTTGTTGGAACGTTCTCCTTTGCCTTGCGGTGGGGGGGGAGACGATCTCGAATTTCGCACCTGCCGGCTCAAGAATTTCGATTGTCAGCGTCTTTTTATTTTTTCTGAGTGTAGCGGTCGATCCTTTCAATTCTATTTTCGCTTCGGTAGCCATCGCCCATCGGATTTCGGAATTATCCAGGCAATTTATCTCATCCTGAATCAGCACCGCCGACCGCTCGATCATCATAACGCCTCGCATCACTTTTTTTGCCTGCTGGCGATATGCGTTGGTCATATTGACGATGGCATGGGTGCGTTTTGGCGTCGAGGCATAATCGACGATTTTGCTGGCGGTGTCCTCCCACTCGACGCGTTGAAGTTTATCTCCGATCATCAGGGTATTATGGCTTCGCGAGTTCACGCGGAAATATTTCCACCTCGCCTCGTATTCTCCCCAGTTCCAATATCCCGGTACGTTATAATTTTCCGGTCCGATATCCAGTGCCCATTCCACGCCGTCGGTATCGAGCACGAACGATCCGATATCCATGTGCGGGTGGCTTAGGGAATTTTGTCCGCCTTTGAATCCGAGGAACATTGCATTTTTATCTCCCCACGCACCTCGCATGGTCACGACGTCGGCTTTTCCGCGGAAAAATTTGTCCAGCGGAAGTTCGCTCGCTTTGGGAACTCCGCCGAGTTCGTTGAACCATGCGATTGCCCATACGGAAGATGAATATTTACCAGCCGCTGCACTTTTTTCGAGCTGACGGCGGTAGGACCACGCGTACAGGGGATTGTTGAATTTCTTCGCCAGCCAGAACAGGATCGGACAATATCCCGAAGCCCGCCTGCTGCAATCGGAAAAGTTAAAACTTCTCGTTTCGCTCGGGCGACGCATGTACACCGGAAAGCTCCCGGTTTTGCTGAATCCCTCTATTTTGGAAAGCCCAAAATCCTTGCCCAGTGCGCCGTCAAGGGCGGCGATAAGAAGTACGTTGTAAGTCGTACCGAAGCCCCAGTACCCCGGACCTTCGTAACAGCATCCGTCGGGTTTGTACGAGGTCATTCCACCGGCGCGAACCGACGCGACGGCGCGGGAAATTATATCCCTCGCCAGTTCGGGTTCCTCATCCGCAAGAGCTACCGCACCGGCTACCAGGCCGCCGTTGCAGACCAGGTTCCAGTTGCTGTGATTGTCACTCCACCACATTTTTTCGCGATAGGCCTTAGCCCCGGCTTGGAGACCTTTTTCGACGATGGCTTTGCGTATCGTGGCGCGATCCTTTTTGCTCAGGGCGTCGTAAAGCCAGTCGTACCCAGCCGCCATTCCAAACGTCATCTCCGCCACGTCGAGAAAGTGGCGGGGGTTCCATGTCTCAGCGGCTGCACATGCGAGCATTTCTTTTGTTGCGCGCTTAAGAAAACGTCGATCACCACTCAGGCGATACGCCATCGCCGATACCTGTATCTTGTCCCTCGAACGCCTTGCATGCCCGACCAGTTTTTTCAGCTTGTCATCTTTGCGGAACAGGTCATACCTGGCGAGCGGTTCAGTCAACATCTTCACCGCACGGGCCTTCAACGATTCGATCATCTTACGCAGAAGCTCGTTCTTCTCAGCCAGTTTTTCAATCCGCTCCTGATCGTCAGCCGTAAACAATAACCGCGGGCGTTCTTTACGCAGAGTTGACAGCACATCCGTTTTCGCATTAACAGCCATTTTACCTGACTCCGTTTTACCACAGCCGAAACAACCCGTTACCCAAACCAACGATAACATCAATACAATTACTTTTTTTCGCATGAACTATTCCTTTGATATTCGATAACCATATTAGCCGCGAACTTCGCGAGCCACAGAAACAAATGATAAATGAAAGGACAAGGGCAGAGCCATGAATCCCGGTACGCTGGAATCAGTGGTTTGACTGTTTTTGTCGTTCTGTCGTTGTCTTTGTCGTTTCATTTAACATTTAGCATTTATCATTGAGCATTTGTCGTTTGTTGCGGGCATAGTATACAGTATTGGTAAGCCAAAATGGTGAATCAGGCAAAAAAAGTATAGTTTAATCAGAAGTGTCCCCGTAATTGGTCTTCTCATACGGAGGAAATGCTTATTCGCCTTGTCGGCTTGACCAGTATCCCGGATTGCGATGCAGGTGCATGACGGCGATAATGATGATTTGATCCGGCAGGATTCGGAAAAGAATTCCAAATGGAAATGTCCTGGTTAAGCAACGATGCACGTCGATTTCGACGATGGGATAAAGCGAGGGATTGATTTCAATCTTGTTCAGGCTCTCTTGAACGCAAGCCAGAAACCGCTTACCCAAATCCACCTGTTGACTTTCATAATACGCAGCCGCCTCAATCATCTCGCCTTGCGCTTCGGGATGGAAACGTATGGGTTTCATTCCAATGTGGCGTATGCCTTTGCGAAAACTTCATCTGCATCGTGCAGATCGATCAGGCTCTGTTCAACTTCCCGGCATCGTTTGCATACTTCCGCTTTCCATTCGGGAGACAATTCGCCCGAAGGTGTGGCGTCAATGCTTTCGATGAGTTTCTCAGCTACAAAGGCCCGCGCCTGGGGAGAAAGCACAAGAGCTTCCGATATGATTTTTTCCACCGTTATGCTCATAACCCCAATTGTACTTCAAAAATGCCATGCAGTCAATTCCACGATTGAAGATAGCTGCAATTGATTTGTGAGATTTTCAAAATCAACATTGTCTCAACGTATTCCGAAAAGAACCAGAACTGCCCGCTGAAGCGAGCAGTTTTGAATTTGGGGTTTTTGGGAGAGTGCCCGGTTGTCGTAGTCCCGTTAGGGACGATGTGAAAATAGCCCAGGAATTTATTCCTGGGTAAACAAGCCCCCCAGATTCCCAGTCCCGTCAGGGACGATTGAATTATTCCGCCAGCCGTCCCTGGCGGGACTTGTTATATATCATCCCGCATACCCAGGAATCCTTCCTGGGCTATTTTCATCTTGTCTCTACGAGACAGAACCGAGCACACCCGAAACCGACATACATCAATCAACCAATATTGTGTTCCCGGGTTCCCCGTGATATTGTGCCCTGGATTTAATTTTGGGCATTGACCAGGCGTACCGATTCTGGTACGATTAACATATGGAAACTGAAAAGCGAATTCAGGTCCGTTTTTATCAGGCGGCCAGCGGTAAAGAACCAGTGCGTCACTGGCTGATGAAACTGTCGCGGGAAGATCGACTGATCATCGGCACGGATATAAAAACTGTTGAGTTCGGCTGGCCGGTTGGTCTGCCTGTCTGTCGCCCATTGGGTGACGGGCTTTTGGAAGTTCGTTCTTCGCTACGCAACCGAATTGCCCGCGTGTTGTTTTGCATTGAGGGCGATACGATGTGGTTGTTGCATGGATTCATCAAAAAACAGCAAAAGACGCCAGCCGTAGAAATGGACCTGGCTCGCAAGCGAATGCGGGAAATCCTCGCGGCGATCCGCGCAGGGAAGAAAGGAAAACGATCATGACAAAGCAAAACAAACATTCTCCTGTCGGTTCATCGTTTGATGAGTTTTTGCGGGACGACGGACTCTACGAGGAAGCAACAATAGCGGCCACCAAGCGCGTTCTGGCAATGCAGGTGGCTGAGGAAATGGAACATCAGCATATTTCCAAAACCAGGATGGCCCAGCGAATGCACACTTCGCGGTCATCACTGGAACGGCTGCTCGATCCCAACAACGAGTCGGTAACACTACAAACACTAGACAAAGCCGCCCGCTCCCTAGGCCGAAGAATCGCCGTAGCCCTGATCTGACTTCAAGGGGTTAAAGGAAACAGGCTGTTTTTTGCTTGTGTTATACTGTCTATTGTATCACGCTGCTGTTACGCTATATGACACGAATCAGTAGAGCAGAAACCGGCAGGCTGTGTTGTTACGTAAAAAAGCCTGTCCCCTTTAATCCCTTGAATTGAGAGCCAAGAGACGGTGGTTCGGGAGCGTGACGCAGTGAAATACGGGATAACGCGGCTTGTTCTGGAATGCGGGCAGTTCATCGAGTTGACAAGCGATGAGTATGATGCGGCGAAGCAAGCCAAGGTCAGTCTTGTTACTGCTCTGGGTATTGAGGAAAAGTTCAACCTCGTAATTGAAAACTATGCTGAGTTTGAGCTTGAACTGCAGGCACGAACGACCCGGTATGCGCTATTTCTGGATCATGACTGGTCCAGCTCTATGGACGACCTGCACACGATCAACCGCAGACTAGTCAATCTCCTATCTGCGGGACGTCTCTACATAGATCAAGTAAAACACGACGTGAGCGAACTCTTCGGTTCTGATTCGGAACAGCTTGGGGAGCTTAAAAAGGCTTTCGCCAAGCAATATGATGCCCATCTCGGATACCGTGTACTTGAGGCTCTTCGTAATCATGTACAACATCGAAATCTGCCTGTATACCACTTGGGGTATAGCATTGTCAGAGATCCTCATGAACAGGTCACATTAGCGAAGTATACTTGCACCCCGAGTATGAGTGTGGCGAGCATTAAAGAACAAGGTAGCTTCAAAGCCCAAGTTCTTCAGGAACTTAGAGATGGAGATGACTTGGTTGATCTCAGGCCATTCGTTCGCCAGTATGTCGCATCCATTGGCCAAGTTCACACGGACTTACGAGAGAGAATGACGAAAGCTGTTGAGTCATGGGGCGCACAAATGGAGTTGATCAAAGAGAAGTTTCGAGAGATGTACGGCGATCAGCTTGCGGGACTGGTTGTAGTTACTAAGGACGACCAAGACGTGGTGGTCGAATCATCGCACGTTGTCAAAGAGGTGATGACCCGCAGAAGGGCTCTTGAGAATAAGAATCGCTCTGTGGCCCATGTGGCAACGCATTACGTCTCGACCGAAGCCTTCGATGGTAAATTAAGGTCTTCCTGAATTCTGGTGACACAATACTGGCTTTACACTTAATTTTCACTATGACTCTGCACTATTTTTTTTACTTTCAGTGGTTCGTGAATACCGCGAAAAACAACTTCAATTTCGGAAGAAGCGGAAGTTGAAAAACCCAATGTACCAATATCGACCATTCGGTCTATAATTCCCTGTTTGAGTAAAATCTGGCGTATTGGACCTATAGGAATTTCGTTTATATCACGAGATAGGATTCCCCTATGGGTCGTTACCTTATGCGTTGTGACGCAATATCGTGTACCGATTCTGTCAAGGATGCAAAACAACAGTATCAGAGATGAAATCAAAATCATCGCGGTAACCCCGATTGCTCCTCCGATCCCGGTAATCACCGAAGCTAGCATCAGGAGAGCGGAAAAAACATAACTACCCATGTACTGCCAGTGCGACGGCATACCGGACCACAGGATGCGTTCAGGTTCTTGCGGTTTTTTGTCTTCTGAAAGTATGCCGGAATCGAAACCTTCTTGAAGTGATGCGGCGACGGGCGTGACCGGCGATGAAGGAATGACCGTCACGTTGCCGCATTCCAGACACGTTTCGGTCTGACCAGCCAAGGATTCAGGGGAAGACATTGCAGCCTGACATTTAGGACAGCCGTAATAGATCATTTTTTCTCCCGTAAATACTTGCGCTGCCGGTCCGAATCATTTCCGGACCGATTTCTGTTTCGTCGATATGAATGCGAGCGAGCACGACCGACCGGCGTCCTTTTTCTACCTGCTCAGGCATTTTTAATGCCTCCTTCACTGACCCCACGGAGACTCGAACTCCGGTTGCCGGGATGAAAACCCGGTGTCCTAGGCCACTAGACGATGGGGCCGACTTTTACTACGCAACAGATTAAAGAATGCGACACAGAGACTCAGAGATTCAGAGAAAGACGTTTTAATTTCTTTTATATCTCTGTTTCTCAGTGCCTCTGTGTCGAATTTCGTATTCGTCGCGGGACGAGGTAATATACAAAATCGTCCGCAAAAAGCAAGTTTCCTGGTTGCTTTTTTAATGAGGGAGCTGGGACTCGAACCCAGAACCTACGCCTTAAAAGGGCGTTGCTCTAGCCAATTGAGCTACTCCCCCTCTTAACGGCAGGGTGTAGGGTGTAGGGCGTAGGGTTAAAAAACCTGTTGCCTATTGCCTGTTCCCTGTTGCCTGTCGTTTATATTTCCTGAATTTCTTTTGTTTTGGTGTCCAGTGTTTCGGTGACGATTTTTTCGTGCTTGTCCGTCCTGCCTCAAGGATATCGAAAAAGCGATCTACGCCAGTGATCTGGGAATTACTCCCAATGCTGATGGGAAGATGATTCAGTTTCTGGATGGCGTCTTTGCCTTTTTTGGCTTCATCTTCGGTCAGTTCGGAGGATTTCTGCTCCTTATCGGCTTCTTTATTTCCATCTCTGCGGGCGTTTCGGATGGATATCCTGGCGGCTTCCGCCATTTTTTTCAACTGTCCGACAATCTGCTGTCTGCGTTCGCCCGACAGCGGCGGAATGGAAAGCCGAATCATCTTCCCATCAGCATTGGGAGTAATTCCCAGATCACTGGCGTAGATCGCTTTTTCGATATCCTTGAGGCAGGACGGATCGAACGGTTTGATAATAATCATCGACGCTTCCGGCGTGGAGATCGACGCCAGTTGCCGCAAGTCCGTCGGCGAGCCGTAATACTCGACCTTAATATGGTCTACCAAGCCAGCTGACGCCCGCCCGGTGCGAATACCGCGGAATTCCTCCCGCAAATAACTCACCGCGGAGTCCATTTTCTCTTCAACCGTCAGCAGAATGTCATCCATAGCCATAAGCCCACTTCCCAGTCTGGTTAACTGGTTGATTGGTTAATTGGTTAACTGGTTACGACTCCAAACATCTAACAGGCATTACGCTGTTTCCCGTTAGATTTCTTACATACATAAACGCGTTTTTCTTTTGCCTTTAAGCTGTTACCAATTAACCAGTTAACCAATTAACTAGTTAACTGTCGTTCCAATATCCTCGCCGCGTACGACAGCGGCCAGGCTTCCGGCGTCCGATAATTTGAAAACGATTATCGGCAGCTTGTTTTCCATGCACATCGAGATAGCCGTCAGGTCCATCACGCCAAGCCGATCAGCCATAACCTTCTGATAGGTCAGGCGATCATATCTTTTGGCGTCTTTGTTTTTCACCGGATCGCTGTCGTAGACACCGTTTACCTTAGTGGCCTTCAGCAGCACGTCGGCGTTGATTTCCAACGCTCGCAGGGCTGCACATGTATCCGTCGTGAAGAACGGGTTGCCCGTTCCGCCGGCGAGAATCACAACGCATCCAGCCTGCAGATGCGCTATCGCTACGCCGCGAACGAACGGTTCGCAGATGGGCGTCATCTGCGTTGCGCTCATCGCACATGCGGCGATTCCGCGGCTCAGCAGGGCGTCCCGCAGTGCCAGGGCGTTCATTACCGTAGCTAACATTCCCATGGAATCGGCGGTTGCCCGCTGGATCTCCGGATTGTCAGCCAGATCCTGCCCGCGAAGTATATTACCCGCACCAACAACGACCGCTACCTGCACCTTCATCTCGACCAGTGCCGCCAGCTCATCGACGCTGGCTGACAAAGCCGCCCGCTCAATACCGCTACCACCGGCAGAGCAAAGCCCTTCACCCGACAGTTTCACCAACACGCGTTTGTATTGAACGTTTGACATATTTTTTAAGCTTTCAGCTATCAGCTATCAGCTATCAGTTACGACAAACGACTAAAGACGAACGACATACGACACAAAGATGCAGAGGATCAGAGAAAAGTTTTTTTACTTCTCTGTTTCTCAGTATCTCTGTGTCGAAATGCTGTTGTCGTTGTCGTTTGCCTTTTGTTGTTTGTCTTTCGTCGTTCCCTACGCCCTACGCCCTATGCCCTATGCCCTGCCGTTAATCTATCGAGAATCTTGCGAAGGCGGTTACCGTTGCACCGGCGAGAATCTCTTTGACGCTTTTCTTGTCGTCGCGAACGAATGGCTGTTCCAGCAGTGCCTTGGAGGCGAGGAACTTTTTCATCTTGCCAGCCACCATTTTT
>Ga0255366_10250_pt1 | contig 10920 bp, 8 predicted proteins | sample ANMaggSeSYBR01C4_FD_182086 | JGI IMG/M metagenome (GOLD analysis project Ga0255366, IMG submission 182086) | Sediment cell enrichment communities from methane seep in Santa Monica Basin, California, United Staets - ANME aggregate JGI... | ecosystem: Environmental > Aquatic > Marine > Cold seeps >... | reverse complement strand
ATACAGCCTGTATCCCCACAGGAACGTAGTGGATAACCTGACCGAGTCAATTGGTCTGGAACTTCCACACGAACTGGGAGAACGCAAGGCTATCCAAACCCTGATGACTGCAGGATTTTCTGAGAGAAAAGCCACAGACATACTGCAAAAAATGCCTAATGAACTCAGTGAAGGTGAGAATCACAGGGTAGCGATGGCACAAGTATTAATGAAGGAGCCCAGGATACTGGTATTTGACGAACCCACAGGTACCATGGACCCTATTACAAAGATTGAGGTTTCCAAATCTATTCTACACGCAAGGGAAACATTGGGTGAGACTTTTGTTATTGTGTCCCATGATATGGATTTTGTTGCCGAGGTATGCGACAGGGCAGCACTTATGAGACTTGGCAAGATAGTAGATATCGGTGAAACTTCAGAGGTGCTGAGCCATCTGACAAGAGATGAAAGAGAAGAGGCACTTGAAGGAATATCTAAAGATTTATAGTTTGTTCACACAAATACGAATAATATTGGTAATCAGGGTGATTCTCCTGTAGCATCACCCAATAGTATTACTTATTATAGTACATTAGCATTATACAATAGCTGTTTCACATGGAGGAGGATTATTGACAAGCACTATCACTGTAGAACTGAACGAGGTCTCTGTTGAAATAGAAGAAGGGGCATCTCTTGGCGATCTTCTCACTAAAACACAAACTTCCTGCATTAGCGGGGCAACGATAGGCATTGTAAAAGGTGACGAAGAGAAAGAGGAACAGACCACCGAGTACAGTGTCCAGACAAACAAAGGCGAGTTCAAGATAGAGGTAGATTCTGAAAAACCCGAACTGGTGTCTACCTGGCTTAGTCAAATTGTAGGAAAACAATTACGTGCCCACTGGGCCACTATCGATGCACTGGCTTTTGGCCCCATTCCTACTAATATCACACCGGACAGGGGAACCTTTGATTATCAGAGATATGACCTGGTATTCGGGGCCGGGGGTTATGATGCAAAGAACACATATGTGGTGGTATCGAAGAACCGTCATACTGCGTCTCATGGTTCACCAGCGGACGGGGGTGTTTTTGCAAGGGTTATAAGCGGCAAGAATATAATTGCGAAACTGGAACAAGGGGACACGATCAACAAGATAGAGCCTGTCATACGGTGGGAAACACTAACTGATAAGATCACCACCACTGACATGAATACTCCTCTATCAAGTGAGAAATATTTCATCTTGAGGCCTTTAGCCTTTATAATTAAATCACCAACAGTGTAATCATGTTTCTCGATTACAGAGGCTTCTTTCATGAATGTGGAACAAACCTCTTTTGGATCACCCTGGGCTACTATCTTCCCATCTTCTAAGAGTATTGCCTTATCTGACAGCTCTTCAATAACGTGGGGCCAGTGTGAAGTAATGATAAGGGACATATTATACTGCTTCACAGAGTTCATTATACTATTATGAACAAGTTCGGCTGTTTTCGGGTCAAGTGTACCTGTAGGTTCATCGGCCAGTAGCATCATGGGATCCTTGACAAGCTGTCTTGCCAGTACTACCCGCTGTTTCTCACCACCGCTTAACTCCCTGGCAATATGCATCATACGGTGAGACAGGTTTACCTGATCCAGCAGGTCGGCAGCTTTATGAATAGCTGAAGGCCCTTTTTCCCCGATCTCGTTAAGTGCATTCATCACGTTTACTATGACCCTGTCATCGCCGTATAGTGCAAATGTACGCTGCAGCATAATAGCAAGCCGCCGGGTTATGTCTCTTCTGACGGGATCGTGGAGTGGAAGTGATACAAAATCTGCAACTATTTCTTTCAGTTCACTATCACATTTTTTGCAGGAATTGCCTGCATGACTTGCGGGTTCGATCTGGCCGCAGGATTCGCAACGGGCTACATGGTATAGTAGCTGTCCTGATATACGATCGAATTTTTCAACACCTCTCAGGACGTGCATCAGGATTGATTTCCCTGAACCGCTTTTTCCAAGTACTCCAATAGCTTCGCCTTCATTGATCGTCAGATTTATATTTTTCAATACATCAACATCATCAAAGCCTACCGATAAGTCCTTAATTTCAATAAAAACTGACATTTATCTCTCCTCTTGTATAGGTTTACTAGTATGGTTATATAGCTGAATAATAATGTACATATCCTAAGCACAACCGCAATGCACTATATACAAGTCACTGTTAATTCTTTAGTAGTATATAAGTGCATATATTTTTGGTACTACATTGATACAATCAATACATAAATATAACGATAATACATTAAAAAGCGAACGATTGTCATTGAAAATTACTGCATTTAATTTAGAAATTATTTCATTGAGTTGAGTTGTGCTTCAATCTTCTCTTTGAGAAGGGCGCTGAGGACTTTCCCATCCACACTGCCTCTGAATTCCTTCATGACCTCTCCCATTAACGGTCCGACGGCAGCAAGACCTCGTTCTTTTACAAAATCAATCCGTTGATCTATGATATTTTCCACATGTCGTTCAATGTCTTCAATGCGTTTCTGTCCCAAACCCATATTTTTTGCAACATCATCAACATCCATTTCCGGGTGTTGTGCAATTTCGATCAACAGATCAGGTATTACTTCTTTTGCAGCACCGCCAGAAACGAATAATTTGAAAACTTCAACATAATGATGCGGCTCTACTTTATCTATATTAAATTCATGAGTCAATCCGCTTTCCCGTCTGAGTTTAGTAAGAGTATTCACAAGTGTACTTGCAACCAGTGTTGGATCAATACCAGGCACTTCTGCTATAATTAATTCAAATAATTCTAAATGTTTCGAAGCCACAATTCCAGCCAGTTCTTCGTTCAATCCCAATTCTTCCATGTACCTGGCTTTCCGTTCCGGTAATAGCTCAGGCAGTTCAATTGAATCCAGCATATCCCTGGTCACCACTACAGACGGCACATCAGTTTCGGGATACATCCTGGCCGCCCCGGGCAGAGGTCTCATATATGCAGAGTTACCGTCAGGCAGTCCCCTCCTTGTCTCTTCGGGAATGCCCTCCAGTGCTAAACGTGCCCGCTCGACCACCATTTGCAGGGCACCCTGTGCCCTGTCTTCCAGGTCTGCAACTAATATAACACAGTCCCCGTCCCCGGCACCTACTGCCTCGCGCACGGTATCCACTTCCTGATCGGTTATGCCGTATGCAGGCAGTTCATCTGTATGGAATATTCCTCCAACACCTGATTTCTTGGCATAGTCTGAGAACTCGGTACCCAGCCTTCGCCCTGGCTGTATCTCGCGGCCCACTTGCCCTGCAAAACCCGGCAGGTTCAATGCCAGTACAATACCGTGCTTCAGTGCTTTCTTAATGACCTTTGACTGGGTTTGGGTGAATAGTTGTGTGACATTGACAATATCCCCGGGAACCGAAGCATTAACGGATTGCAGTTTTTCCATAATGTCAAGCAGGTTCACCTGCCGTTCCACTTCCTGCTCCACAATGGTCTCGATAAGGTCCAGGGCCTGTACACCCTTGATCTCTACCCGTGCACCCCTGGCAATGGAGATGTTCACATCCTGCCTGATGGTTCCCAGGCCGCGCTTGACCCTGCCTGTGGAGCGCAGCAGCATGCCTATGGTCTCTGCCACTTCCCTGGCATGGGCAGGTGATACAATATCAGGGTCGGTCCCGATCTCTACAAGTGGAATACCCTGTCTGTCAAGTGAATATATTACACTGTCCACCTTGTCTTCCACTTTTGGGGCAGCATCTTCTTCCAAGCACAGTACAGCGCCACTTACCTTTACCTTCTGGGCAGCATCTTCTTCCAGGCACAGTACACCGACACCCACCTTACCCTGGCTGGTCTCAATGTACCCGCCTGTGGATACCAGGGCAGTACGCTGGAACCCGGATGTATTGGAACCGTCGATGACGATCTTACGCATTGTAAAGACCTCATCGAACGGGTCCATGTTCATGAGTTTGGCTATCTGTAGTGTGAGGTTAAGTGCCTCCGGGTTCAACTCCCTGGGCGGTTCCTCGTCATTTTCTACCAGGCATGTAGTATCATAGGCTTTGTAAATGAATTGTTTTGTCAGCATGGCCTCTTCGGCCGCGGCCCGGTCTACCTCTCCCATCTCGCTGCGGGTGGGACGCAGGTACCTGAAGAACTCAAAGTTGGAATCCTCTACATCTCTCAGGACTGTCGGGCAGCCGCAGAACAGTTTTTCTTTCGTGTTTAGCTGCTGGTGGATCTCAAGACCTGCTATCAAGCCCAGTGTTTTATAATCATACTTGCTGCTCATGGGTATCTAGCTCTCAGGGTGGTGTGTAATGTTGTATAAAACTATTGATGTAGTCGGCACAGTCCCATAATCCAGTTATGTGGTAAAAAGCAGTAATATTATCATAGAAATCTGGCTGCCGGCGCGCAGGGCCGTGGATGCTGCCGGGATGGGGGTGGAGATTGTGAGGGGGTTGGAGGAGAGGGGGTGAGTGGTAATCACATCCACCTTTTTATTCAATATCCACCAAAGTATTCCGTAAGTTTTATTGCTAAGAGGCTAAAAGGTATAATCAGTAGAATATTGCGACAGGAATTCCCTTAACTAAAGGAATGGTGTACAAAAGTCTCTGGGCACCAAGCTACTACTACGGCTCTGTGGGCGCTGGCTGGGATGTGGTTGAGAAATATATAGCCGGACAAGATAGAAAATCGTGATGCGGATAAAAAAAATGCCAGAAAGGTAGCTCCTGAAATAAAGTAGGGAAAAACGCCATCTGGAGAGTATGTGAAGATGGTGGAATAACTGTTGAAGACTGAGGGAAATATTGCAAGATGATTCCATCTCCTGCAATGGGATATGCCAAACGAAAGCCGCTTACGGGAAATCCGTACGAGCGATTTGAGCGATAGCAAAATCCGGGGTACATCACTGCTGAATAGACTTCGTGCATTTTTGAAACAAGTTAAAACTGCATATCCTGTGCAATACTAGAAAATGGGGCACAATCATTTAGTATATCAAACATATCCATCATAAACCATGTACGAATGTCTGTATAGATCAGGTAGTTTTTCTTTTAATAGTCCGTCATAAATTGAATTTATACAATGATTTAATCCTTGCTTTTCCGCTTCAATAATAATATTTTGGATTGTTAATAATACTAATTTTTCTAATTCTATTTCCATTTCCATTTTTATTTCATATAATTCTGGGGAGGAATTTATATTTTCAATATTAAATGCATCTTTTACTTTTAGAATCGATGAAATTATATCAAATAAAATAAAATCTAATTGCTTTTTAGCTGATAATTCACCAATTTTTCCGAATGATGAAAATAAAAAAAATATGCAAGTTAATTTTCTTACACCAATGAATTTTCCAATTTTACAGAGCGAGTGTACAACCTTATTTAGAGAGTCATAATCTAAATTATCAATAGCTATAATACCAATTTTTTCAATATTTTGAATAACTATATGTCCAAAATTATCAGTTGCATTATATTCAAAATTAAAATCTATAAATTTTGATTGTTTATTATCTTGATTCCAAAATAGGTTTTTATTTAGTATTACATATTTGGTTTTATTTGTTATGGCCTCCAATCCATTTTCTACTGTTTCATAATCATGTTTCATCATTGAACTTATTATTATGTCAATAATTGGTTGAATTGGATATTTTTCTTTATTGACTGATGATAATATTACTAGATCATCAGATAAAATATCTATTATTTTGGATGGTCTTAACAAATCAAGAGTTGCCAGAATATATGGTATTAAAATAACGAAAGAAAAAGTACCAATTGAAAAAATTAAATGTATATGCTTTTCAAAAGAATCAAAAAACATATAATTGTTATATTCTAACAAATCACCGGAAGAGTTCTCATTTATTTGTGTTATTACCCAAAGTCCGTAAACCATTGACATAATATAAACTCCAATAAGAATCCAGAAATCAGGATTTCTATTCACGAAGACTTTAACTACCCTCGGTGAATAGGATGTTGCTGTCTGTTGTACTATAACTAAACTTAAGGTTATAACTATTGCAAGAATTGCGGCCTCACTTTGAACTAAAGCACTTATCATGTACCTTGCACTATCTGGGCTTATTGTTAAAAATCCAATATTAGAAAAAATTGAAAGCGCAAAATAATAGATTAAAAATCCAATAATAAAATAATAAAGTAATCTATTAATCCACAGAATAGCAATATCTGTTAAAATAATTAATTTTATTATTGGAATTATTAGCACCATAAAAAATCTATCAATATTAATATATTCCACTGATAAAAATAAAGTAAATATAATTACCACAATTATTAAAAGCACGCCAATATCTGTCATAATTAGCTAATCACCGCATATTACCATTCGATAATTTATTTTTCAGATAAGTTCTCTACAGTATAGATATATATATATTTTATTGCAGTGAATTTATTTAATAAATATTATAATAGTCTCCCTCCTTACCAATATTGGCCTAAATAACAGTAATAGAATAAGGAATTTATGCATACTCGTGATGCCTCCTGCTTCCAGCTGGAGGTCCGTGACTATGAAAAGGAACTTAAATTATCTTTCAAATTCAAAAACAAGGAAAAGAATTTTTAATATCATGGGTTTTGAGACACCCAGTGTGGATTATTTGGGAGTTTAGAAAATAAAACCTCAACAGATTTATATATTTGTAAGACCAATCTTACATGGTGATTAGTATGATTGATATCGCAATAACAAGACTCAGTTCAAAAGGGCAGATAGTAATTCCTTCAGAAATGAGAAATAATTTCAATATAGGGGAAAAACTTGTTATAATCAAGCACGAAGAACAATTAATCCTGAAAAAAGCAAGCGAGTTTAATAAAAATTTCGAAGAGGATCTTATTTTTGCTAAAAGAACTGAAGATGCATTAAAAAAATATGAAAAAGGGCATTATAAAGAAATGGATGATAAAAGCTTTACTGACGAAATTGAAAAATGGTAACTATTGCTTATGTTCCTTCATTTGAAAAGAAGGTTCGGAAGATTAAGGATCAGTCATTGAAAATTAAAATCAAAAAGAAAATTCTTAAAATTATCGACTCGCCAGAAATTGGCAAACCTATGAGATACAGTAGAAAAGGTATCAGGGAAATTTATATTCCACCATTTAGGTTATCATATTTATACATAAAAAATGATGAAAAAATAGTTTTTTTAGATTTATATCATAAAGATGAACAATAATTTTTTAAAAAAGTGATGTGTGTCTAATACTACAATTCAAAGTTGCGTTTATCGAAGAAACACCTGTCTACTTCACCTTCGTTCACACATAATTTATAAAACGACCTCCAATCCGTGGATGCTTCGAATCTTATTCCGGCGGTTGAGTGGTCGGGGCTATAAGTGACATACTAAAATCAGGCAATTTGTCCTGCCACATAATGATACTTCTGTAAATCCACACTTTACAGGACACGACCGGAAATTAAACGATCACATGTACCTGCGGCCTGTGGTCGATAAATACGGATTCAACAGGCAGCCTTTCAACAAGTTTTAACATAGCCGGGTTCTCAGTTGCATAGTGGGTCGCATCTATTAGCGATATGTATCTGGCATACGGGATTACATCGTGACGCATCTCAGCTGAAATAAAGGCATCAGCTCCCACGTCCAGTGCCATCTCGATATACTCGCTCCGAAGTCCGCTGCCGCCCAGGACCATCACAGTCTCAATTTCATGATCCCCTATATACCTCACATGAGTATCCAGCTGCCTGGCTGTAAACCTTGCAAGTTTTTCCGTATCTGTAGGGGAAACATTTCCGATCCGGCCCGGGCCGGCAGTTCTTACATTTGATAGTCCAAGTAATTCTGCAAGTACGTCATTGACCCCACCGGGCGCACTGTCATAGTTGGTATGCATCACATAGATCGATATGTCGTTATCCAGTGCTATCTTCAGGGTATCGGCCAGGGTTTTTGAGATATGGCTTACAGGTTCGTAGATTGGGGTATGGTGGGCCACCAGCAGGTCAGCACCGGCCCTGGCAGCCTCCTGCAGCACATGGTCGGTAACATCCAGGGCAGTGGCAATCTTATTGATCTCATTATCCAGGTCAAGTATTAAGCCGATCCTGCCCCTGTCCGATCCATCTGCCAGTTCGGGCGGAGCTATCTTCTCAAGGAATGGGGTTATCTCTGCTATTTTCATGTTATGGTGTCCTCTCCAATTGTTATTCATTGGTCATCGGTTAAGGCGTTTGACAGAGTCGGCATGTATTATTTTCCAAAAGACCAATGATTTCATACGATTCTCCAATTTAATTTAAATCGAACACGGACGACACGGATTTGACAGATTTTTACGGATTTATTTTCGTATCCGCGCGGATCCGTGTCATCCGTGCAATCCGTGTTCTATAACAATATTACTCTTAACCGATGACACATGAATTGTTATTGAAATCAGACAAGCATAATACTTTACGATTGTACAGTACAGATGCAACAGTTACATCCGAAATAAACAGTTGCGAAGAAGGTCTATGTTGACAAGTGATTGGGCGAAGTGTTGATTTATAATAACTCTGCTATCGAATCATTGTATCATCTATAGTTTCATTAAAGCTTGATCTATATCTGCAATTATGTCTTCTGCTTCTTCTATACCAACAGAAATCCTCACCAGGTCATCGGTTATTCCAGTCTTGGTTCTTACTTCTATGGGTATATTTGCGTGAGTCATAGAAGCGGGATGCTGGATCAGGGTATCAACTGCACCGAGACTAACTGCCAAAGAACATAATTCAACATTGTTCATAAGTTTCTGTCCAGCTTCTATGCCCCCCTTAATTCCAAAAGAGATCATACCACTAAATCCACTCATCTGCTTTTTGGCGATTTCATATTGTGGATGACTTGGTAGTCCGGGATACCTGACCCACTCTATTTTGGGATGTGCCTCTAAGAATTCTGCTACCTTCATAGCATTGCTGGCGTGCTTTTCCATTCTAAGATGCAGCGTCTTCAATCCCCGAATACACAACCAGGCTTCATGTGGACCCATTGTTCCTCCGGTATAATTAACAACAGATGCCATGCTTTTGATAAATTCTTTTTTTCCGACAACAACGCCACCTATAAGATCTGCGTGACCACCAATATATTTAGTACAACTATGAACAACAACGTCCGCACCCAATTGTAATGGTCTTTGGAAGCGGGGAGTGGCAAATGTGTTATCAACGATAGAAAGAGCATCAATATCCCTGGCCAATTTACATATCTCTTTAATATCACTAACGATCATAGTGGGATTAGCAGGTGTTTCTAAAAAGATGACCTTTGTATTTTTTCTTAAGTTTTTCTTCACGGTTTCGAGATCTGACATATCAATAAAACTGACTTCAATGCCGAATCTGGTTAGAATTGAGGAGAATAATCCGTATGTACCACCGTAGACCACATTAGCTGATAAAAGGTGGTCCCCAGATTTAAGCTGGGAAAGAGCAATGGCAGTTATTGCAGCCATTCCAGATGAGAAGGTTTGTCCGGTTTCACCGCCTTCAAGAGCAGCGATCTTTTTTACAAGAACTGCATGTGTGGGCGTGTTTGGCCCTACACGTGTATACGTGTATCCTTCTTCTTCACCGGCAAACCGTACAGCACCTTGCTCAGCATTATCAAATACAAAGGTGGATGTTTGATATATCGGTGTTGTATGCGCTCCAAATAGAGGATCCGGTGCTTCTCCTGCATGAACACATTGAGTGCCAAACTTCTTTTCCTTTTTCATCTTCCCTGTCCTTTAAATTATTTAAGATTGATAAATTATTGGTGATGATGTACTTATCCTTTTTGATATTGAGGTTTTTCCAGGGCTCAGTCGTACAACCCTGTATTGAAATAAAAATGAAAAAATATGCCCAGGACGGGATCCGAACCCGTGACCTCCAGATTTCTCAGGAGACCATAAGACGCTCTCTGTAATTTCCCTATGAGTCTGGCGCCCTAACCGACTAGGCCACCTGGGCATGAAGGTACAACCTACATTCCCTGATATGATAAAAATATATCGCTAACAGTTGTGTTTTTCACCTGTAGAATCTTATAGGTGAAAAACCGATATATTCATCAAACACCCTCTCGGTTACGATACCTTCTATCTCGAATATCACAATCTCTATTACCATGAAGACCTCAGTGAACTCCCTAAAGCAACCCATGACAATATCGCTGCCACTGCATGCTGATGCATGGATATGTATCTTAGGTTTGTCGTCCTCCCAGAAAATGTTGCCCATGCCCAGTATTTCACTTGCATTCTCGACCTGTGTCCTGGTAACCTCTGGTGGTATACATTTCTCTTTTGGTCCGGTTACTACATTGGCACCGCCGGTTGCACCGAGTAAGAAAAAGAAAGCCGACCGGATATTCTCACTTACAGCCAGGTCTTCCAGTTCAGACAGCAGGTCTTCTTCGTGATCGATACGGGCAACGAAAACGCGGCCCAGTTTTCCTTGTGTATAGTCCATCTTATTTAATTATCCCCCGATATTATTATTATTATTATTATTATTATTATTCCATATCCTTCATCATCGCAATCTCATCACAGTCAGGGAAACGCGGACAATTCACACACATGCTCCACAGTTTATGCGGGAGGACAGACTTATCCACCACTTTGAATCCATAATGCTTAAAAAACTCACTTGCATAGGTCAGGGTTACCACATGCCTGATCCCCAGTTGCGGGACCTCACTTAGACATGCCTCAAGTATTCTTGAACCGTACCCCTTTCTGGTCTTATCCGGGGCAACGGCCAGGGACAAAATCTCTGCATAATCTTCCCATGTCACATGCAGGGCACAGCAGGCGATTATCTTGCTATCCTCCTCGATAACATG
>Ga0255366_10249_pt1 | contig 10945 bp, 11 predicted proteins | sample ANMaggSeSYBR01C4_FD_182086 | JGI IMG/M metagenome (GOLD analysis project Ga0255366, IMG submission 182086) | Sediment cell enrichment communities from methane seep in Santa Monica Basin, California, United Staets - ANME aggregate JGI... | ecosystem: Environmental > Aquatic > Marine > Cold seeps >... | reverse complement strand
TCTCATCGTTGCGCCATTTCATCAATGCAGCTTTTCTCTTCAATCTATCAAGCAATTTCAGAGTTTCATTGTTACCAAGATCTTTCCATTTTACTTCGCAGAAAAAGATTTCCACCCCCTCTTCATCCAGAGCTACTATATCAATTTCCTCTTCCCTGTGCCACCATTTCCCAATGGTGGTATGCGTTATCGGCAATGTGAAATGTCGCTTACGAATCAGATTTTCACACAGGAATTCAAATCTAAATCCCATGTAAGATGGAAAGCCATTCCTTATCTTTGCTGCAACGGCGTCGTAATTTTCTGATTCAATATCATCTCTGTTTGGATATATGAATTTGAACCAGAATGCAAATAACGGATCCTCAATAACATAGATTCCTCTCCTGTGTTTACCAAATGGAAGAACGTGGCGAACGATCATTAGATTTTCAAGGACATGTAAATATTTAGAGATGTTTCCCTTTTCAAGACCTGTATAAGCAGACACTTTCATTGAAGTGTTATACCCGAGAGCCAGTGCTTTTAGTATTATGAAATAATTCTTCTCCTCACGAAACTCTACTTTTAGCAATAGCTCAGGTTCGACGTTTAAGAACTCGCCTTTTCTTATGAACCGCTGTGCTATATTTTCAAAAAACGGCAAATTGCTATCAAATTTTTCAAGGTATGCAGGAATCCCGCCAACAATCCCATATGTCCTGCAGATATCTTCTATACTGTATTCCGGTAAAAAATGGTTGAAATGTTTTAAGTCGATCTCTGTGACCTTCCACTGTCCGGTTCTTCTTCCATATAGAGGGGAGCGGTACCCCAATACTTCATTTTCCATCATCCCGATACTTGAACCAGTTAGTATAAGCATCACGTTCTGCTTTATGAGTATTTCATCCCAGATGTACTGGAAAACAGAAGTAATTCCTCTGTTTAATTCGATCAAATACGGGAATTCATCAAGAATAAATATTATTTTTCCAGTTCCATCATAAAACTCGACAAAATATTTAAAAAGTTCAATCCAGTTATCAATTTCCAGTTTTCCAAATGCTGGTTTCCCCAGTAAGTCCGCCATTTTTATCTTCATGCGGTTTATATTCTCTTGCTCGCGGTCTTTGGTACAGAGAAAATAGATGCATGGTAAGTTTTTAGAAAATTTTGACAAAAGACATGTCTTTCCAATTCTGCGCCTGCCGTATATCACAAGAAATTCCGGGCTGGAACTGACGGCTCTATCTTTTAAAAATTTCAATTCTGAATGACGATTTACAAATTGTTGTTTCATAAGTAGTCTACTTTACTCACAACTTTTATTTATAGATATTCTGATAAAACTCACTTTCCGCAGGTATCTGCAAAATTTTATATAATTTTTCCTGATTGTGGTTATGTATATTTTTGGAATATTATATTTGTATTGTGAATACATAAAATACATGTTTTGAATATACGATTTTCCAACTTCTGCATAAAATAGACATGCATCTTTCCAATCCATTTTTCCAAAAATATCGAAAAACACAATCATCCGATATAATTCAATGTTTAAGAAAAAGATTTGTTTTCAAAATATACCTGCGGAATATAAGATAAAAACACATTTAATAATATTCACCTCATGATATTCATGTTGCCAAAACATTTGGATTGCAACCCAAATAACGTACAAGTAGTTAAGCAACTTCTACCTTTGGGGTGTACATATGAAACGATATTTTCCTGAAATAATTACCTCTGTTCCGGCTGAAAATATAAACTTTCAGATATTTGTATAAACTATTAATACTTTTATAATATCCATATGGATAAAGTTTGTGTACTGATACCGGTTGCGCCTTTTGAACCCCTTTCAATAATTAAAAAATCGATAAATTCACTAAAGCAACTGGAAACGTCTGGCCTGAGTGTTAATATTACCTACATAATAGATTGTCCAAAAGGGCCTGACCATCGTATCCGGCATTTGAAGTCTGGAAACATTGGTTACCTGGCCCGGTTTGATACACGGGGGCGCAGGGGTGGTGCCATCAATGACGGCCTGGGCGCCATCAGGGGACCGGATGGAATACTGGATGCCGATTACATTGCACTTTTCGATGTGGATAGTCGACCCGAACCAGATTTTATATCTAAGTGCATCGATGCCCTTAAAATGGATTCAAATGCCGTGATAGCAAGCGGCACACGGTACATCACCAACCAGGATTCAGGGTGGGTGGCCAGGATCATCGCTGCAGAATATACTTTTTTCGCAGACGTGTACCGGCTGTATGAACGCTTTGACGGGTTCAAACAATTTAATGGGCTTATTGGTGTGATAGATGCAAGGGCACTTGATGGTACGAATCTCAATGAAGATGTATACTGTGAAGACCTGGAATTCACGCAGCGGATGTACATCAGTAGCAAAAAACCTGTACTGGCAGAAACAAAAGTGGGTGAACAGGCGCCCACAAGCCTGGAAGAACTCTACAACCAGCGGATACGATGGATGTCAGGTGCACTGGAAGGTGTGGAGGAAAATATAGTGCGTTTCTACTTAGCACCCATTCCTGTGAGCCAGAAGCTGGCATGGTTTACGTCCATGACGCTACCCTTTGTTACATTTTTGCTGACCCCTATTGTTCCTTTTTATGGATTAAGGCTCTGGTCAAAAGGGCAGGACCACATATTGTTCAAGACTGTGGGGCTGGTGTTCCATGTGGAACTGATCAGTTTTTGCGGTGTACAGGCGATATTGAACCGCATCAGAAAGAAAAAAACTAAATGGACCGATTCTTCCCGTTCTGATATTTGACATTACAAAGTCCTGATTCTGTGTATATTGCCTGATGTGCATACACAAAATGCATTCACTTCAAGTCTAAGGGTAACTGACTCCTTTCTGAGGTGGATACGAATTACTTCTATGCCTTTGGAACAATTTAAATGATGCATCGGCCTAACTGAACATAAATTCCAGCTCAGCTTCCAGCATTTTCCTCATAGCAGCATTGTACCCATGCCCGCTACCTTCCACTGGATAGAACACCTTTGGTTCACTAGCAATATTATAGCTGGCCTGTGCCAAGTCTATAGGAATGATGGAATCGTTGGTCATATGCATCATCACCAGCTTACGGGGTGGCAGTCTGTCCAGATAAATATCCGGGTCAATAGAGCGCAGGAATCTGGTCTGGTTTTCTGTGATCTGGCCAGAACCATTTTCAATATAGGATTCAACATCATACCCGCTGGTACTTATACCCACCACTCCGCTAACGGACGGGTCTATGGCTGCGGCAATGATGGCAAACCTGCCACCGTTACTGATGCCGATAATAGCGATGTTATCAGGGTCAATCCCGGAGTACTGGCGCATCACATCAACAGCTTTCAGGGCATCAAAGACCATTTTATGCTGGTTAGGTTCATGCCCGGCCTGGAACAACCTGCCGTCAAGCTCTAAATCCACTCCTCCCAAGTTGCGCTGGTCAATGACCATGGAAGCATATCCCATGTCTGCCAGTTCGGCAGACAAAACCTGCTCGCCTTCTTTTGATACGGTGGCTCCTGGTAATATAAGGACACCGGGGACCGTATGGCTGCTGTTAGGGATACGCAGCAGGGCACTTATAACAGCATCCCTGCTGGAATAGTTAATGTAATCAAGGAAATATCCAGGATGTTCAACGATCATTGAATCATATACCGGGATTTTGCGATCAGTGGGGTAAGACATAATACCATCTTCGTCCACATCCCAATCCTGCAGTGTGGCAGTATTACCAAAAACAGCCCATAACAATGCAATAAAGATTACGGCTGAGCCAAGAGCAATAAGTATTTTTGCATTGGCTGCCTTCTTATTTGCAACTGCCTGCTGGCGCCTTGTTTCCTTTTTAGACTGGCCTGGTTCAGGTTTGGTTTTTCGCTTTTTTGCCATTAAGGTATTAAAACAGGTTTGTCCTATATCACATTTATGATTTTTTTTTGCGTGACACCACGACCAGTTCATTGATGCAGTTCATTGCCACCGACTTGCCCTATTTACCAAACTAATGTTCCTGATATTTACAGAGAAATGTAACATAAACAAGACTCAGCAACTTTGTCAAAAATCCAAATGAGTGGGTGCCAATTTGTCCAAAATGCGGAAGTAAAATGATATTTGATAGATATGAAATGGGACCTCCAAAAGAAAATGAAGCATTTGGAAACAAATTACCAGATTGGAGCCACCCAATGCTTAGCCATTGCTACAATTAATTTACACCCGAATGGTGCTTTCTTGTCGCATCTTCAACTGCCTGCTTATGCAACTCTGCCGAAAGGTGTATCCCACCCATTGTGCCCCTTACAGCCCGGCAGGGGTACTGCTGCACAAGCAGGCCAGCCCAGGCAGGTGCTTCTGAGACCGGGACGCCTTTTAGGTGTTCTGCCATCCACCATGTTGAACCGCAGGGTGCACCGCAGATCACTTTTACATTTCTTATTTTACTGTCCCTCACCTGCACTTCCAACCCGGGGCGGCCCAGCACGGTTGCAAATTCGTTGATGGTGGGGTCGGTATCGTCCCCTATCTCACAACATATGTCCTCTACCAGTATCCTGGTGCCGTACTGCATGGATATCTCCTTCATTTTCTCTGGGTCACCGGCCCTGGCCCAGCCTCCTGGTATGATAACGGCCTTTGCTCTGGCACTGGCCGCACGTTCGACGATCTCAGGTGTGATGTCGGGATTCAGGCTGTAGTTGATAAGAAGGTCTGAGGACAGGACTTTTGGGTCAAGGTCAAGGTTGTCCACGAAGGGTGCGGGGTCGTCAATGAAGTCGGGCAGGGTGGGGGGTATGTCTGCGGATGAGACAGTGAATTCTGTGCGGCGGGTGATTGTGTCCAGCAGCCGCCTGCCGTACTTGCCGCGGGTAATGACTCCTATCGAAAGCATAGTGGGTACATTGGAATGCAGGAGGGATAAGGGTTTGGAGGAATGGTCAGTTGAAGCCCCGTCCGCACCACCTCAAATAGAATTTAGGGGCATCTGCGGGCTTGAGGTCGCATACATGTGTAACCGTAGTTGAGGTGCGTGGAACATGTGAGTACAATAGCAGAAATATTAATGCTAACGATAGCCTTTTTGTCGCTGCATTATTTCTATAATCCAAACGATGCCCTCTTCGATAGCATAAATCACTCTGTAATCGCCTATCCTCTACCTATATGCTTCTGGGTTAGCATCTCTGGTTTTCTTAATATCAGCGCCAGATTGTTTAAGCCTATTTTCCGCACATCTCAAAGGTCTTATCTTCGATTTTATTTCATGACGCTCAATAATTAAATCTTCTGATATACCTCAACAGGAATATCCAATAATTTTAGAACTAACTGTTGAATCTCGTTCAACCGAGGCTGAAAAGTCTGCGGGCAATGGAGATCAGGACACTGCCAGGCGTACCGGTATATATAGATGTAACTGGAAAGGCTCAACACATCGTTTACAATTGTGGTAAATCAGCGTCGAAAATCCATAGCGTATATAGATGATGCGTTATGGCAAAATCAGACGAAACATATACAGAAAAGGAACAGGAGCGTATCGATGCGGTCAATCGATATCATAGAGGCGAACGCCCCTCCCAAATCTGCAAAAGTCTTGGCAGATCAAGAGTGTGGTTGCAAAAATGGATCAAAAGATACAACAATTCCGGGAAGAGTAGTAAGATGGAGTGGTTCAAGGAACAGTCCAGAGCACCGAAGAATGTTCACCGGAAAACGGATTCGGAGATAGAACAGCTTGTAGTAAACGTGCGAAAGTCACTCTTAGAAGGGGCAACCGAAGACATAAAGTATCGCTGTATCGGGGCCGTTGAGATAGAATTTCGTATGCACGAGCTTGGTTACTCAGAAGATGAGACCCCAAGCCTGTCAACAATCAAACGCATCATCAAAAGAAACGGCCTGATAGTCCAAAAGAGAAAGCGATACATCAGATGCAAATCCAATAAACGGTATACTCTGTTAAATCCTACTAAAGCTAACGATGTCCATCAGATAGACTTTGTGGGACCGCGACATATCAAGGGCTATGGAAGGATCTCGTCCCTAAATTTGATTGATGTTGTTAGCAGCAAGGCACACACCAGCAGTACGCAGGACAGACTATGGATAACATGATCGAGTTCTTACTTGAGTGCTGGACAAAAAATGCGATTCCGAATTATCTTCAAATGGATAATGGCGCCTCTTTTATCGGTGATTTAATACATCCAAGGCATTTCAGCCGTGTCGTGAGGTTATGCCTCCATCTTGGCGTCGAGCCCGTGTTTATCGCACCAAGCAAGCCATGGATGAACGGTAGAATAGAAGACTTCAATGGGGATTTTGGGGAGAAGTTGTGGGAACGAGAACAATGGACCGATCTGGAGCACATTCGAAGCGAGGCGAAAACTTTCCTGATGCGGCACAATAATCGCCAGGAATGGAAGTATTGGAAGTATCGGAAGACTGATTTGGAGGCTATACCGCACCGCAAACTCCGAGAGGATTTCGAGATATGTGCGGATAGTTTGCCAATCACACAGGGAAAAGTGCACTTTATCCGACAGGTGAAGGGAGACGGAACAATCAGTGTTCTGAATGAGGACTTTGATGTCGGTGAATCGTTGGCTTATGAATATGTCTGGGCTACTATCGACACAAAACAGGAACAATTAAAGGTATACTATCGAGAGAAGAACGAAGAAGAGGCGGGTCTTATCAAGATTTATAAGTATAAGATCGGTGAAAATGTAAAAATATTCGAAGAGAAGTTCTGAACGTGAAAAGTGTACACGATGTTATGGACCTAATATGCACTTGAGGTGTACTCGATGTGTTGAGCCTTTCCAAATAAGCACTCTAACTATATATCAACTGTGTTGCAGGACATGACCTAATATTCAACCTTTTTATTTTTAACATCTTCATATTGGAATATTTTTATGTGCCGCCCAAATTTTCCGCTCCCTTCAAGAAAATTATCCGGGTCTTGCATCTCTGCACCTTTAACAAACTCGACTGATATATGTTTTTTTCGGACAAAGATTCCACAAAATAGTATATCGTTTATTATAAATACCAAACCGCCATATTTTATTTCTTCTTTTGCATCCGGAGTCAGCTCTAAAACCAATTTTCTTAATGAAATTACCGTTTCTCCGTATCCACTTCAAATTTAAGGGTAACTGGCACTATTTAAATTCAAGAAGGGGGGATTCACTTGCTCAATTTTTATATCAGTTAATGTCATTGTAAAAGCCCGGCTATCCGCTTACCCAGTTGCCGGCAGGCTGCTATTCCCTCCTCATCGGGCCGATATCTAATCTGCAGCCCTGGCTCGATCAACTCAAATCCAGCCATTTCCAGTTCCTTTTCCACTGCTTTAACAGCACCACCACCCCAACCATATGATCCAAAGGCCACAGCTTGTTTGCCCTTGGGGCGCAATCCTTTAAGGTGTGTTAATAACTCGCTAACGGATGGAAATATACCATTGTTCAAAGTTGGCGAACCCACTATTATCACAGGTGCTTCCAGTACCTCTGTTATTATACCGCTCAGATCGACCTTTCTGACGTTTATAAGTTTTACCTCTACTCCGTCCGCTTTTATACCATCCAGTATTGATTTTGCCATAATATGAGTGCTGCCCCACATAGTATCATAGATGATCAGCACTTTTTTATCAGTCTCACCTCTGGCCCAGCGCCCATAGGCTTCTATTATCTTTGCCGGATCCTGCCTCCAGATAATGCCGTGGCCGGGTGCGATCATGTTAATATCTATGCCCAGTTCTTTTACAGTGTCAATGTATTTCAGGATGATCCGGCCAAAGGGCATCAGGATATTGGCATAATACTCAGCAGCTTCTGCCATTACGTCTCCAACTTGATCATCAAAAGGCTTTGAAGTGGCAATATGCTGCCCGAATGCATCATTGGACAGCAGTATCTTATCTTCTTTAATGTAGGTGTGCATACTATCAGGCCAGTGCAGCATGGTGGCTTCGATAAACATCAGGGTCTTGCTGCCAAGGCTTAATTCAGAGCCTGTCTTAACTACCTCAATATTCCAGTCCTCGCAACCGTGGGCTTTATAGTGCAGATACAGACCATCCCTGCCATTTTTTGAGCAGTATATCGTTGCGTCCGGCGCTACTGTCATGATTGCCGGAAGTGATCCGGAATGGTCCATCTCAACATGGTTTACAATTACATAGTCGATCTTTGCAGGATCTACTATCTGGCTAATACGCTTGAGCATCTCGGCTGAGAACTCAGCTTTTACAGTATCCACAAGCGTAATTTTATCATCCACTATCAGGTATGAATTATACGTGGTCCCTTTTGGGGTTATATAACCATGAAAATCCCTCAGGTTCCAGTCTATTACTCCCACCCAGTATACACCCCTGGCCAATGCCAGCGGTTCTACTTCATTTGTCAATTATACCACCCCGTATCTACGTTTCCATTCGAAACTGCGATGCAGCATCGATAAAACCGTCAATGAGTTCCACATGTCCGTGTTCAAAAGATGCCATCATATCAAAGAACTCCTTTTGTTCGGGATTGTGTGTCCATTCTGCAAGTTCTTTGTAAAATTTCTCGTTTTTTTGCTCAAACCGTAGAGCACTCATCAACACATCCAACTCACCCGGTTTTTCCTCTGTAAACTCATTGGCAAAGGATTTAGTAAAATCCGGTGGAGCAGCCTCATTTAAAACAGATAAATGCCCGGTTTTCAGAAAATTATTGAGATATTCTATATGCTTGCCCTCTTCTGCTGCCAGGTATTTGAATAGTTCCTTTGCAGCTATACCGGTTGAAGTCCCGGCTTTATTAAGATAAAATTTATGTCCCTGCTGTTCAATCGTAAGTGCGGTTTTCACTGCATCCTCAAGGGTTGTAATATTATCAATTGATCCTTCAAACTCTATCATTATATCTTTCGACATGCTTATCACCCGATTATTACTCAATTATCAACAATACTTATCCGGATTGTTATCAAATTCTTTTTTGCAGCCAGGGGTACAGAAATAATATTTGTTGTATAAAATGGTACACATAATGCCCTCTAATTTATTTTAACAGTATGACCTCCCATTTACTGAAATCACACATATTTTTCAGGGTTTGCCTCGAATTCTGCTTTACAACCCGGAGCACAGAAATAATATGTATTGCCTTTAAACTCGGATGTGAACTTTGCCGTTGCCGCATCAACTTCCATCTTACAAATTGGGTCTATTGCCATCTATATTACCTCATTAATAAATGCTGGTATAACCTCTAACTTCCAATAATAGAATATATTGTCATATGACATATACATTTCTCTAAAATGAGGTTGAATCGGAGAAGCCGTCAAATTAGTTCTCAAAACCTCATATCTAATTTGACAGCTGTTCTAAAATCCAATCCAATTAAACTGAAACACTCCTAAATACATGAAAGGAAACAATCATTTCCCCTCTTAAAATTCAGATTTGTAAAAACAGGTTAACGCTAAAAAACAGACAAGCTTTTAAGCGAAAATGCTAATTTGACGGTTTCTCGGAGAAAGAATTAAATTAGAATGTAATCTGGGGTTTCTAATTTGATTGCTTCTACACAAGATTCAAAGAAACAAATCGTTTTATTTAAGTATTCGAAGACCCTGTACTTATTAGTATGGGGACAGTTATTCCTATGCACTCAACCTCATGCTCGGATGAGAGCTATAGAAGACTGAACACCCTCTTGAAATATAAAAATAAGGCGCACAACTTAGGATATGTAACTAAAAGTTGATCGTTAGTTGTCATTCTCAATTGGAATTCATCTATAAAGATAGGCGAAATTGTTAAATGTTCAAGTTATTTCGTAACAACCCCTTAGGAAAATCTTTATTCCCTAGGATTTTTAAAAATTTAGTGATTATTTATTGTTTGAAAAGAATAAATCATGGAAAATTAGTATGAAAAATACAAAATCAAATGAAATTGCCATATTGAATCTTATGTTTCCAGATGAAGATACGGAGGCTGCTCGTTTTGTAGGTCATCAAATTAACGTTGTTGACAATATGGTACATGGATTAATGACCTTAGCTGGGATTTTACTTGCCATAACAGCGGCCATTTTACCAAGTTTTGCCAATATTCCCTATTGGTCGATAATCTTCATTGTACTAGGAGGTTCATTTGTATTAGCATCAGTATTAATTAATGCATGGTTTGTATTTAGAGTAAAATGGTTTACCGATATTACAGGAAACAATGTAGATATGCATATCATAAAATCTACAGCTTTGAGCGTTAGAAATAAGAAAACAAAGGGTTATCATATTTCTTTGATAGTAATAATTATCGGGTTGATATTTTATTTGCTATCTTTGTATATGTTTGTTATATTTATACGGTAAATGATGATGAAAAGCCAAAGCTAAAGGCAATTTTGGATGAGGACTGTTAAAATTTGATGAAATAAAAAAGTTTGAAAAAATTTGAAGGAAATGAAATTCCATCTAGTTTAGAACTAAATGACGATATATATAAATTCCTTTCCAAAAATGATTTAATCATTGATTTTGGATGTGGTTTTGGTGAAACTTTTATTGAACTTTTTTCAAAAGGTTATAAGAATATAACTGGTGTAGATATCAATACAAATGGAATCCAATTCTCGAAAAGTTATTATACAAATGTTGAAGAAATAAAAAAACTAGTTTTTTTAATTGACGATATCACTAAATTATCATTACCAGATGATTCATTTTATTTTGGGATAATGCAAGCCTTATTAACGACCATCGCAACACCAGAAGATCGAGTGAAAGTCTTTACTGAAGCCAGACGAGTTTTATTAGAGATTGTCGGAAAAGTCCCGAACTTCTAATAAATTAATATACTGTGTCCATTAAAATTCTCGTTGAACATAATATCTA
>Ga0255366_10248_pt1 | contig 10965 bp, 11 predicted proteins | sample ANMaggSeSYBR01C4_FD_182086 | JGI IMG/M metagenome (GOLD analysis project Ga0255366, IMG submission 182086) | Sediment cell enrichment communities from methane seep in Santa Monica Basin, California, United Staets - ANME aggregate JGI... | ecosystem: Environmental > Aquatic > Marine > Cold seeps >... | reverse complement strand
TTTTTGTGATCTAGCTCCATTGAAGTGATTTCCTGCAAAAAATCTGATCCATGTCCGAGAAAGTGGATTTGATCACCTAGTTTAAGTGTATGAGAGAGCATGATGACAGCAACGTTGATTCGATCATAGTAATGAGTTACTTCTCCTATCCGTTTGCCGTTCATTAAAGTTCCTCCTTTGGGAAAATATCTTATATATAAATTATAAAGAGTTAGTCAATCGAAAAATCCATTAAAATATATACTTATGAATGCGATAGAAATTTTTAATCTTAAGAGACAATTTAAAACAACAATCGGTGTGATCAAGCGCCAAACTAAAGAAGTCGTTGCTGTGGATGGTATTTCATTTGATATTCAGGAAGGGGAATTATTTGGTTTACTGGGACCTAATGGCGCTGGTAAAACAACAACGATAAAAATGTTGACAACTCTCTTGATCCCCTCATCTGGTACAGCGACAATTATGGGGTTGGATGTGGTCAAGGATGCTGAGAAAATCCGCCCCCGAATTGGGTTCATTTTTGGCGGTGAGCGGGGATTGTACTGGCGCCTTTCAGGTTTAGATAACTTGCGGTATTTTGCGACTTTATATTATGTGGATGTGAATATCGCGAAGAAGAAAATTCCTGAACTGATCGAATTGGTTGGATTGAAAGGGCGGGAAAAAGAAAAGGTGGAGGGATACTCCCGTGGGATGCGCCAACGACTTCATATTGCGCGAGCGCTTCTGCATGATCCAGAAGTGCTGTTCTTAGATGAACCCACGATGGGATTGGATCCAGTTGGCGTGCGCGAAATGCGGATGACCATTCGGGATTTGCAATCTGCAAAGAAAACTATTCTTTTGACTACTCATTACATGTTTGAAGCCGATCCGCTCACACTTTCACGTCCAGTTTTCTTTCCCATATCGATTTTATTAACTGTATTTGCATTTGTGGGCTTTGGTGTGATAATTGCCTCGTTATTCATACTAATTCCAGATTTTCAACGACTTCAGAACACGCTGGAATTCCCTATATATATCTTATGTGGATTTTTATTTCCGATAGCACTTCTACCGGGTTGGACCACACCGATTAGTTATATTTTATCGCCATATTGGGCTGCTAGAGCCCTGCATGGCTCTGCACAAGGGGCATTAGAAATAAACCAAATATATATTTCTTGGGTTATGTTGATTTTTTTTAGTGCTGTTTACATTATTGGGTCGAGTGCTCTTTACCGCCTTGTTCTCAAACGGGCGCGTGTTGATGCTACTCTGAATACAACGGGATAGCCATGAAGAAGCGATCTGTTACGAATATAAAAATTTTCTTTGAGGGGGCGATTCTTTCCTATCGTGCATTATTCCAATGGCTACGGCCAGCAACTTATATTGCATCAAAAATACTTGCGCCGCTTACAATGATGATCTTTTTCGTTTTCATCGGCGCTTACGCAAGTGGAAGCAACGATGCATCTTTTTACGTAATTGGAAATGCGTTGATATTTGCTGCATCAAGCGGAATTTTTGGGGTAACAATGAGTATTGGGGGCGAGCGATGGAGTGGAACACTTCCTTATTTATTTGGTTCCCCCGCAAACCGTATGGCTATCTTTGTTGGGCGTGCCTTCATGCATATCCTTGATGGTATGCTGGGCGTATTCATCGGCTTCGGATGGGGTGTTCTTCTATTTGAATTGGATCTTTCACAGACGCACCTGATCCCATTGTTGTTGACCATAATAATTACCACTTACAGCACAGCTGGATTGGGTCTGCTGATGGGGTGTGTGGGCTTGATTACACGGAATGTAATGCTTGTCAATAATACGGTCTTCTTTTCTATGCTGCTTTTTTCGGGGGCGAATATCAGTTTAGAAACGCTTCCCAAATGGATGCAAGTTGTATCCATTTTCTTTCCTTTGACCCGCGGTATTGCCTCTACTTGCCTTGTTGTTGCAGGGGCAGGAATCAATGAGATATTGCCCTTGTTACTGGAAGAGTTCCTGATCGGATTAATTTTTATCCTAGTAGGATTTTTCCTGTTTAGTACATTTGAAAAGTAGGCAAAGAAATTAGGCACGTTAGAAATATTTTAGGGAATAGTATGCAAACGAAAATAATTTATCTTGATTACAATGCGACCACACCAATTGATGAGCGAGTTGTTGATGCGATGTTTCCCTATCTATATGAACATTTTGGGAACCCATCTTCCAGTCATATATTTGGAATCGAAGCGAAAAAAGGTGTGGAGAAAGCCCGATCGCAAGTCGCAAATATGCTAGGTTGTAAAGTGGATGAGATTGTTTTTACCAGCGGGGGTTCTGAATCAAACAATCAAGCCATTAAAGGTGCAGCATTAGCAAACCGGGAGAAGGGGAACCACATCATCACATCATCTATTGAACATCCAGCAGTATTAGAGGTGTGTGGTTATTTGCGCAAGAATGGATTTAAGATCACTGTCTTATCAGTGGATGAAAAAGGGTGGGTAAATCCACATGATGTAGAGAAGGCCATTACTCCACAGACAATTCTGATATCTATCATGCACGCCAACAATGAAGTGGGGACGATCGAGCCGATCAAGGAGATCTCGGAAATTGCGCATAGTCATAATATAATCATGCATACTGATGCTGCACAAGCTGTCGGAAAAATATCTGTACGAGTAGATGATCTGGGGGTTGATTTGCTATCCATTGCTGGCCACAAATTGTATGCGCCAAAAGGTATTGGAGTGTTGTATATTCAGACGGGAACTGAAATAGAGAAAATAATCCATGGCGCGGATCATGAGAGAAATATGCGCGCCGGAACAGAAAATGTATTAGAGATTGTGGGATTGGGCAAAGCGTGTGAATTGGTAGACAGATATTTAGAGGACTTTGCCAATCAATTTTGTGAGCGGCGCGATCAATTAGAACGGGAGATCATACAAGAATTTCCTTGGGTAAAAATAAATGGAGATTTGAAAAATCGCCTTCCGAATACCAGCAGTATCAGTTTTAAAGGGATAGAAGCGAATCTCATTCTATCCGAACTTGGTACTATAGCGGCTTCGGCGGGCGCTGCATGCCATACGGATCGTGTGGATATATCATATGTATTGAAGGCGATGCGAATCCCTCCTGAAATCGCTATGGGGACGATTCGCTTTTCTACAGGCAGGATGACCACTAAAGAAGATATAAAGCTGGCATCAAACGAGGTTATTCAGGTTATCAAGAAACTTAATCTATCCGCTTACGGAGATATTGTTAAGGACGAGAAAGACAAAGTTCGTTTAACTCAATATACACAAGGATTAGGATGTGCATGTAAACTGCGGCCTCAGTTATTAGAAACTGTTCTGGCAAAGATGCCACCTCCATCTGACAGCAGGATTCTGGTAGGAACAGAAACGGGAGATGACGCTGCTGTGTTCTCAATAAATAATAAGTTTGCGTTAGTTCAGACCGTTGATTTTTTTACACCGATCGTAGACGATCCTTACCAATTTGGTGCTGTCTCTGCTGCTAATTCCCTCAGCGATATTTACGCGATGGGCGCTGACCCGTTGTTTGCGCTCAATATTGTTGGTTTTCCCAGCAATCGTTTACCCATTTCTGTATTAGAGGAAATCCTGCGCGGCGCTTATGACAAAGCGGCTGAAGCGGGGATCGCAATCATTGGGGGGCACACTGTGGATGATACAGAACCAAAATTTGGTTTGGCTGTTACAGGATATGTTGACCCAAAAAAAATTCTTACGAATGCAAACGCACAACCTGGTGATAAATTAGTACTCACAAAGCCAATCGGTACGGGAATTATTACAACGGCGATTAAGCGTGGAATGGCCTCGGAAGGGGATTCTGAAGAGGTTTTTCGTGTGATGGCGGAATTGAATAACACAAGTGCTGAACTGCTGCGACTTGTACAGGTCCACGCCTGCACAGATATCACAGGTTTTGGATTGCTGGGACACCTTTTAGGAATGGTAAGAGGTTCACATGTAAGCGCAATTATTTCATCAGATTTCGTACCTTTTCTTAAGAACGCGTACTCTTTAGCGGCTTCTGGAATCATTCCGGGAGGGACTAGAAATAACCAGAATTATACGGATCCTTTCACAAGATACGAAAAAAATATTTCTGCGATATCCCGTTTGCTGTTAAATGATGCACAGACTTCTGGAGGACTTATGATTAGTTTGGATGAGAGAAATGCTGTAATATTTATTGAATTGATGGAGAAGAAGGGTAACCTTGTGTCCCTGATTGGTGAGATCATACCCGAATGCGAACCACGGATCCTAGTTAGATGAGAAACATTTTTCCCAAACTAGATTCTCACCAAAAAGCTATTTTTCAGATCTTAATCACAGCGATCCTGTGGGGAACAACCTTTGTGGTAGTAAGGATTGGCGTAAGTGGGATCGGTCCACTTTCTTTGGCTGGAATCCGATTCTTTACAGCTGGTTTGCTCCTATTACCTTTCTTGATGGTGAAGAGAATACCCACTGAAGAAATAAGGAGTAATATTCTCCCACTTGCATTGATAGGAATCTTTTCATACGCTATTGGGAATGGAGCTTTAAATTACGCACTTCAATTTCTTCCAGCCACTCTGGTTTCGTTTTTAACGAGTTTCATTACACCAATAATTTTAATTTTCAGCATCATCTGGCTAAAAGAATACCCAACCCTCGTTCAAATCGGAGGATTGGTGATTACATTTTTTGGTGTCATTCTCTATTTCTATCCCCAACAAATTCCATTTCGTGCAAACGGGTTCGGCATCTTAATGCTGGGATTGCTTGGATTTGCTTTACAAACAACAATAGGAAGATTCCTGGCTCGAAGTAAGAAGGTACATACGATCACGCTCACTACGATACCGTTAATTATCGGAGGAGGTATTTTACTTATTGTCTCAATCTATATTGAAGGATTCCCGGTTATTTCACTGAAAACTATTTTGATATTTGGGTGGCTGATATTTTTTAATACGATCATTGGGCAACTTTTATATAGTAGTGCAATCGCTGAGATAACAGCGATACAGGTGAATCTTGTACTAAATCTATCTCCATTCTTCACTGCAATTTTTGCGTGGTTTTTATTAGGTGAACGATTAGGTGTCAAGCAGATTGTGGCTATGGGCGCGGTTTTTATAGGTACTTACTTAGTTCAAAAGAAATCTGGGAATTCATCAACATAGCTGGTACCTGCTTCTAATATGTGTCTAATAAAAAAAAGTAATCAGAAATCCTATCATTTTTTATGAATGGAGATGAAGATGAAGTATCGGTTGTTTTTGCTTACGATCGCCGGTGGATTATTGATTATTGCTTGCGTTTCTACAAGGTCTGGTGTTGAGGAGCTTGTTGTTGAAACACCTGAAATTCAATATGAAGTTGAAGAAACTGTCTCGGAAGAAATGGAATCCGCTCTGAGTGTTCCATCAATTGACGGCGACATGGTGGTAGTGGGTTCCTCTCAAGATGTGCGGCCCAATTCTTGAAAGATATGCATTGAACGCGCATGGAGGAAAGGGCGGTGTGTTTCTTGAGAGATATGCGGATATTATGAATTATGTTGAGCCAGGGAATCCGGAAGGCAGCTACCTTTATCGTGCTTTGATCGGTGATGATACGGCGCAGATGCCGCCAGGCAATCCGCTTCCTGATGAAATATTCCAGACTATTTATGACTGGATTGAGCAGAGTGCAAAAGAAAACTAAAAATATACACCGTTAATTTGCGGCGGGTTTTTTCTGCGATTAAATATTATTTAAGCATAGATGTATACTGCTTGATGTTCTCAACTGGCTGAGGGTAGGCCATTTTCAGTTTCTTCAAAGCTTTTGTTATGATTTTGATAATCACATAATCACGATACCAATTCCGATTTGCTGGAATAATATACCAGGGAGCATATGTCGTGGAGGTTCTTGTCAGGGCGTCTTCATAAGCATGCATATAGTCATCCCATAGTTTTCTTTCGTCTATATCCTTTGGGTTGAACTTCCATTGTTTTTCGGGAATTTCAATTCGTTCAATGAACCGTTCTTTCTGCTCGTCTTTGGATATATGCAGGAAAAATTTCAAAATAGTTGTTCCCTCATCAGAGAGAATTTTTTCAAAATTTTGAATTTGTTCAAATCGTTTCTTCCATACTTTCTCTGAGACCAATTGATGGACCCTGACAACAAGAATATCTTCATAATGAGATCTGTTAAAGATAACAATCTCTCCGTTTTTCGGAGTTTGTTTGTGGATACGCCACAAGTAATCATGTCCTATCTCTTCAGGTGTAGGTACTTTAAAACTAGCTACACGTACACCCTGGGGATTCACTCCTTTAAAGATGGAGCGAATAGTTCCATCTTTGCCGCCGCCGTCCATCGCTTGAAGAATGATCAGGATTTTATGCTTTTGTTCCGCATACAGGAGACGCTGCAGGTTGATCAATTCCTCGCGGAAGCCCTTTGTCGTTTTCTTCGCTTCTTTTTTGTCTGATTCCCATAACTTGGTATCATCGGGGTCATAATCTGGCAGTGAGAAATTCTTTCCTTCTTGGACTTGATATGCGTGCATTTATTACCTCCTGTTTAGTGAGTACCTGATAAGATTTTTCGCATTACCTGTGGATCTTTGGTAAGTAATCTGGAAGCAGGCAGGCGCTGTACAAGGAGTACCCAATTTCTATTTATCCTGAAAACTCGTTTGAAGATAGGCAGCGCTTGATCTATTTTTCCAGTATCAGCCAAGGTGACTGCGTACCAAAATGGCAGTTCCTCATTATTGGGTGCTAATTTCACTGCTTGTTGGTATTTTATTCCTGCTGTTTCATGCTCGTTTTTTGAGAGAAGGTTATCACCTTCATTCATTAAGGCATAGGCAGATTGGATATCTAATAACCTTTCCAATTCGATAATTGGGTCAGGATGGTCATCTACGCGAAGATCTGTAAGGATATGTTTCCACGGAGTATCATCTTTGATGTTCTCGGAAACGAGCAGTGAAGCACTCTGCTTACCTCTAATATCACCACCCGCGCCTTGTGCTGCTTGTAAAGCAGAAAGCAAACGTTTTGCGAGATTACCCTGTGAATTTTCAAATGCGCTTGCCATTGCCGGCCAAACAGTATCATTAAGCATCATATTTGCCTGAACAGAAAAAGCGTCACCTGTTTGATGTCCAGCTTCCGCGACGCATCGTTTTCCGGTATGGGCAGCTACGTTTCCTCGTGCGTCAACTACGGCCACCTGGCGCAATTCTTTTCCGTCATCTACTGCGAGTAATTCATCTATAGCTTGTTGTGCAGATTTTCCGTCACGAAGCAGAGATAGCCCTTTGGGACCATAACTTATTTCAACCATTGATTGGGTTGCGATCACTCCCACACCGGTTCAATCCATGGGCAAAGAGAACCAACCGCGAACCAATGCGATTGGACAGCAACTCCGATCTGATTGGTTTTTCGATCCACCGCAACAATCGAATAGGTATGTAAAAATGGCATTTTTATCTCTTTCATAATGATGACCAGCGTGCATAAATTGCCTGATGAATTTTTCTTCCTGACGACTTTTCCTGCTGGATCAGATTGCCGTATTCAATTTTTCCATAAAATCTATTCATTAAATTTTGAAGCCACAAAGACAGTTCGGTTGGGGAATGATCAACATTATAGGCAGTAATTATGAAGAGAATTGGATCATTAGTTAACAATTCACCACATAGGGTTAGTAAATTTGTAATGGAATGGTTGAAATTCCAGATCTCTCCTTTAGGTCCTCGACCAAAATTTGGGGGATCCATGATGATCCCGTCATATTTTCTTCCCCGTCTAATTTCTCTTTTAATAAATTTAGATGCGTCGTCAACCAACCAACGGACAGGTTTTTCGGCGAGGTCTGATAACGATAAGGATCTTTTACCTAATTCCATCGCTTTTTGAGACGAATCAATGTGTGTTACATGTGCACCTGCACGAGCGGCAAATAGAGATGCTATACCCGTGTATCCAAAGAGGTTTAAGATATTTACTTCCTTTTTTGACCTGTTTATTTTCTTCTCGATCCAACGCCAATTTTCTAGCTGTTCTGGAAATATTCCAATATGGCGGGATTTGGAAATGTTCAGAACAACATGCAGTTTATCGATGGTTATTGACCAAGAAGGTTTTAATTCGGATCGAAAAGTCCATAATCCTGTTCTTTCACCCTTGGAAAGAGTAAATTCTGCGTCTGTGGAGTCCCAAACCCTTTTTTTATAGGATGGTTTCCAGGTTGCCTCTGGTTCAAAACGGATAAGGTGATACGAGCCATAACGTTCTAGTTTTTTCTTATTACCGCTGTCCAGTAATTCATAATCTGCCCAGCCACTGGTTGTAAGATTTTTCTTTTCTCGAATAATTTTGTTTTTGTTTTTCATTATCGTATTGGTTAATAATTTCAGTATACCAATAGGTTGGCATATTTGTATTATTCTCTAACAAGGTATAATCCTCAAAATTTGAATGGTAATGATATGGACGAATACAATTTTGATCGGATCATAGACAGAAGGGGATCTAACGCAATAAAATGGAATCTTTTTAGTGAAGAGATTCTTCCATTATGGGTGGCAGATATGGATTTTGCTTCACCAAAGGAGGTCATCTCAGATGTCCAAGCACGATTAGATCATCCTATCTTTGGCTACCAAAGCAAAGACATGGAATTAATGGATGTAATTGTAGACTGGATGTTCAAACAGCATAGTTGGAAGATCACACCTGAAGATATCCTTTTGGTGCCGGGCGTTGTGGCTGGATTTAATTGGGCAGTGCGCAGCTTTACTGAAATCAACAATTCGATTATTTTCCAAACGCCAGTTTATTTTCCTTTCTTTAATATTTCCCAAAATAACAATGTTCAGCAAATTACCGTCCCATTAAAAAACACTGATAATGGATATAAAATTGATTTTGACGAGTTTGAAGGAAAAATCAGAGAAGATACTCGCATTTTTATCTTATGCAATCCACACAATCCCGTTGGTAGAGTTTATCGCAAGGATGAACTTGAACGATTGGGAGAGATCTGCTTAGCCAATGATATATTAATTTGTTCGGATGAAATCCATTGTGATCTGGTTTACCCGGGACATACGCATTTGCCGATTGCATCTCTTTCAAAAGAATTAGCAATGAACACAATCACATTAATGGCACCAAGTAAAACGTTCAATATACCCGGACTGCATTTTTCTTTCGCAGTAGTGCAAAATGAAAACCTCAGAAACAAAATGACCAAGGCACGAAATGGTATTATTGGTGAGCCGAATATATTGGCTCAATCCGCTGCAAAAGCAGCTTATAAATACGGGGGAGAATGGCTAGGAGCATTATTGAAGTATTTAGATCAAAATCGCCAACTGGTTGTTGAATTCACAAAGGCAAATATCCCAGAGATACAGGTTCATTCCCCAGAAGGTACATATTTAGCATGGCTGGATTGCAGCGCATTAAACTTAAAAAAAGGACCGTATAATTTTATTTTAGAAAATGCGAAGGTTGCTCTAAATGATGGGGAAACGTTTGGCGGTATCAGCAGCGGGTTTGTCCGATTAAATTTCGGATGCCCAAAGTCAGTGTTAATAAAAGCTTTGAATAAGATGGCTATTTCAATTCAGCAAGCAAGGCATTAGACAAATTAGCATGGAAACGAGTAAAGAAAACCAGGAAAAAACCTGTTCTAGAGGGTGTTTTAGAATTTTTGGAAGAACAGCTGGCGTAATTATTACGCTATTGTTTGTTTTTCTTTTTGGATATATAACTCTTCGTGCTGCTGGCGCGTATCTGATTATTGCTGATGATCTTACTCCTGTGGATGCAATAATTATTATGGGGGGAGGTGGTGAGGGGAGGATGAATGAGGCACTGGAGTTATACAGCGAAAAATATGCGCGTATCATCATTCTGACCGAAACTGGCGAGCGTATTGGAGATCTTGACTACTTGCAGAGTTTCGACCTTCGTATTCAATTATTGAATAATGGTGTTCCGAGCGGGAATATATTGATTACAGAATCTGAAGTAACGAGTACTTTAGAGGAGGCACACGCCGTCAAACAATTGCTTGAGAGAAGGCAATTATCTACTGCTATCATTGTCACAGATCCTTTCCATACCAAACGAACGTCGATCATTTTCAGAGATGTGTTTTCTGGACAAGATATTAAACTGTATTTCCGTCCAGTAACCCCGTCCTGGTATACATCCCGGACATGGTTCCTGACTTCTGACGGCTGGAAATTTACAATTCTCGAGTACGTTAAATTACTGGCGTATAAATCGGGTTTTCAGGATTAGATAGATCAACGGCTTGCCTTTTTTGTCTTTTTCCGGTTTTTTAATTAACAATTGGAATAACTTCTGATCCACGAAGACTCTTCGGGTTTAATCATTCTTGAACCTTGTTTTAATAACTCGATAGTAAAGCTTACTCCAAATTCAAACTACTGAAAAGTGAATACCTTTTTTCCAAGCAGAGAAATCGAATGTAGTTTGATTTCTAATTATCACAGATGTAAAACCAGGAAAATGTTATCTTCTATTATCCCTCAGGCAATTCATATCCCTGCTTAAATATCTTCAAGCAGGCGTCCACTACCTCAGGGTCAAGAAGCGTTCCTTTATCCTGCTTGATCTGCGCGAGGGCTTTTTCGATACCATGCGCCGGGCGGTAGGGTCGGTGGGAGGACATGGCTTCGACTATGTCCGCCACATCAAGTATCCTGGCTTCGATCATTATTTCATCACCCTTGAGCCCCTGCGGATAACCGGAGCCGTCCATTTTTTCATGATGCTGCAGGACCATCTCAGCGATCGGCCACGGGAATTTAATCTCCTTCAGCAGGTCAAATCCTTTCTGTGGGTGGGTTTTAATCAGGCTGAATTCAAGCTCACTAAGCTTTCCCGGTTTGCTGAGAATTTCAG
>Ga0255366_10037_pt1 | contig 10990 bp, 14 predicted proteins | sample ANMaggSeSYBR01C4_FD_182086 | JGI IMG/M metagenome (GOLD analysis project Ga0255366, IMG submission 182086) | Sediment cell enrichment communities from methane seep in Santa Monica Basin, California, United Staets - ANME aggregate JGI... | ecosystem: Environmental > Aquatic > Marine > Cold seeps >... | reverse complement strand
ATTCGACCCAAATCTGTGCGCCTACTTGGGGAAGTTAATTCGTCCACGTTCCTTACGAAGTGATTATTTTAAAATGGCATGTTTGAAAGAAGAACTTTGAGATCATCATCTAAAAAGTTGATTCCGGCTCCGATAAAAAAAGATTCATTCCCTTCATCGCTTATAAAATCATCAAAGCCTGAGGTTATATATAAATGCTTAACTGGTGAAAAATCTGCTTTGAATTTCAAGTGAGCATTGCTGTCTGAATCAAAATCAAAGGCTTCCAATGAGAGTGTAAGGCGATCTTTTAAAAGATAGTAATCAAATGCGAAACCGCCTGTGGATTCAAAAATTCCACCGCGCAAGCCAAGGTCATGGTAACGCTTGGCAATTTGGGCTGAAAACTTAATATCATCCTTATCGTTCTTTTCAGTATGCTGTGTTGTGGGCATTCCTCCGTCCGTACTCGTTGTAATATCAGTTTCGGATTTCACGCCTTTTGGATCATCAACAATTTGAAGCAAATAATATTTATCCTTTCTTGGTTGAATACGAAGAGTAAGGTAGGATTTAACATCTTCGCTGTCAAAAAGATATTCTCCCCTGTAATCCAGATATGTTCTAAAAGATTCCTGTTTTTGCATATAATCATTTATACTGGTAAAAGTTGAATTTATATTTTCAACTGTTTCTTCTTCATTAATCAGCTTGCCGAGTGATCCGTCTCCCCTGTTTATCTTTTCAGATATTTCTTTCAGCGACGCAAGTGTTGCATTTAACCTTTCAACTGTCTCATCGTCGTTAATTAATTTCCCTATGCTTCCATCTCCCCTATTAATCTTTGATGAAATTTCATTTATTGCCGATGAGAACTCGGAAAGATTTTCTATTATTTTTATAAGTCCTTCATTATTGTCCTGCACAGTTTTGTTCAGAGTTTCAGCCATAGCCTTCATAGAATCAATTATTGAACGAAGTGAGGCTTCTCCCTTTTCACCTCCCATTACATTTGCAAGCGAACGTGTCAGCGAGTTTATGTTTTTTGCCACATCGCCGATAATATTCATCAGGTTATCCAAATCTGTCGTAGGAGCAGTATTAACAATACACCCATTTGGTTCAATCAAGGGAGCTCCCGGAGAGCCCTGAATCAGGGCAATATATTTATCGCCAAGTATTCCCTTGCTTTTGATTAAAGCTTTAACATCTTTTCCAAGTTTAATATTGAAATCTATTCGGAGAATTACCAGTGCTTTCCCGTCTTCCAGCAAAATCTTGCGGACCCTGCCTACTTCAACGCCCGCGAGTTCAACCGGAACATCTTCTACAAGGCCGGAGGCAGAATCAAAATATATTTTAACATCATATCCTTTATCCATTTTAAGGCCAAGCCTACCCACCTTCATGGACATGTATCCAAGAATTATTATTCCAATTACAACAAAAACTCCTACTTTTGCTTCTACGCTTAATTTTGACAAGGAAAATCCCCTAATCCCTAATAATCCCTCAATTCCAGCATTCCAGTATTAGCTCTTATCCCAGCATTTCTCAATTTTTCAAATCTTTAATAAACCGTCTGACGAAAGAATTATTTGATGAACGTATTTCATCAGGTGTGCCAACAGCAACAATTTTACCCTGATACAGCATAGCTATCTTATGTGCAATCATAAAGGTAGATTCAATATCGTGGCTAATAACAACAAAAGTCGCCTTCGTCCTTTTCTGGATCGATACAATAAGCCTGTCAACGCTGTCTCGCATTATAGGATCAAGACCTGTTGTAGGCTCATCAAACAGTATAATTTTGGGATCCAGCGCAATAGCCCTTGCAAGTCCAACGCGCTTGCGCATACCGCCGGATAGTTCTGAAGGCATTTTGTGGGTTATATTATCTAATCCAACAAGATTTAACTTGTCATTAACTATTTTATTGATTTCTTTTCCTGACAATCGCGTATGTTCCTTGAGTGGAAAAGCTACGTTTTCACCTACTGTCATCGAATCGAATAAAGCTGCATCCTGAAAAAGCATACCAAACTTTTTTCGTGTTTCAGTAAGCTTTTTGTCATTTAGATTTGCAATATCAACTCCGTCAATGATAATTTGTCCTGAATCAGGCCTTATAAGACCGATAATATGCTTTAAAAGAACGCTTTTACCCCCCCCCCGCTCTGACCTATAATAACGGTAATTCTTTCAGGATCTATATCAAGATCAAGTTCATTTAGAACTTTTTGGCCGTTAAAAGATTTGCTTATCTTTATTAGTTTGATCATTAGAACATAACTGCCGTTAGAAAATAATCACTGATAAAAATCAATATTGATGACAAGACTACTGCTTGAGTTGTCGCCTTTCCAACACCCTCAGCACCGCCAATTGTATGCATGCCCTTGTAACAACCTGTAAGAGAAAGAATTAATCCAAAAAACGCAGCCTTTATAAGTCCATTGAAAATATCCTCAAGATCAACAATCTCAATCATTTTGGCCATGAAAATACCTGAATTGATTTTTAGAAGACCGACTCCAACAAAATAGCCGCCCACAATACCGACAAAATCAGATATAATTGTCAAAACCGGAAGCATTAATATTGTGGCAATTATACGTGGCAAGACCAAAAATTGAATGGGGCTGACTGACATTGTATTTAATGCATCAATTTGCTCTGTGACTTTCATTGTGCCAAGCTCAGCCGCCATTGCCGAACCTACACGCCCTGTAACCATCAAGGCAGTAAAAACCGGCCCAAGTTCGCGCGTCATTGATAAAGCCACTGTTGCGCCGACCAAACTTTCGCCACCAAACATTCTAAAACCATGATAAGTCTGAAGAGCAAGAACCATACCTGTAAAAGCGCCTGTAATCAGAACAACGCCAAGGGAATTGACACCAACAAATTCCATCTGCTTAATCATTACGCGAAAACGAAAAGGCGGACGGAACATCCATGATATGGTTGACAGTAGAAGGAGTATAATTCTGCCGCATTCTTCAATAAAAAATACAAGCGGCCTCCCTGCAAATTCAAGAAATCGTATCATAGCCTTTTATTCAAACATATTAGGACGTTTAGGGACGTGGACGAATTAACTTCCCCAAGTAGGTGCACAGATTTGGGTCGAATTTGCCCAAATCTCAAATATAGGCTCAGATCACAAAAATTGATGGAATAGCGAGTCAAAGTCTTTCATTTTTTGCTAGTAATACATTGTATGCGTTTTGTCAAAAATATATTTATTCATAGCTTGACGTAATGATAATATTCTGTAATTGATATCTTAACAATGCAAGGCGAAAAGTTGGGATTTAAATTTTTGGATAAAAACAAGATAATTGGAAATTAAGGGTATATTAAATGATATTTGGAAAATCTCCCCACCTGGTCGGCCTTGATATTGGCTCCAGCGCTTTAAAGGCTGGGGAAATTATGGTAACAAAAAAAAGGTTAAGCCTGAAGAATTTTGGAGCGATAAGTATAGCCCCCGGAGCAATTGAGGAAGGTAGTATAACCGACCCTGAAAATATTGCCAATTCAATTCGTGAACTATTTAAGACGAATAACATAAAAGAAAAAAATGTTGCCATCTCAATCGGAGGTTATTCAGTTATTGTAAAACAAATAGAAATGCAAATCGTAACTGAAAAACAACTTCAGGAAACCATTCATCTCGAAGCAGAACAATATATCCCTTTCGACATCAGCGAAGTTAATCTGGACTATCAAATCCTGGGAGAAACGGAAGCCGGCTCAGATCAAATGAGTGTTATCCTTGTTGCGGCCAAAAAAGAAATGATTAGTGAATATATTGATCTTGTTCAAATGGCCGGACTTAATCCATGTATAATTGATGTTGATGCCTTTGCCCTGCAAAATATTTTCGAAACCAATTATGACATAACTGATGAAAATGTAATACTGATAGATATAGGAGCAAACAAGACATCATTGAACATACTTAAAAACCATTCTTCTGAATTTATGAGAGATGTTTCCATGGGATGCAGCCAGATAACTCAACATATAATCTCTCTTATAGACTGTTCTTTTATCGAAGCTGAACAGATTAAGCTTGGTAACCAGACGGACAAAATATCTTCTGATGATTTAAAACAAATTGTTTCATCTGTAATTTCTGAATGGAGTATCGAGATAAAACGCGCACTTGATTTTTATTATTCGGCAAACCCTGATGGACAGATAAAAAAAGTTATACTCAGCGGCGGTGGTGCTAATATTAAGGAATTTCGTCAACTTCTAATGGATGAAACATCCTTTGAGGTAGAAATTATTAATCCTTTCAAAAAGTTACATATAGCTAAGCGTTTTGATCCTTCATACCTTGAACAGATAGCTCCTCAAGCATCTATATGCATGGGGCTTGCTTTAAGAAGAGTTGATGACAAATGATAAAAGTTAATTTGCTGCCTTTTCGGGCCGAGCGTAAAAAAGAGAACATACGTCAACAAGTTTCAATATTTGTTCTATCAATTATATTTGTCCTTTTCTCCATGTATTATTACAATGTATTGTTAAATAATAAGATTAGCGCCTATAATGTTAAAATAGAAAATATTAACAATGAAATAACCAAATACAACAAGATAGTTAAAGAAGTGAAGGATATCGAAAAAAGGCTTGCCATTCTCAATAAAAAAACGGGTGTAATAAAAGATCTTGAGCTTAATCGCAAAGAGCCCGTCCGTCTTCTTGATACGATGACATCTATGGTAATGCAAAAGCGGATGTGGTTTACCAGGCTTGAGTCGAAAGAAGAAGTCGTCACAATTAAAGGGTTTGCTCTTGATAATAAAACCGTTGCTGATTTTATGACTCGCCTGGAAAATTCAAAACTTTTTGACAGCATAAATTTAACGACCTTAAAACAACAAAAGTATAATAAGCTTACAAATCTTAAAGAATTTGTAATTTCCTGCAATAAAATGCCCCTTAAAAATGCTGATACTGATAAGGCAAATAAATAATGAAGAAATTCGATATTTCTTTAAAAGCTATTGAGCCCTTACTTGAAAATATCGGGAAACTGTCAAAAGTTCACAGGATCATGATATGTGTTGCGACTTTCATTGTAATTATAGGGGCATTCACTTATTTTTTATACCTTCCAAAATTTGAAACTCTGGATAAATTACATTCAGATTACACAAATCTTGAAAACAAGCTTGTTTCTATCAAAAGAAAGGCAGGTCAGCTTAACAAATATAGAGAAAAAATGAAAACAGCCGAAGCTAATTACAAAATCGCCATGAAAGCATTGCCGGATAAAAAAGAAATTCCTTCCTTGCTAACCGACATAACCAAATCCGGCAAAGATGTCGGCCTTGAATTTCTACTATTTCAACCTGAAGCAGAAACTAATAAAGATTTTTATGCTGAAATTCCTGTTTCAATTAAAGTTGCCGGCAATTATCACTATGTCGGACTCTTCTTTGATAACGTTTCAAGGCTATTCAGAATAGTAAACATAAAAGATATTGTGATGACCCTATCCAAGGAAGGGAACATGCTTACCACAGACTGTACGGCTGTAACCTACAGATTTGTCGAGACTGAAGAAAAAAAAGAAAAAGAAATGAAGTGACAGGAGCCGGGAGTCAGGAGCCGGGAGTCAGGAGTCAGGAGTCAGGAGTCAGGAGCCGGGAGTCAGGGTTAAAAGCCGATGCATAAATATATTATATATATATTAACTATAACTTGCATAGCATGTTTTTTCTTGTGTTATGGCTGCAATGAGCAAGAAGAAAAACAGCCGGAAACAATGGTTGTAAGTAAAAAGATTGTAAGCTCAAAAGAAGAAAAGCAGCCCATTGAAAATGACCAAAAATTTGAAATTTCAGAACCTGAAACAATAAAACCTGAAACAATAAAAGAAGACTCAAAACCAAAAACAGATAAAACAAATACAAGCCCCGATCAAAAATTAGACCAAAAACCTGACCAAAAGATTGAATTGTCAAAACCAACTGTCACCTATAATGTTGAAGGCAAAATAGATCCATTTGCCTCAATTTTCGGAGATGGGGTTTCTGCCCTTGACGATCAAAAAGATGAAAAACGCATTCCACTTACCCCTATTGAAAAAGTTGATTTGAGCGAGTTGAAGCTTGTGGGGATAATATTTGCGCCAAGTGGAAACAAGGCGCTTGTAGAAAATGTGTCCGGCAAGGGGTTTGTAATAAAAAAAGGTACCCGCATAGGCATTAATTTCGGCAAGGTAATAAAAATATTAAAGAACAGTGTGGTTGTAAAAGAAGAAGCTGAAAGCATATTAGGCCAAATAACCCTTGTTGAAAGAGAACTTAAACTTCAGAAGTCTTCTGGAGAAGAATAATATGAATTATAAAAAGCATAAATCGTCAAAAGTCATGGCGATAGCCATTTTCCTGGTAATTTTAATAGCTGTACTTACAGGATGTGTTCAAAATATGGCTGCAAAAAAAGATGAACTTCCCCCCGAACCAAAGCTTATAACCGAAATAAGCACCTCCGAGGATCCGGAATCATTTAATGTATTGGTTAAAGGGAACCGTGAGTTAACCTACATGTCTGTCAAGCAACTCTTTCCTTTATCTGTGCTGCTTTACTTTCCTGAAACAGCTCTTGGCAATATCAACACAAATATTTCGTCGGAAAGCGAAATAATCGGCTCAATAACAGCTTCCGAACTAACTGAAAAAGGTCATAAATCCAGGATCAAAATAGCACTAAAAAAAGATGTGCCCTATAAAGCAGCAAACAAAGGTACTGATCTTAACATATCATTTGCAAAACCATCTAAAACATTATCTTCCCAACCCTTATCTTCCGCCGGGCCGGTAGAAAAACCTGTTATTGAAAGCAAAAAACAAACCCTGGATAGAACTTCAGAGATAAACAGTAAAACAACCACAAAATACACAAAATCAGCATGGATTAATCGTATTGATTTTTCGAGTGAAGAGACTGGAAAATCAATCATCATTATTGGAACAACGCGACCGGTTGAATACAGAATAAAAAAAGTTTCGCTCCAATTGTTACAATTAGAACTGTTAGATACCAGACTGCCGGATTACCGTAAATTCCCGCTAATTACTACCCGCTTTGAAAGCGCTGTAGATAGAATCATACCTGTTCAGACACCTGCCATGAAAAACACTTCTATGTTCACCATTGAGCTACGGGAGTCCGTACCTTATTTTATCGAACAGAATGACAATCTGTTATTGATCCATTTCGAAGCATCAACAATATCACTCAGGCCATTAGAAAATGCAAAATTTCCTGCCTGGAAGAAAATTATTTCTCAGACTGAGGTTAAACCGACATCAAAGGAAGTACAGAAACCTGTGAAAAAAACAGTTGCTGGTGGCGTTGTTACCGAGGTGGATGATGCTGCTGTGGAATATGATATTGATACACAAAAAAGGACCGATGCTTATACAGGTGAAGAAACAGAGCTTGATATTTATCGCTTATATAAAACTAAAAAATTATATACAGGCGAAAAAATAGCTCTGGATTTCTACGAAACAAATGTTAAGAGTGTTCTTCGTATCCTGAAGGAAGTAAGCGGTAAAAACTTTGCCATTGACGATGATGTAACTGGTAAGGTTACACTAACTTTAGATAAGCCTGTGCCTTGGGACCAGGCACTTGATCTGGTGCTGAAAATGAATAAGCTTGGGAAAATATACGAGGGTGAAATCATTCGTATTGCCACGCTTGCCACGCTTAAAGACGAAGAGGTGGAACTAGAGAAAAAATTAAAGGCAAAACAGGATGCAGTCAGGCAGGAAGATCATATTACCATGTTTTTTCCTATTAACTATGCTAACGCCAAAAAGATAAATGAAACCCATATAGACCCACCACCAGATAAACCGGGAATATTAACGAAGGGAAAGGGCCCAAACCAGAGTGGAAAATCCACGGTTGATGAACGTCTTAATATGATTGTAATTACAGATGTGCCCTTGGTGCTTAAACAAGCCAAGGAAATCATTCAAAAACTGGACAAGGTAACTCCTCAGGTAATTATCGAAGCAAGGATAGTAGAAGCGACCACCAATTTTTCAAGAGAAATAGGAACCCAGTGGGGAGCAGCGACTGGCGAGCAGCATATAAGCACAATGGAGACCGCTGCAATGGGTGGGGGATGGTCAGTTAATGAAGGCTATCCTAAAGCTCCTGATTCAAAAGACGATCCTGATAATTCAATAGGAGGTGGCAAAGATTTTACACATACTACTTACGGCACAAACATGGCAATGAATGTTCCCGATTCTCTGCTTGCATCAAGCATAGGGAGCATAGGCTTTAACTTTACAAAGCTTGCCGGCACCCCATTTTTACTGAACGCTAAGCTACTGGCAATGGAATCACGGGGGGATCTTAAGATAATTTCTTCTCCAAAAATTTTAACCCTTGACAACGAAAAAGCTACAATCAGTCAGGGAATAAATTATCCACATATTGTGACGAACGCAGAAACTGGAATCCCTTCAACAATGTATGAAAATATTGAACTTTTGCTTGAAGTTACACCACATGCAACGCCAGATGGACGCATTTCAATGGAAATACATATCAAAAAATATGATATTGGGACTTTATATGAAGCAGGGAGATCGTACGACACCAAGGAAGTCAACACAAAACTTCTCGTTGAAGATGGAGACACAATTGTAATTGGAGGTATCATTCAAACATCCAAATCCTTGGGCGTATCGGGTATCCCCTGGTTATCAAAAATCCCATTACTTGGGTGGCTTTTCAAAACAACAAGCAAACAAGACAAAAAAGAAGAGCTTCTAATATTTATTACCCCAAGAATTGTAAAACTTGAACAGCGTGATATGATTGATAATTGATGATTTAGGAATTGGGGAATGCTGGGATGATTGGACAAAACAAGAGAAATTGGATGAGTTGTTTAATGAGATAAATGGATCGTAATTATGGAGTCAGTTTACATTGAAACGACAATAGTAAGCTATCTTGTCGCTCGCCCAAGCCGGGATCTTCTGGTTGCAACCCATCAGCAAATCACCCAGGTTTGGTGGATAGAGCGGAGTAAGGAATTTGATTGTTACATTTCGCAGGTTGTACTTGAAGAAGCATCTGTCGGCGACCCGGAGCAGGCGAAAAAAAGGATTGAGATCATAAATGTATTTCCAGCACTGGAGGTAACGGAAGCTGTTGAGAAGTTGACTCGGTCTATACTTGCCAAAGGTGTTATTCCAACACGGGCAGTACGTGATGCAGCTCACATTAGCGTTGCTGCTGTGAACAACATGGATTACCTTCTCACCTGGAATTGTAAACACCTGGCAAATGCCCAGATCATGCGTAAGGTTGCGAGCGTGTGTGCCAAAGAAGGTTTTAATATGCCATTGATATGCACACCTGAAGAACTAATGGGAGGATAAGAGCATGTGGGAAGACCCAATTGTCAATGAAGTACGTCGTGTCCGCGAAAAACTTGCGGAGCAATGCAACTTTGATGTAGGTGTCATATTTGCTGAAATTCGAAAGAAACAGGCTGCACTTGGCAAAAGGTTAGTCAACAGAGAAATGCAAGTGCGAGCCAATCATGGCGTATCTGACCGTTATTCCACTGCGCTCCATAGTGGCAGGTAACGCGTGATATTAAAACAGCATGGTTGCTTTGTTTAACTTTTCCTGTGCCGGATGCTTTTGCATGGTGAGAATTATGTCGTTCGAACTCAAACCACAATTTACTTCTGAAGATTACCTGACTCTTGAACGGAAGGCCGAGCGCAAAAGCGAGTATTTTAATGGGGAAATATTTGCGATGGCAGGAGCGAGTCCACAACATGTTCTCATTGTGACGAACGTTGTGTCCGAACTTTGTGGTCAACTGAAAACCAGTCCCTGCACCGTATATTCGACAGACCTGCGCTTGAAGATCAGCGCTACGGGTTTGTATATTTATCCTGATGTCATTGTAGTATGTGGCGAGCCTCAGTTTGATGACGATTACAAAGACACGCTGCTTAATCCCACTCTGATCGTTGAGGTACTATCTGAGTCAACCAAAAACTATGACCGCGGCGCAAAATTTGAGCAGTACCGCATGATAGAATCATTTGTCGAGTATGTATTAATCGCGCAAGACAAGCGCCACGTGGAGCATTACGTCCGGCAACCCGGCAACCGCTGGTTGCTTTCAGAAACAAATCGTATAGAAGACACAATTGAACTGACTTCCATTGCCTGCAATCTCATGCTTATCGAAGTTTACGACAAAATTGAATTAGCAACTTAAGGCGGGGCACCTTGTAATCTAAAAAAAGAAACAGGCTGACAAAAATAGTCAACAGAGAAAGGCAAGTGAAAGCCGATCAGGGCGTACCTGACCGTTATCCACCGCGCTTGGCAGATAATGCGTAATATTAAACAGCCTGGTCGCTGAAATAATTCTTTATGTATAGAAAGGAAGGGAACCATGGAAACCAGTGAATCCCTGCTTAAAAAGGCATTGGTATTAAAACCGCAAGATCGATTCTTGTTGATCAATGGACTTGTTCATAGCCTTGATGAGCCAAATAAGGAGATCAATGCGATCTGGGCTGACGAGGCTGAAAAACGATTAAGAGCACATCGGGAAGGGAAAACACGAGGTGTCCCTTTTAATGACGTTTTTGGAGAAAAACTGTAAAAGTGAAAATTATTTTTGATAAACTTGCCCATCTGGAGTTGGACGATGCATCAGAGTACTACGAACTTGAAGTGCCGGGTTTGGGCGCACGATTTAAAGTGGAGATCAAGCGTGGAATTCGCATAATTCGTGAATATCCAAAGGCTTGGGCCAAAGAAAAAAACGGTGTGAGAAGGTATCTCCTTCACAAATTCCCCTACAAAATACTATATTCAATTGAAGAGGATTACATCTATATTATTGCTATTGCACATTGTCATAGGCATCCTGATTACTGGATCGATCGTATCTTGAAAAAATCCTAACAAAGGGATT
>Ga0255366_10247_pt1 | contig 10993 bp, 1 predicted proteins | sample ANMaggSeSYBR01C4_FD_182086 | JGI IMG/M metagenome (GOLD analysis project Ga0255366, IMG submission 182086) | Sediment cell enrichment communities from methane seep in Santa Monica Basin, California, United Staets - ANME aggregate JGI... | ecosystem: Environmental > Aquatic > Marine > Cold seeps >... | reverse complement strand
CGGAAAGAGATTGAATCCGTTTTAAACTTAATTCTATCGCCTGGTTTTGCAGTAGTTTCTTATGAATTTCAATTGCATTGATTGGTCCTTCTGTTAATATCTGACTCAGGTTTTTACCTCGTGGCTGGCTTGAAATTGCTTTATTCACTATATCCCTGATTTTTAAAACCCGCTCTCGCATTGATTTTATACTCTGATTGGTTAATTGGGTTTTAACTTCCTTAATAGTAGCTTCAAGCAGTATTGGACAACTAATTTGAGAGAGATTTGTTTTTATCCGGAGCATAACCGGTTCCAATTCAGTCCCTCCTACAGAAAAATCAATTGTCGCAATCATTTGATCGCAACCATCTACATGCTGCTTAAGCTCATCCAGTTCAAGCAGTTCAAGCGCTTGCTTGTATAACTTCTCTGCACGTGCAACAGACTTATCCGTATCACGTGAAAATTCGCTGTCAGCATATTCAAGTAGACAACCAATGATGGACATTAGTGTAAATCTGGTATAACTGTACGCGCGGGTAGACGCTATATAGTGTGGATTTAGTTTGTCGGCATGATACCAGTCAATCGATCTTGTAAATTCCTCTGATAATGATCTCTCATTAAATATACCGGTAGATATTCCTTGATTACCTAAGGGCAATTCAAAATCAAATATTAAACGATACCAATCTAACGCTTGTCCATATTCTCCATATTTTCTAAGTTTATCGGCGATTTGCATTGGAATGAAGTAATACATTTCTTGCAAATAGATGAGATTCTTTTTGCTGCTGATATTAGCATCATACCAACTATTAATAATATGTACTTTCAGCTCTTTCTCATTTTCGGTAAGTTTTTTCGAATAAGAGTAAACTGTCCTTAAAAGGTTAATATTCAGATAGTCATTCGAATCTGGGAAATAACTGTATAAAATAACTAGGGGATTAATGGAATCTGGATTAACAGAAACTGAATCCCTACATTTTTTCAAGCTGTTATTCTCATCTATTAATAATGTCGTCATATTGTTGCTTATGCCCCACGGATGTTTATACTTGCTACATATATGTATATTATCTCCTTCTCTGCTAATAATCGGTATATAAAAATCCTCGCGATAAACATCCAACGTAATTCGTTTTTCTGATAAAGTCGTACCGCTAATTTCTACATATACCGGCGGAAACTCATTCCAAACAATATATATTGAATTAGCTAATTGAAAGGAAAACATCTGTTGGCTTTCTCTGTTATACTCTGATTCTATTTGTATAAAATCAGAGCCATGCCAACGCGTATTATTCACATAACTAATCCTCGTGCATTTAAGATAATAAAGCCCTTCATTTATATCAATATTAGATGAGTCGTATGAGTCGTCGTAGAACATATTAGTATTAAGTGAGTCTTCGGAGTAGAAAAAAATTAAAATATCTTCTGTTGGAACATTGCGGCGATTAACAGTATGAAAGCTTGTTGGAGAGAAATTATTATTAATCATAATTTCGTTGTATAGATATTGAATAGGCATAATGCCATCATCATCAAATCCGGTTCCATCTTCATTGAACTGAGCAATATATAACTTATCTGATAATATTAATAACCTTAAAGGCCATCCTCCCGATTGATCTACAAGACATTCAAAGTCAGAAATGTTTCCCAAATCCAATTCTTTTGTATCTTTTAATATCAAATTTACACTTTCAACGGAATCGCCGGATTTTGTATCGACCAGAAATTTATAGCAAAATAAGGTTGAACGAGTATCCTGTGAATGTTTAGCTAAGAGATATATGTAACATAATCCATCATTTGCAGTATAGGGAACGCTTCCGACGATTTTTTCAACATTATCCTCAAGACCTTCTAAGGCATTCCAGAAGGACTGATAATGAATTGTTTTGTCGGGATTATTACACGACCAGTAAGCTTTTGAGGGATGACTGTGTACTTCTGTTAAGGAAAAAAAGAACGCAAGACTAATTTGTTTATCTTCGATTCCAATATTAATATAGCTGGAAATTTCAATCAGCACCTTGCATGCCGCTTCAATATTTAAGTATAGAAGATCTATAAAATAATCGACATACTTTATTGCCATATTATCAACGTCTTTTCCTCTTTCATTAACAATTTCATTGAAAACAGTTGACTTTGATTTCTCGTCGCGTAAATAAGGTAATAAAAGGTTTTCAGGATACATATTGGTAAACATCGCAGCCCGCCATGTTTCATAGGATCCAATCCATTTCCATTCTTCATCAAAGTTATCTGAAACGAGTGAGCCAAGAGAATTTTCCGATAAACCCGTTCGTACTGACCATATGGTTGTTTGTATAGTTTTAATCGCCTGGCTGATACGCGTGGTTTTCTGGCAACCGTCTGTCTCCATGCTAATTGCAAAACGGTCACTTAGAATTCTGGCAGGATTGTCGCCACCATCCGGCCCTGCTACTGCAGTTATCAGTGCTGAGCGAAGCTGGGGTAATACTTGTTCTTCAACAGAGTCTATGACATTATTGAACTCTGTAATTATTGATTCCTGCTGTTTTATCCGTCCGCTTAGCTTTTCCCTCCATTCCCTTAAATCACGGCTGATAGTCCTCCACCGGCTGGAAGGATCAACTTCCCATATCCAGGGTATTAAACTGTTCTCTTCATCGATTGTAAATTCACAACCGATTTCAGGCAGCTTTTATTCCATGTCAACTGCAGGATATGTACCCAATCCAACCTGGATATATTGTGTTCCACCCAATCCTATTCTCACTTCACTGCGGTTGCTAGCTGAAATAAACCTTTATAAGATACATACCTGTCGCAATATTGCAGGGATGAAAAGAGAGCTTGAACCTTACGAAGCCCCAACAGATACCACAACCGGGGTCGTGTTCCTTGGTCCGAATAGTACATTTGCAACATCAATGAAACCTTTACTAACTCCAACACCCTACCGTTTTAAGGTGCTAATGACAAGAGCCAAGGAATTGGTGCAGCTTGCCCAGCAAATGGAAAATGCTTTTCAGTCTGCTTTGGAAAAAATGGCGGACGCAACTTACACACTATTTAAAGCCAGACAAGACGAAGAAATTGCCCGTGTTTATATTCGGCTACAAAACCTGCGTGTAAACGAATCTGAAGATGGGGTGACTTTGGCTAAACTCCAACAAGAACGGTCAAATATTCTGGAGAATACCTATGATGAATGGATTAATACTGATTTACTTGAAATAGAAGATCAATTAATTAATTCATATTACAAGTTAATGGAATATCAAATAGTTCAAACTATAGCTCAAGACTATTTTCAAGGTCAAAGTGTCGCTATTGCAATTGGTGGAATAAATGATCCAAGTGGGGTAACCCAGGGTACACTTGCGGGATTATCTGTTGCAGCTGGAACTGCATTGTTAACTTCTCAAATGTTTGTACTTGAAAAGCAAGCAGCAATAAGTGATCAAGCATTCATGGTAAACCACGAACGACGCAAACAGGAATGGCAGTTACAAAAAACACTTGCTGAACAAGACATTCAAATCAGCGGGCAGCAGATTTCAATTGCTAAAGATCAGGTAAAGATTGTTGAACAAGAGCAGCAAATAGCAGAATTGCAAGCTGATTATGCAGCAGATACTGTCGAATTCCTTGGCAATCAATTCTTTAACGAGGAAATGTACGAGTGGATGAGCCGGGTACTGGAACGAGTCTATAGTTACTTCCTGCAACAAGCCACTTCTGTAGCGCGATTAGCAGAAAATCAACTTGCTTTTGAACGGCAGGAGATTCCGCCAAAAATCATTCATTCGGATTATTGGGAAGCGCTGCAGGATAATACAGTTGTAACCACCAATGAGGGTAATAATATAGACAGAAGGGGCTTGACCGGTTCAGCACGGCTTCTTCAGGATATCTATCAGCTCGACCAGTTTGCCTTTGAAACACTGAAACGCAAGGACATTATAACAAAAACCTTTTCCCTTGCTTCCCTTGCGCCTGCAGAATTTACCAGGTTCCGGGAAACAGGAGTATTGCAATTTGCCACACCAATGAGGTTATTTGACCAGGAACTTCCAGGTCATTACCACCGGCTTATTCGACGTATAAGGATTGCAGTTATCGCATTAATTCCTCCTACCCATGGTATCCGGGCTATGTTGTCAACCAGCGGAATTTCCAGAGTAGTAATAGGAGACACGATCTTTCAGACCAGGGAAGTCAGACGTTTACCGGAATCAATAACGCTAACCTCGCCAAGCCATACTACAGAAGTTATGGAATTGCAGGCAGAACAAGCTGCAGAATTACTTTTACCCTTTGAAGGTATGGGCGTGGACACGAATTGGGAGTTTCGATTACCAAAAGCCGGTAACCGGTTTGACTTTGATACGATCTATGACATCCTTTTTAGTATTGACTATACAACCCTTTTTAGTCCGGTTTACTATCAGCAAGTTATTTCACGGCTTGATCAATACTTTTTGGCAGATTACGTACTCAGTATTAAGAACCAATTGCCTGATAAGTGGTACCATCTTCATCATCTTGATGAGAGTTCTCCGCTCCAGCTAACTTTTGAAATCACCCGAAGAAGTTTTCCTCCCAATATCAACAATGTCCAGATTCGTGAGCTATTGTTGCATATTTCCGGAGGCGAGAATGAAGTGATTGATAATACAAAAATTACTTTGAGCTTTACAGAAAGTGGTACTTCTGGAGCGATTCCCGGTGAAGCGATTCCCATTGATAATACTATTAACACATTGAAAGGTAATGGTGGGGGTTGGGTATCTTTCAAGGATAAAAGTCCTCTTGGTAATTGGATACTGGAATTTGAAGACTCTCCGGAGATAAGAAATCTTATAAAGGACAGTAAGATTAACGATATTCTATTCGTAATCAGTTATTCAGCAGATACTCCGCCATGGCCAATAATGTAAATAATAGTCAGGCATCAGTTGCTAGTTCCCCCGCCATCTCCCTCCCCAAAGGAGGAGGAGCGATAAAAGGTATTGGTGAAACATTTCAACCTAATTTGTTTTCCGGCACAGGGAACTTTAGTGTGCCGATTTACACATCTCCAGGTCGCAATGATTTTGGGCCGAAATTATCGCTCCAGTACAGTTCCGGAAATGGAAACGGTCCTTTTGGAATGGGTTGGCAGTTGTCTATTCCCCGAATCACAAGGAAAACAGAAAAGGGATTACCAAAATACACGGATGAAGATGTATTTATCATGTCCGGTGCTGAAGATTTGGTTCCCTGCCTTAAACAAGTGGATGATGGGCAGGGAGGAAAGAAATGGATTCCGGAAGAGCCAATTAGCATTAACAATGAAAATAACGAAGAGATTTATATTGCAACCAGGTATCGCCCAAGAACAGAAGGACTTTTCGCAAGAATTGAAAAATGGGTAAATAACAAAGATAGCAATAATACTTTCTGGCGGGTTACCACTAAAGAAAATATAACCTCCATTTATGGAAAATTACCACAAGCCAGGTTGTTTGACCGGGATAATACCTCGCATATATATGAATGGCTGTTGGAAGAAACCTTTGATGCCAAAGGAAACCATATTTACTATGAGTACATTAAGGATGACCCTCATCAAGAAATATCGGGAACGTATGAGAAAAACAGAAGTTATAGCCAGGTTTATATCCGAAGAATTTTATATGGAAATGTTCCTGATGGACTTGCTAACAATAAAAAGAAAATTTGCCCGAAAAAAGACGGGACTCACTATATTAAGCCTTTATCAACCATAAACCATCATTATTTATTTGAAGTGCTGTTTGATTATGGTGATCTTCCAGATAAGAATACTCTTGTACCAGACTTTGATTTAAAAAAACACTTGATCAATTATTTGCCTGATAAAACTATCAGGCAAGATCCATTTTCAAGTTTCCGTTCCGGTTTTGAAATCAGGACATTAAGAAGATGTGAACGGGTGTTGATGCTGCACCATTTTAATGAAAATGAATTAGAAAATGCGCCTCTGGTCAAATCAACGGACTTTACGTATTCGAATAATCAAGATACAAGATTTTCTATGTTAACTGATGTCCGGATTTTTGGATACAGAAAAGACCCTGCTGATACTTCCAAATATTTATACCGTTCGATGCCCCCGGTTTCTTTTAGATATTCTGAATTTAAACCACACGAGCAGCACTATCAATCAGTTAAGGCAGAAGGGAATGACTTCCCTCCCAGTTCTTTAAATAATCCGGACTTTTCTTTGATTAACTTATTTGGTGACGGTTTACCAGATGTATTAAATACTACAAATACAGGATATTACTTCTGGAAGAATGAGGGCGATGGTGTTATTGACCGGAGGCATCCGCAGCATACCCATTCGCATTTACCCGCGGGTATCACTCTTGGCCAATCAAATGTGGCTATCGGTGATATGGGTGGTGACGGCCTGCCCGATCTTATTGTTGAAAATTCAACCATGTCCGGCTTTTATGAAGCAACCCCGGATGGGAAATGGAAAAATTTTAAAAAATTTGAAACACTGCCAAGTTTTGGAATATCCGATCCTGATGCACGCCTGGTTGATCTGACGGGAGATGGTCTTTCCGATATTCTTGTTACTATGGAACATTATTTTCTGTGGTTCCCCTGTTTAGGTGAAAAAGGGTATGGTAATCCAATAGCAGTTCAAAGAAGACATGATTTAGACAAATTTCCTGACGTGTATTTTAATGACCCTTCGGCACGAGTCAGACTGGCTGATATGTCAGGCGATGGCTTGAATGATATTGTTTTGGTACATGACGGAAATATTTCTTATTGGCCCAATTTGGGATATGGTAATTTCGGAAAGCGGATCATGATGAAAAATGCACCGCGAATTGGGCATAAATTTGATCCGAAACGCCTTTTCCTTTCAGATATCGACGGTACAGGCTGTGCAGATTTGATCTATGTGGATTTCAATACTGTTCATTTTTGGTTTAATCAATCCGGGAATGGATGGAGCGAGAAACAGACAATTAATGGAACTCCTGCTGTTTCGGATATGAGTGCTATCCAGTTTGCTGATTTTTTCGGTACCGGCACTGCCTGTATTGTATGGTCGTATGATTATAATTTCCAGCCTGGCGGCAATTACAAGGTGCTGGATTTTTGCGGAAGGAAAAAACCGCATTTGCTGGTGGAAATGGACAACAACATGGGAGCAATCACAAAAGCCCAATATGTTTCTTCAACCAAATTTTATCTGGAAGATAAAAAGGCCGGGAATCCCTGGGCTACCAATTTACCCTTTCCGGTGCAAGTGTTGGAAAAAACAGAAGTCATCGATCATATCAGCAAGACCAAATTAGTGACAGCGTATAAATACCATCATGGCTATTACGATGGCAAAGAAAGGGAATTCAGGGGCTTTGGCAGGGTTGATCAATATGACACGGAAATTTTTGATGATTTTTCCAATAACAATCTGCATGAAGGTACTGTCGAAGTCCGCAATAAGCAACAGGAATTTCATGTACCTCCTGTTCTGATAAAAAGCTGGTTTCATACCGGTGTTTATTTTAATGAAGATATGCCTGATGCTAATGGCAGCTTTTTTGATCATCACAGATTAATGAATGTGTACAAAAAGGAATTTTACGATGGCGACGTCCAGGCTTTCAAAATGGGCGATCAGCTTTTTGAGCCTGCCGCGGGCAGTCCGCAAACAGACACACCTCATGAGATATTCCGGGCGTTAAGGGGGGCAATGCTCAGGACCGAAGTATATGCCCAGGATGGTTCTGACAAGGCTGATCATCCGTATTCTGTTACGCAAAACAGGTATCGGATAAAAGAGCTTCAGGAAAAAGGGATTAACAACCATGCAGTTTACCTGACGACACAAGAAGAAAGCATCAGTTACTATTATGAAAGAAGCCCGGATGATCCACGAGTTGGCCACGAGATAACCCTTAAGGTGGATGAACGTGGAAACGTGACGGACAAGGTCTCAATTGGGTATCCGAGAAGAAATGTTCCTGCTGATCTGCCTGAGCAGGGCGAATTGAAAATCCTGTACTCTCATTCAGATTTTATTGAAAAACCGAATGAAGATAACTTTTACTATATCGGCATACCATATCAAACCAGGACCTTTGAAATTCATGGTAATGCCTGGAATTGGAATGATGCCCCTTATGCAAAAGATAATTTTATAAAATCTGATTCAACAGGAATATGTGACACACCCGATGATTTTAATGAATATGATTCAGATCCAAATACTTATCCTGGAGATCAAAAAAGGATTGTTGAATGGACGCGGAATTATTTCAGGAAGAATAATTATCCTAATAGAATTGATGCGGTTGGTAATTTGACCTATCGCCTTCCTTTAGGAGAAATTGAATCTCTGGGATTGCCCTATGAAAATTATACCGCTGCATTTACCGAGATGATGTGTCAGGAAATTTATGATCAAAAAACTGATGGAATTGATCTGGGAATAGAAGGAGGATATCATTCGGAGCCGAATGTGGATGATTACTGGTGGATACCGTCGGGTAGGCAGTCTTTTAATAAAAATAAATTCTTTGTTCCCGAAAATATCCAGAATCCTTTTGGTAATAGATCAGAATTAACACTGGATGATTATGCGCTTTTGATGACAGAAGTTAAAGATCCGGTGGACAATATAATCGAGGCTTTCAATGACTACCGGGTATTGCAGCCCTGGCAGATAATAGACCCGAATGACAATTATTCTGCTGTTTCATTTGATGCACTGGGAATGGTGGTGGGAACTGCAGTTTGGGGTGAAGATAAAAATGGAAGTCCGGTTGGGGATTCTTTGAATAATTTTGTGCCAGACCTGGACCCAACAGTAGTAAATACACATATTGATCATCCCCTGGCTGATCCTCATGCTATTCTAAAAGAGGCAACCACGCGGCTGGTGTATGATCTGGACCAGTATATGGATACCGGTCAACCCAATGTGGTTTATACACTGGCCAGGGAAACTCATGCAAAAAGCCCTGGCGGGAGCAACTGCAAAATCCAGCACAGTTTTCTTTATTCAGACGGATTTGGCAGGGAAATCCAGTCAAAAATCCAGGCTGAGCCGGGACCGGTTTATGATGCTGCCAGAAATGTTGCAGTGAATAACGCAGACCCGAGGTGGGTTGGGACAGGGACAAAGATTTACAACAACAAAGGAAAGCCTGTCTGTGAATTCGAACCATTATTCAGCGATACTCATATATTCGGTATAGAGCAGCATGGAGTCAGCCCTGTTCTTTTTTATGATCCGCTGGAAAGAGTGATATGTACTATTCTGCCCAACAATACTTATGAGAAAGTAGTATTTGACCCCTGGTACCAAGAATCCTGGGATGCAAACGATACTGTACTTCTTGAACCGGATAAAGATAATGACGTGAAAGAATATGCTGCGGCATATGTCCGTAGCCTCAATCCACCATATATAAAATGGTACGATCAAAAAATCATTGGAACAGATGCTGAAAAGGATGCTGCCCGAAAAACGGAAGTACATGATGGCACACCAAAAATAGCCCATCTCGACTCACTTGGCAGGACTTTTCTTACAGTTCAGAACAATGGACCAACTGATGCCGATAAATATAAAACACAAGTAAAACTGGATATTGAGGGGAATGACCTGGTTATTACGGATCCACGAAACATACAGGCATTCACTCATACATTTGATATTGCCGGACGTAAATTACAAGTGGATAGTAAGGATGCTGGAGTAAAATACCTGTTGCCGGATATTAGCGGGGAAAAACCAATATATACCTGGGATGCCAATGGGAATGAAATAAATACAAAATATGATAAATTAAGACGACCTGTAAAAGTTTGGGTTACCAAAGATGGTTCGAAAAAGTTAGTTAATGATACTACTTATGGTGATCATCTTAGTGTAGCAAATGCTGTAAGTAATAATTTGAGAGCCAAAATTTATAAAGTACTTGATGATGCCGGAGAAATAACCAACAGCGAATATGATTTTAAGGGGAATTTATTAATCACGCAAAGAAAGCTGTTGGCAGAATATAACCTTGAGGTAGATTGGAATAGTGATTCCATACCAATTCTCGAAACCACCTCTTATGTGACATCACAAAAGTTTGATGCATTAAACCGTATTATAGAAAGTATAGCCCCAGCCCCGGATGAAAGTGTACAAAAAGTTACTTATAATGAAGCTAATCTACTTGAAACTGTCAAAGTAAGATTAAAAGGTGAAGACGAGGATAGAAGATTTATTGAAAATGTAACTTACAACGCCAAAGGGCAGCGAGAAAAAATCTACTATGGGAATGGAGTGGTGTCTGACTATACTTACGATCCGGAAACGTATCGTCTATTAACAATTGTAACCAAAAAGTCATCTTCCAAAACAATACAGGATCTTCGGTACACCTTCGATCCTGTTGGGAACATCACTCAAATTCACGATGCAGCTTATAAAACCATTTTTAATCATAATCAGCGTGTTGACTCGATTAGTAAATATTCGTATGATGCAATTTATCGTTTAATTGAAGCAAAAGGCCGCGAACATGAGGCTATGACTCCTTGTCATTACCAGACCAGGGATAAAAAGCATACAGAGTTCATCCAATTAACCAACAATCAACCTGTTAATAACGGTAAGGCAATTCATAATTATACGCAATTATATAAATATGATGAAAATGGGAACATAACACAGATTAAGCATGTTGGTCATAATGGTTGGACCCGCAATCAGGAATATTCCGATACCAGCAATCAATTAAAAACCAGTAAAGCAGCATGTAACAATGAGACTTCTTTTGAATTTCCTCATGACAATAATGGCAATATTGAAGAAATGCCACATCTGCGTGAAATGAAATGGGATTATGCGAACCGGTTGACAGAAGTTGAGACTAATATTCAAACAAATGTATCATATGATCGGGCTTACTACAATTACGATGCGGGTGGTCAGAGAGTAAGGAAAGTTATAGAAATA
>Ga0255366_10246_pt1 | contig 11001 bp, 11 predicted proteins | sample ANMaggSeSYBR01C4_FD_182086 | JGI IMG/M metagenome (GOLD analysis project Ga0255366, IMG submission 182086) | Sediment cell enrichment communities from methane seep in Santa Monica Basin, California, United Staets - ANME aggregate JGI... | ecosystem: Environmental > Aquatic > Marine > Cold seeps >... | reverse complement strand
TTGAGGATGGGGTTTTTCCTGAATGAAGGGGTGGATTTATTAACCCGGGATGTTAATTACGTCTTAGATTGGTTAGAAAGTGCTAAAAGCCGTAAATAATAGTAGAAAGGCAGGTGTTAATAATTTTAGAAAAGAGAAAAGGTGAATACAAGAGGAATACTTTAGAGACAGAGATAGATGTGAAGATAAATTTAGACGGGAAAGGGAGAAGTAATTTACAAACAGAAATTTATTTTTTAAATCATATGCTTAGTCTATTTGCCAGACACGGGTTTTTTGAGCTGGAAATAAAAGCCAGGGGAGATCTTCAAGTAGATTATCATCATACCGTGGAAGATATAGGAATCTGTCTGGGTGAGGCTATCAAGAATGCCCTGCAAGATAAGAAAGGGATAAAAAGGTATGGGTTTACCATCTTACCGATGGACGAATCGTTGATACAGCTAGCCTTGGATTTAAGTGGGAGAGGACACTTAATCTATAAAGTTCAATTTGAACAGGAAAGAATAGGTTTTTTTGAAGTTAATTTGGTAGAAGAATTTTTTAGAGCTCTTGCTTCTCACGCCGGAATAACTTTACATATAAACTTGCTTTACGGGAAAAATTCCCATCATATCATTGAGGCGATATTTAAGGCTTTTGGACGAGCCTTAAATGAGGCCACCGGGAAAGATATCCGGCTAAAAGATGTACTTTCCACCAAAGGAGTTATTGACTAGTAAGATTAGGAGAATAGTGAGAATGATAGTAATAGTAGATTACGGAATGGGAAATTTAAAGAGTGTGCAGAATGCCTTTGCTAAAATTGGACATAGAACTTTAATAACCGATGACCCAAAGCAGATCAAGAAAGCTAGTGCTTTAGTACTTCCCGGAGTAGGAGCTTTTAGGGATGCTATTAAATTTTTAAAAGATAAAAAAATAGATAAAGAGTTAATTGATGCCATAAAGGCAGGTAAACCTTTTTTAGGTATCTGTCTGGGGATGCAATTGTTGTTTGCTTTTAGTGAAGAAGGCGGTCTTTTTGCAGGATTAAATATTATACCGGGCGGAGCGAAAAGATTGCCTGTTTCGGTAAAATGTCCTCACCTGGGGTGGAATAGAGTAAAATTTATCTATAATGATAATCAAAGTATGAATTCTATCTTTAAGGATGTTTGGGATGAATCTTATTTTTATTTTGTTCATTCTTACTATTGTGAGGTAGATAATTCGCGCATAATATATTCTACCACCGATTATGGCCTGGTCTTTCCCTCTTCTATTCGGAGAGATAATTTATACGGAGTCCAATTTCATCCCGAAAAGAGCAGCGAACAAGGTTTAAAAATTTTAAAGAATTTTGGAGAACTAAGCTAAATGTTAATTATTCCAGCTATAGATATTAAAGAAGGTAAATGTGTTCGTCTTAGGGAAGGCCGATTTTCTGATACGGAGATATTTTCTGATGACCCAATAAGGGTAGCGGTTGAGTGGACGGATAAAGGGGCGGAGATGCTTCATATAGTAGACTTGGACGGTGCCCGTTATGGTAAGTTAACCAATATCTCTTTAGTGGAGCAGATTATTAAGAAAATTGGTATTCCGGTTCAGGTTGGAGGAGGGATTAGGAGCTACCAAGAAGTAGAAATTTTGATAAATCTCGGGGCAAGTCGAGTAATTTTAGGTACAATCCTTTGGAAAGATAAGAATTTGGCCAAGAAGTTATTTGAGGATTTTTCAGAAAAGATAATTGCTGGCATTGATGCCCGGGATGGTTATGTAGCCATAGAAGGGTGGCAGAATATTACTCCTGTCGATGCCTTGAATTTTGCGGGAGAAATGGAAAAATTAGGTGCTAAACGGATAATATATACGGATATTAAGAGGGACGGAACCCTTATGGGACCTAACGTAGAGAATATAGAAAAAATGTTGAAAAATGTTAATATTCCTCTTATTTGCTCCGGAGGGATCGCTTACCTGAATGACATTAAAAAGTTAAAGGAATTTAAAGATTTAGGTCTGGAAGGGATTATTATTGGAAAAGCTTTGTATAAGGGGCGGATTATACTAGAAGAGGTACTTGAATTAGCCGTTAGTGAATAAACCTAGTGTGGAGCATATAGCGTTTAGTCAGGAAAGAAGGAGTTATTAGGATTCAGGAGACAGAAGCCAGAACAAGATCGTGTTGTCTATTGTATATTGAGTGTATAGTTACCCGTTCGCCAGTTAACCAGATGAATAATTTCAATTAGTTAACCAGATAACTAACTAATTAAAGATAAAAGAGGAATCGGAAATGCTTACCAAGAGAATTATACCCTGCCTGGATACAAAGGAAGGTCGAGTGGTAAAGGGAATTAAGTTCGTTAATTTAATAGATGCGGGGGATCCAATTGGACTGGCTTCATTTTATGAGAAGGAAGAGGCAGATGAATTGGTTTTTTTAGATATTACCGCTTCCTGGGAAAAGAGAAATATTATAATTAAATTAGTAGAAAAGACAGCGGAAAGAGTTTTTATCCCCTTTACTGTAGGGGGAGGGATTAGGAACCTGAAAGATATATACTATTTATTACGTGCGGGAGCAGATAAAGTTTCCATTAATACTGCAGCTATTCTAAATCCTCTCCTAATTCAGGAGGCTTCTTTAAAATTCGGTAATTCTACTATTGTAGTGGCAATTGATGTTGCGAAGATAGGGTTTGACTGGGAAGTAGTGATTAATGGAGGAAGAACCAAAACCGGTTTAAAAGTGCTAGATTGGGTTAAAAAAGTGGAAAGTTTGGGAGCAGGCGAGATACTGCTTACCAGTATGGATAAGGATGGAACCAAAGAGGGATATGATATTAAATTAACTAAAATAGTTTCTGAGAATGTTAATATTCCTATTATTGCTTCCGGTGGTGCGGGAAAACCAGAGCATTTACATGAAGTATTGGTTGAGGGGAAGGCGGATGCCGCTTTAGCTGCCTCCATATTTCACAAAAAAGAATACTCCATAGCAAAAGTTAAAGGGTTTTTGAGGCAAAAGGGAGTAGAGATGAGACTAACGCAGGAGAAAGTAAGGGGTGAAAAAAATAATGGATAAAAGCGAAATTTTAAGTCAAATAAAATTTGATAAAGAAGGATTAATCCCGGTAATTATCCAGGACGAGGAGACCAATCAGGTTTTAATGATGGCTTATATGAACAGGGAATCCCTGAAAAAGACTTTAGAGTTAGGAAGAACTTGTTTTTATAGTCGTAGTAGAAAGGAATTATGGCTAAAAGGCAATACTTCAGGGAATATTCAGGTAGTAAAAAAAATTATTTTGGATTGTGATAATGATACCATACTGATTTTAGTGGAACAAAAAGGAGTTGCCTGTCATACCGGGAATTACTCCTGTTTTTTTAAGGAGGTCAAAAGTGATAAAATAGAAGAAGTTAATGTTGAGCCTCCCGGACTTTTACAAAAACAACAAGCAGAAGAAGCGAGGCCTCATCAAATGGAGAGTGAGGGTGAGCAATCAGAAATAGACAGTGCAATTATTAGTGAGATATATCAAGTAATTCAAGATAGAAAATTAAATTACAAAATGGATTCCTATGTTTGTAAATTACTGGCTAATTCCGAAGTCTTACTACCTAAAAAGATAGGGGAAGAGGCAGTAGAGGTGATCATTGCCCTTAAGGATAAAGATAGGGAGGCGATAATATACGAAGTGGCTGACTTATGGTTTCATACTCTAGTGGCGTTAGGCAGCTTCAATATTTCTACTCAGGATATATTTAGGGAATTAAAAAAAAGAAGAAAATGAGGTGATAAAAATGGGAGATTATCCTCGTTGGAAAGATAATTTCACCGACCAACTATTTAAAGCAGTATTACTCCTAAAAAACGAGAAAGAGTGTTATAGTTTTTTTGAAGATCTGATTACCATCAATGAAATTAAGGAATTTAGTCAAAGGTTTGAAGTAGCACGAATGTTAAGGGAGAGCTTTACCTATGGAGAGATTGCCCATAAAACAGGAGCAAGTTCAGCTACTATTAGCAGGATAAAAAAATGTTTAAATTATGGTGCTGACGGCTATAAATTAATTCTGGGAAGATTATTCGGGAAGAAGAAATAGGTGATAACCTAAAACAAATAAAGAAGTCCTTAGTAATAGACTTTGTGTAAAAAATCACTTGACGGAATAACTATTATTTGTTAAATTAAGTAAGTTATTAATACAAATAAAATATAGTATAATAAAAAATATATTCTGTTAAGGGAGTTTTATTGAATTGTTGATGCGCAGTATTAAAAACAGTTATTTGTCCCAACTAGCATTAGTAAGAATAGCGATCAATGCTAGTAAGGGATTTTTTTTATGTGTTTTATGTTTTAAAATCTATTAAAAAATTAAAATATTTTAATGTTGTGTTAAAAATATATTAAAATAAGGAGAAGAAATAATGTACAAAAAACTTTTTATTCCCGGACCGGTTAATGTAACCGAGGATGTCTTGCAAAAAATGGCTACTCCCATGATTGGTCATCGAACCAAGAGTGCTTCAATCTTACAGAGAACCATCAGTGATAAATTAAAAAGGCTGATGTATACTCAAAATGAGATTTTATTATCCACTTCTTCGGGCAGCGGTCTGATGGAAGGAGCTATTCGTTCTTGTACTCAAAAAAGAGCAGCCGTATTTTCCTGTGGTAACTTTGGTAATCGCTGGTTTGCCATGGCTGAAGATAACAACGTGCCTGCCGATAAATTTGAAGTTGAATGGGGACTACCTAACCTCGCGGAATCAGTAGACCAGGTTTTAACCACCGGTAAATATGACCTTATTACAGTAACTCACAATGAGACTTCCAGCGGAATAATGAATCCGGTTGAAGAGATTTCTAAGGTAATGAAGAAATATCCGGAAGTAATATTCTGCGTAGATGCGGTAAGTTCTTTAGGTGGAGCCAAGATAGAAGTTGATAAGTTAGGCATTGATATTTGCATAACTTCCACTCAAAAATGTTTAGGTCTACCTCCCGGTCTTTCTCTATGCTCAATTTCTGAAAAAGCCTTGGAGGCAGCCAGAAAAGTCAAATTTAGAGGGACTTATTTTGACCTCTTGCAGATATATAATTGTATTCAAAAGAAAGATTATCAATATCCTTCTACTCCATCCGTATCTCACATGTTCGCTCTTGATCATCAATTAGACAAGATATTAGTAGAAGGTCTGGATAACCGTTTTGCCCGTCATACCGAAATGGCTAATTATGTAAGAACCTGGGCAAAAGAAAAATTTGCTCTCTTGGCCCAGGAAAAATTTGCATCCAATACAGTAACCTGCGTGAAAAATACACGAGAGATTAGTGTAGGCGATTTAAACAAGGCCTTAGGTGAAAAAGGGTATATAATTTCTAACGGATATGGAAAACTGAAAGAAAAAACCTTTAGAATAGCTCATATGGCTGATGCAACTATTGAAGAGATTAGAGAACTCCTTTCTCTAATTGATAATATTTTAGGATTATAGGTGGTGATAAAGATGATAAAGATATTAGTAACCGACGGAATGGATAAAGGGGCTATAAGTACCCTAAAAGATATGGGGCATGAAGTAACAGAACAGTTCTTTGAACCTGAAGAGTTAAAAGAACAGCTGAAAAATTTTAATGTAATAATAGTGCGTTCTGCTACTAAAGTCAGAAAAGAGATAATAGATTCTGCCTTAAAGACCGGAAATTTAAAACTGATTATTCGGGGTGGAGTAGGAGTGGATAATATAGATGTAGTATATGCTGAATCAAAAGGAATGAAAGTTCGAAATACCCCTAAAGCAAGCAGTTCAGCAGTAGCAGAATTGGCTTTAGGGCATATGTTTTCCCTGGCTCGATTTATCGGAATTGCCAATGTTACCATGAGAAAAGGTAAATGGAATAAAAAACAGTATAAAGGGATAGAACTTTCCGGTAAAACTTTGGGACTTATAGGTTTTGGCAGAATTGGACGGGAATTAGCTGTAAAAGCTAAAGCATTGGAGATGAAGATAGTCTATACGGATATCTTGGGATCAGCCAAAGATTGTCCCGAATATATTTTTGTTTCTATGGAGCAGCTTCTTGCTGATTCAGATTTTATCTCCTTACATGTACCGGGAAATAAAGATAAATCTCCTGTGATTGGTAAACCAGAATTTTACAAGATGAAAGAGGGAGCATATCTTATTAATTGTGCCCGGGGTAGCGTAGTAGATGAGGCAGCTTTGCTGGAGACTTTAAATTCCGGAAAACTTGCCGGAGCAGGGATTGATGTATTTCCTGAAGAGCCAACTAAAAATCTGGAATTGGTAAATCACGAAAGAGTTTCAGTGACTCCCCATATCGGAGCATCTACTAAAGAAGCTCAAAAAAGAATTGGGGTTGAGATTGTTTCTATTGTCAAAGAAAATTTTTAAATAAAAGGGGAGAAAAAATGCCAGTAATCAAACCATTTAAAGCTTTCAGGCCTTACCCGGAGTTAGTGACCAAAGTAGCATCACCACCCTATGATGTTCTAAATACCGAAGAAGCCCGTCAATTGGTAAAAGACGATCCTTATTCATTTCTTCACGTTAATAAAGCAGAGATAGATATAGATTCTTCCATAGACCATTATGACCAGAGAGTGTACAAAAAAGCCAGCGAAAATCTTAATAAGCTGATTGAGGAAAAAGTGTATTTACAGGATGAACAGGAGAAGATCTATATCTATAGACAGGTAATGAAAGGAAGAGCTCAAACCGGATTGGTGATCTGTGTTTCGATAGATGATTATCTTAAAGGAAAGATTAAGAAACACGAAAATACCCGGGAAGATAAAGAAAAAGACCGCATAAACCATATTGATTTTACTAATGCCAATACCGGTCCGGTTTTCCTTACCTACAAAGCAAAAGACGAGATAAAGCAAATTATAAATAGATGGACTGAAGAAGAAAATCCTGTATACGATTTTATCTCAGAGGATAGAATTACTCATACCTGCTGGGCAATCGATGACGAGCAGGTAATTAAAAGATTAGTAGAGGTTTTTGCTGAAATTGATTATCTCTATATTGCCGATGGTCATCATCGAGCGGCATCGGCAACCAAAGTAGGGCTTAAGAGAAGAGGACAGTTTAAAAATTTTAACGGGAAAGAAGAGTTTAATTACTTTCTATCTGTCCTTTTCCCTCACGATGAACTACATATTATGGATTATAATCGTGTGGTAGTTGATTTAGCAGAAAATTCTGAGGAAGAATTTATCCAAAAAATATCTGAAAAATTTACCATAGAGGAATATAGCGGGAAAGGTCCCAACCGACCGGAAGCAAGGCATGCTTTTGGCATGTATTTAGGTGACTGCTGGTATAAATTAACTACCAAACCGGGAACTTTTGATGAAGATGATGTAGTAGGCAGTCTTGATGTATCGATATTGCAAAACAACCTGCTTACCCCTATTTTAGGAATCAAAGACCCACGAACAGACCAGAGAATAGAATTTGTGGGAGGGATAAGGGGTTTAAGGGAGTTAGAAAAAAGAGTAAAAGCAGGTATGAAGGTTGCTTTTTCCTTATACCCCACTTCTATAGATGAATTAATGAAAGTAGCCGATGCAGAAAAACTAATGCCTCCAAAATCTACCTGGTTTGAACCAAAACTGAGAAGTGGTATCTTTGTTCACAAACTATAGACAGTATATAGTATAGAGTATATAGTATAGAGTAAAGAAAATAAAAGAAAGAAAAAGGCAGGGGCGTATTGCATGCAGCTCTCAAACATTAAAAAGGAAACATTTATTTTAAAAAAATATGGATATTAAAGAAGAAATAAAAGAACAATTAAATAGTAGAACTCTATTGCTCGATGGAGCGATGGGTACTATGCTTCAATTGAATGGCCTTAAATCAGGAGAGTGCTCTGAAGGGTGGAATATTTCCCATTCTCAAATAGTGCAAAAAATTCATCAAGAATATATACAGGCCGGAACGGACATAATCCTGACTAATACTTTTGGTGCTAATAGAATTAAATTAAGAAGTTTTGGTAGAGAAATTAATATTCTAAAAATAAATGAAACAGCTGTGAACATAGCTAAAGATGCAATAGAAAAAGAAAGAAGCTTGGGTAAAAGAATATTTGTTGCCGGTTCTTTAGGACCTACAGGAAAGATCTTAGAACCATATGGAGATTTAAAAGTAAGTGAGGTTTATAAAAACTATAAAGAACAGGCAGTGATTTTGGGGACAGCAGGCGTAGATTTAATAATTTTAGAGACTTTTTATGATCTTGAAGAAATAAGAGCTGCACTAAAGGCAGTGAAAGAAAATACTGGTTTAATGGTAATTGCTTCGATGACTTTTGATAAAAATTTAAAGACTATATATGGAGTTGACCCGGAAAGAGCAGTGATAGTTCTTGAAAATGAAGGAGCAGATGGTGTAGGAGCTAATTGTGGAACCGGTCCGGAAGTTTTATATAAAGTCTTGAAAATGATGAAGAAGGTAAGCAAGACTTATTTAACGGTTGAGCCTAATGCGGGGATGCCTGAATTGGTTAAAGGTGAAGTAGTATATCCCGCATCTCCAAAAAAAATGGCTGATTATACTGAAAAATTTCTTAAATTAGGATTAAATTTAATTGGTGGTTGTTGCGGCACTACGCCCTCGCATATTAAAGCAATGTCCGCTAAAATTTGACAAAATTTATAAATAATGATAAAATTTTGAAAAATTAAATATGCCTACAGAAGTGTGTCTAGGGTTCCGTCTGATTAATTATTAGAGTCTGGACCAAGCGTCACAAGGTATCTAATCGATACTACACTTTTAGGATAAAAGCCTGAGAGATAGGTTCTGTTAATATTGTTATTACCTATTTTTCAGGCTTTTTTGTAAGTAAAAGTGTTTAATGCTTTAATTAAATGAAGAGTTAAAGAAAAATATTCATCTTGCTAGATAGCATGGAGAATTATGGGCGATTTAGATTGTAAAGATTATTTAAAGACATTAAATAAAATAAGTAGTGCTATAGTTTCTGATCTTTATCTTGAGGACATATTAAAACTTATCGTAACTTTAACTGCCAATGTGATGAAAGCGAAGGTTTGCAATGTATGGTTAATGGATGAAAAAAAGCAAGAATTCAATATTAAAGCTACTCAATCAATGCATCAGGAATATCTGAATAAAAGAACTATAAAATTAGATGAAGGCGTAGTAGGATTGGTAGCTAGAGAAAAAAAACCAAAGATAATCTTTAATGTATTAAAAGAGGAACAATACAAAGAAAAAGAACTTGCCAAAATAGAAGGTTTGGTTTCTATGGCAAGTATCCCTATGATGGTAAAAGATAAAATTATTGGCGTACTTAATGTTTATACAAATAAACCTTATAAATTTACCAAAGCCGAGGTTACCCTTTTAAGCACCATTGCCAATCAGGCAGCAGTTGCTATTGAAAAAACTGAATTAATAGTTAGGACTAAAATAATTCAAGAGGAATTAGATGCCAGAAAAAAAACAGAGAAGGCAAAAGGAATATTAATGGAAGAAAGGAACATAAATGAAAGTGAGGCTTTTTCTTTAATCAGAAAATCCAGTATGGATAAACGAATCTCTATGAAGGAGATTGCCGAAGCCATAATACTTTCTTATGAAATTCGGCAAATAAAATGAAATAATATATTCCGACCATAATATGAAAGATAACTAAATAATTTAATTGCATAGGAATTTCTTTTTTCCGTAAGCCCTAATTCGTATCTTGTATATCGTTCACTGGTTAATTGGTTACCTGGTTAGCTAGTTGAAGAATTAATACCAAACCAGTTAACTAGCTAACTAAATACTAACGACTAATTTAATTTTCTACAAGGGAGTAGAATAAACGGCAAAGAAGCCTAATTATTTCAACAAGGCCAAAGAAGTCCTTTTTTGACAATGTTTGTCTTAAAGGGGCTTCTTTTTTTTATAAGCAGGCCTTCGCATTGGAGCAAACAAAGATAAAACAGGAGGTGGTATGGTTTTATAGTAATTCAAGAAATTCTACTATTTAGGAGGTAAAATAACAATGACAAATCAAGTGGATACTTTTGAAATGTTACAAATACAGTTAGAAAAGGGTGCTAACAAAATAGATGCTTTTGAAGCAGCACAAATACAGTTAAAAAAAGCTACCGATAAAATGAATTTGGATCCTAACATTTTAGCTCAACTTAAGGAGCCAGAAAGGGTATTGATGGTTTCTATCCCGGTAAAGATGGATAATGGAGCGGTGAAAGTATTTACCGGTTTTAGATCACATTATAATACTGCTCGAGGGCCAGCAAAAGGTGGAGTAAGATATCATCCTGATGTTAGTTTAGATGAAGTGAAAGCTCTCTCTGCCTGGATGACCTGGAAGTGTGCTGTTGCGGGAATTCCCTATGGGGGATCCAAGGGAGGGGTGACTTGTAACCCTAAAGAATTGTCAGAAGGAGAATTAGAAAGACTTTCCCGAAGATGTATCTATGAAATTTCATCTATTATCGGTCCTAAAAAAGATATTCCTGCACCTGATGTTTATACTACCCCCAGAATTATGGGTTGGTATATTGATACATATAATAAACTTACCGGAGAAGCAAATTTTTCCACTATAACCGGGAAGCCTTTAGAATTATGGGGTTCAGAGGGTAGAAAAGAAGCTACTGCTCGCGGTTTAACTTATACGGTAGAACTCGCTGTAAAAAAGCTGAATATTAACCCTTTAGAGGCTACAGTAGTAATTCAAGGGTATGGTAATGCCGGTTCAATCTCCGCTAAACTACTTAATGAAAAGGGATATAAAATTATCGGGGTTAGTGATTCTCAAGGTGGAGCCTATAATCTCCGAGGGATTGATCCATTAGAAATATTGGATTATAAAATTAAAACAAGTACGGTTAAGGGTTTTCCGAAAGCAGAATTCATTTCCAATAAAGATCTATTAGAAATAGAATGTGATGTTTTAGTGCCGGCAGCTTTAGAAGGAG
>Ga0255366_10242_pt2 | contig 11070 bp, 6 predicted proteins | sample ANMaggSeSYBR01C4_FD_182086 | JGI IMG/M metagenome (GOLD analysis project Ga0255366, IMG submission 182086) | Sediment cell enrichment communities from methane seep in Santa Monica Basin, California, United Staets - ANME aggregate JGI... | ecosystem: Environmental > Aquatic > Marine > Cold seeps >... | reverse complement strand
TTGAATAATCCGATAATTTATATTGAAAATTTAACCAAGTATTACGGTAAAACCATAGGAGTTAATGATATCTCTTTCGAGGTTAACCGAGGAGAAATTTTCGGATTCCTTGGCCCTAACGGAGCCGGCAAAACCACAACTATCCGCTTGCTGCTTGATATGCTTCGTCCCTCAAGTGGTAAAATCAGGATCTTCGGAAAAGAAGTAAAACCTAATTCTTTTGAAATCCGGCAGAAATGTGGCTATTTGCCCGGAAATTTCTCAGCCTATGGAAATTTAACCGGAAAAGAGTTTCTGAATCTTTGTGCTGATTTACGAAAAGTGCCTCATCGTATTGAATCAGGTTTATTTGATCGTTTCGAATTATCAGATACTGACATCAATAGAAAGATCAAGTATTTATCTCATGGTATGTTGCAAAAACTGGGCATTATCCAGGCTTTTTTTTATCATCCTGAACTGCTGATACTTGATGAGCCAACCATTGGCCTCGATCCATTAATGCAGGAAGAATTCTATGATCTTTTAAATGAATACCAGGACAAGGGTTGTACTATCTTTTTTTCGTCTCATAATTTATCGGAGGTGGAAAAAGTTTGTCATCGTCTGGCAATTATCCGCAAAGGAGAATTAGTTAAAGTAGAATCGATTGAAACATTGAAAAATCAATTGAACCGTAAACTTATTATTTTACTTAAACATCCTGTTGAGAATCTTAATCTGCCTGATGCTCAATTACTGAAACAAGATGGTTTGAGCTATGAATTTATTGTAAAAGGTGATGTAGCGACTTTGTTAAAATCCCTTGGGAAATTACCATTGGCCGATATAGTATTTCCTGAACCCAATCTTGAAAACATCTTTATAAACTTTTACAAGAATCAGAAAGATGAATAAGATGGGATATATTCGGTTAATCTGGAGAAACAACAGGGGATTTGCCATCTTCAGTATGGTTTTTATAACCTTGTTGCAATTTTTAATTTTATACCTCGTCACCACTTTCGATACGCTGGCGATTGTTTCCGCCATCCTGGATCAGATTCCTGAAAAAATGCGAATTTTCCTGAATGAAAGTTTTTTTAATATGCTAACATTTGATGGTGCTGCAGCTTTTGGATTCAACCATCCTTTGGTATTGGCAGTACTGGCTATTAATGCCATTAACATTCCTGTTCATCATATCTCACGAGAGCTAGAAACAGGAACACTGGAATTATTACTGGCTCATCCCTTTAAACGGCAATCTTTGATTATTTCATTATGGTTTTCCGGTTGTATAATATTGTGTGCAATCATTGTGGCAGCTTTGATCGGATCTTTTTCTGCAATTGCACTTTTCCATCAACTTTCAATGGGAATCCTTTTAAAGATGTTTAAAATCAGTTTTAACTTGTGGATGCTTTTTGTTTTGATATTTACCTATACACTGCTTATTGCTTCATTTGGTAAAACAGGGAACAAAGCCGGTAACATCAGCGCCGTTGTAACATTCGTTTTTTATATGTTGCATTTTTTATCGCAACTGTGGAGTTCAATTGAATTTACAAAGCCATTTAACATATTTACTTATTATGAACCCCAGAATTTAATGTTCAAACAGGATAATATTATTTTGAATAGTGTTGCGTTGGGATCATTAATCCTTATTTGCCTACTATTGAGTTTATGGCAATTCAACAGGCGGGATATTCCGTAAATTATTTATCTTTATGTTTCAAAACTCCTGATTTTAATTATTTTTCAAATAGAAAATCTCGTGTAAATCAATATATCTGTTGATTGTTTTGCTGCACATTTCATTTGTTTTCAAAGATGTGAATACTCAACTTTAATGTAAAAGGATCATTCTGATATTTTCTTCAAATCCATTGCCTGTGATAAGTCTGCAAATATAAACATGACCGCTATCCCTATTGTCAGTTTCTTGTGATATGTCCCAGTTTATAGAATGGTAACCGGCCTGTTGTTCTTTTTGAACCAATGTCCGGATCAGCTTTCCCGCAAGATCATAAACTGCCACCTCAACGTATTCATCCTGTAAGAGGTAATATTTGATAGAAGTTGAAGAATAGAAAGGATTAGGAAAGTTTTGATATAATTTGCATTTTGGTTTTTCCTGATAATCATTGATTTCAAGGGTTGTATCCACTTTAATAGTAACAGTTTTATTGCTGTTGGCCGGAATGCTCGTATTAACATAACAAACAGCATAGTTTCCGGTTTTATCTGCCTGATCTAATGTGCCATTTTGTACATCATAACCAAAATCTCCCTTTGGCATCAGGAATTTAATTTTTGCATGATTAAACTCTAAACTTTGAAAATTGGTTATTTGTGCAGTTACGCTGTCGGCTGTTCCGTTGTTTGAAGGATTAAATGTAATTTCCAGATATTCTCCGTTATTCCCAGCATAAGAAGTATAGTGGGGTTGTAAATTGCCATTATTCACCCTAATTAATCGATAAGCCCGGTCACCATCACAAACATTATCAGTACCAAGATTATACGGATAATTATAAATACTTCCTTCATTACTATGAATATGTCCGTATAAAGCCATATCAACATCAAGGGCGGAGAGATTGAGTTGGTCGGCAAAATCCATATGATAGAAAAGTACCTTTTTATCGCTTTGTGTGGCGCTCATTAAATCATTTTCAAGCCACTCAAGTTGGGAAGGAATAAAGCTTTCATCACCATAAACATTGTACATCCATCCATCGTAATTTATATATGATTCAAGCCCAACATAATGCACATTACCGTAATCAAAACTATAGTTCTGGGTATAATTCGGTTCACTTGCCGGCGGATCATGAAGCCATTTCCATCCAAAAAAACGCCACCAATTCCTACGGGCGGCTCCTTGCGGCGCAGGAGTAGAATTCCATCCTCCGATATCATGATTTCCGGAAACCAAATAGACCGGCACTTCAAGTTCTTTGAGAAGTCGTTGAGCAATAGAAAAGTATCGCCTATTTTCAAGATCCTCTAGTTCTCCTTCATTAACAAAATCACCCGTCAATAAAACAAACTCCGGATGGATCAGGTTAATGTCTTTTATAACTTCACGAAAATCTACAATCTCTGAAGTGTCCCATATAGATTGCGGATCTTCATAATAATAGTGAGTAGGTAGATGGGTATCAGTAATTTGAACAAAATAATAATTGTCTTTCTTTTGAGGCACGAGATGGACTGCATTACATGTTACATCTTCGATATTCCCTGATGCAGTGACCTTCAGGTCATATAATTCATTAATTTCAGGATGAGGGGCTTTGGCCGTTAAATACCATCTTTCCAACTCAGGATTATAGATTGATTGTGTAATCGATAACTGGATTGTTTTGTTTTCATGAATAAGAGAAGCTTCCCAGTTGACAGTCCCTGAAGGGGCCAAGCATATTATTTCAAATTCCTGTTCAGGGACAATGATTTCCGGAATATTGATCAGTGGTCGCTGAATAACAGTTAGTGTATCCCCGATAGGCTCTCCTTCTGTGTCAATCAATATTTGCCCTAATGAGAAGTATAAAATTTCATTACCATTCAAAATCCCAGATGAAAAAGTCATATTAGAAATCCCAGTTTCTATAGGAAAAAAATTCAGGGTAATCAGCGACTCAACACCTGTAAATGAAAAATCTCCGGTGAAAGTTAAATGAACTTGTCCCTGACCAGAGAAATCATTTACCGTTCCGTTTGAAGACAAATTTCCATTTTGGTCAAAACCGGAATATTCAATAACAAGTGGATCATATTGTAAAATAAATTCATAACTGTCAGCTTCAGATTGTCCCAAATAACATAACAAAACAGGATATTCAAATTCATTTAAATCAAAGATCATTTTATCAGTTGCTGAAAATATATAGGCGCCTTCCCCCGATTGAATATCATCCAAACTGCGTGGATGAAACCTGAAATCGTCCCACGAATAGGAGACAACTCCTTTAATACTTGAGAACGGATATCCTTGTAAAAGTGGGAAATTAAAATTTTTTAGATTGAAAATCGCATTGCTAATGATACATGGTCCGCTTCCATCATTTACCCGCCATTCATCCCAAATATCATAGGTTTGCGATACATTTACATCTGTAATCTCTACAAACGCGCTTTCGTATGCTTCTTCAGTAAACACCTCATGTGTAGAGATTTGTTCAGGTATAGGCAAGGGATTTGAACTGCTGATAATTTCAAAATCGGAAAGGTCTTTCATTTCCGTAAAACCGTTGTATTCATAAACTTCACCAAAAATTATAATGCTATCTCCAATTACAGGAGCATAATCATTATCATAAATATAAATACCCTCCCATGCTCCACCGTTTGAAGAGGAGATAAAATAATTATCGTAATTATAACCGGTTGCTGTTACAATACCTCCAACGGAAACGTTTTGTCCTTCCAAAGGTGATGGATAAGTGCCATTTCCAGGATTTTCGGTGAATTGAATTTCATAAATACTTACCTGGTTAATAGAAAATTTAGATATAAAAAGAATGAAGAATACCAGGATATAAAATCTATTCATATTGTTTCACTTTATGCAGATTATATTCTCATAATTGACAAAAATACAAATATAAGAATGGCAGAAAAAATAATTTAGTTAAAGAATATAATCAACGAGAGGGGAATAATAAAATGAATTAAATAACTCTAAATGAAAAAGGACTAATTTTCAGGGCAATACTCAACCATCAATTTTTCTACCTCAATATCATAATCATTGGTATATCCCAGTTCTAATGCTCTATTTAAATCCAGACAGGCCAATTGTATACTATCCAAATTGATATAGATAAGCGCCCTGTTTTTATATACAAATGAATTTGTTGAATCAAGATTGATGGATTTTTCTATATCCTCCATCGCTTCATCAAGGTGATTAAGCATAAGTTTGGCATATCCCCGGTTACTATATGCAAAAGCATTATTATTATCCTTATTCAATTCAATGAATTTATTATAGTCTTCAATTGCACCCTCATAGTCACCGGTTTTTTCCTTTACATAAAAAGCTCTGTTATTATAGGCATTTGCGTACTCAGGATCTAAATCAATAGCCTTGTTGAAATCATCCATAGCTTTGTGGTATTTCTCCAAATTACTGTAACAAATAGCCCTTGAATAGTAAGCTTCTTTGTAATCTGCCTTTAATTCAATGGCTTTACTAAAATCATTTACTGCTCCCTTATAATCTTGTAACTGAAACTTTGCACTTCCATTACTAAAGTAATGCTGAGGACTGTTTTGATGACATGAAGTAAAGAAAGTTATTGTAAGTAAAGAAATACATAACAATCTCAAGATGTTTTTTAATTTTTGATCGACCATTTATTTAAACTTAGAAATGAAGGAAATGCAAAAATAGCATATAAATTTACTAGTTCATCTAAAAAAATGGAAATTATACATTATTGAAAAGCTATTTCATTTTTTTAATTTTACAATGATCTAATGTAATGTAATCATCTGCAAGATTGGCCGTAAGACAAGAGTGGATAGGCAGGATACCTATAACATCCCCGATTTCAAATTTTCCAAATTGGTTTGAGGGCAAGTGAATGATACCATGTTCCTGGGATAATTTTTTAACGTATGACTCAGGAACTAAAGAAAAAGAGTCTTCATCTTTAAAATTCACTACCAGCCCATAAAAGGCATTCCCATTCTTATCAAAAAGAAAATCTTTTGAGAGATGAATCGCACCTCCATAAACTACAAGTTCATTTCGTTCCTTGTGTTTGGCTACAACCGGACATGCCAGGGCAACTGCTATATCTTGAATTTTGCAGGATCCCAGAAGATATTGCATTACATCATAAAAAACAAAGTTGCCAGGTCGTATTTCATCCACATATTTAAAATCATTGGCTATACTGCAAGATGGCGTATCGCCTATTGATATTATTGCTTCGGAGAAATTATTTATAAAATTGTCTTTTATAACCTTCAACTGATTTATGGAATCACTATGAATTTTATTGATTTCTTCCTTGCTCTTGCAATTATAAGTATGTCCAGCATGTGTTAAAAAACCTGTGAACTTTAAATTTTTAGAATTACCGATAATCTCAAGAATCTTATTTATTTCGTTAAAGTTGTTGGAGGCAATTCCTGTTCGGTGATAACCGGTGTCAATTTTTATGTAAATACCTGTTTCATAGTTTAAACTTTTTTTCAGGAATTCAGCAGAATCTTTAGATTCGATCAGAAGAGACAATTTGATTTTTAAGGCGAGTTGGTTTATTTTTTCGATTTCTAAAATATTAACCGGAAAAGCTATAAGGATATCTTCCCATCCTTCTTCTGCAAAATACTTAGCCATTTGAACAGAGGAGACGGTAATTTTTTTAACCACTTCCTCTCTGAACCAATTACCAATTTCAGCTGACTGATGCGTTTTAAAGTGAGGCCGAAAAATAAGGTTGTTCATCTTGGCTTTTTGAGCCATTTGCCGAATATTGTTTCGGCAAATATTTTCACTGATGATAAAAGTTGGTCTTGTAATTTTCACGTTTGCCTGATAAAGATTATTGTGTAAAAATAATAAAACCTTATCCTGAATGTACAGGATAAGGTTTTTACATCTAAAAATTTTTAATAAGATTTTACTCCATCACTTTGTTCCGGGCATCAAATACTCTTCTTGCACCATAGCCCAATCCAAGGGCCATCATAATGATAAGGCCGCCACCTATGGGCGCTCCACCGCCAACCGGTGTGTTACCACCGCCCGGTCCGCCACCGCCATTGGGGTGAGGAGGATTCTGAGCCATCATAAATAAAGGGCCTGCTAGAATAAACGCTGTAACTACTAATACTCTTAAAACTTTTTTCATATCTGTATATTTTTTTGTTTTTAACATAATTTAATTTACCTCTTCCAACCCCCCCCTCCTCAAGGAGGGGGCCACTTACCTTCGCTTAAGCTTCGGTAAGTAACAGGGGGAGGTTATTTTACAAATACTTTTTTCGTTACAACACTTTCACTACTCAATACTTTCACAACATAATATGCACCCTTCTCAAGTGGAATTATATTAAGTACATCAGTAATGGTAGTTGAAGCAACTTCTTGTCCCATCATATTAAAGATTACAATGTTACCTTTGGTATTCTCAGGTACTGTAACATATACATCTTTATTGTAAGAATAGATGTTAACCAGTTCGGCGAGGTTTTCAGGTACACTCAATGGTGTAAAATGAATAATAAACCTGCCTTCAGGATCGTCTAAGTTATAATTAAAGGTATAATCGTTCTCCATCAAATCAGTTTGAGTTTCCAATACCAGGTCCTCAAGGACGACATTGGCCATACCTGTAACATCTTTGATATTTATAGAATATACACCGGGAACACCAGCTTTAAATCCTGCAGGAACCATTTCTGTTTGTGGCAATACATTGATTGATAAGTTATCACCACCTATAGTATAAAGCTGAGGTAAGTAAGGATTATTAGCTGCAAATAATTTATAAGCATCGAATTGTTTATCTATTTCTTCTGTAGCACCATCATCGAACCTGAGATAAGTTGCATCGGTATAATCATTACCTTCAGCTTCAAGAACCAAAAGGTTTTCAAATTCAGATTTATAATATTGTGGAGTACCAATAGTATGTGTTCTCATACTATTATCAACCATAAATATATTTGGTTCAGCACCAATAGATATAAAGAATCCTTGTCCAAGTGGTACATATCGAGAACCAGCTCCCGTTCCACCAATATATGATAGCCAGTTACCGGTAGCTTGATCCATATAATAGATTGCACCGGTTTGCATAATAGCGTTATTTCCCGGATCAGCTGCAACTACATCCCAATCAAGTGAAGAAGGATATGGATTACCAAACAGATTCCAGTGGTATATATCTGGACCATGAGCTGAAACCGGAAGTGTATATTGTCCATTACCCATAGTACCGACATAATTAAATGTCATTCCATCATTTGGTGCAAAGAATGCAAAACCTTGTAATGATGTAAGAGGGTCAGTAGTTGGAATTATATCATGGTACTGATCAATTCCCTCTTCATACCAACGAAGATAATAGCTTGTATAAATACCAGATTGTGCATTGGAAATTGGCGCTGAAATCAGGTGCCATTCAGTACTATTAGTTGTACCACCTGTAGGATAGTACCGTTGTACGGTTGCTGTACCTTTCGATAAAGTTAAAAATCCATTACCGAGAATCGTAGCTGTTCCTGAACCATCAGATCCTAAGAATATGTCATCACAAACAGCAGCACGGTCAATTGTCGGATAATATGTTAAACCTGGAGGAAGAGTAACATCGGTTGTCGCTCCCGGTACATCTGCAACATCCCAGTTATCAGCACCAAACCAATCTTCATAAGGATTGGGATCCTGATAAGAAGCATCACCACCAACCCAGGTGGCTGTTGCAGGAGAAGTACAATCTATTGTTAAATCAAATGTTCCTGTACCTGAACCGTAACCATGTATTAATAAATAGTAAGTAATTCCTGATTCTGCAAACCAGTCAACTCTTGAACGAGTGCCGCAATAATCATCATTACCGTCATAACATATTAATGAGCCACAGGTTCCGGTATATACATAAAGCTTCGTGTCATAACTTGCTGTACATACATCAGCACTAACCATTTCTCCTGTTCCCGCGAATGAGTACCAAACACCTGGTGCAGTTATCGCTACCGGACAATTAACTTCAGTATCAATTGCAGCACCTATAGTTGTTCCGGAAGTAATACTTCCACAAATTACGGCTATTGCGTCTGTGCAATCATCGTTTGCTAAAAGAGTGCTAAAATTATCTGGTCCTACCCAATTACTATATAGTCCACCGCCACAATCAGCTCTAACATACCAGTCGTAAGATGTTCCTGGAGTTAAACCCCATAATGTATGGGGAATCGTTGTTGCAGGTAATAAAGTACCTGTCCCCAGTACAAATCCAGCATCTCCATATTCAATTTCCCAGGCAGTTGCAGTTCCATTTTCAGTCCAACCCAGATCCGCTTCTGTTGCGATAATGAGAGAGGTATTAAGATCGCTTGGATCAGGACATGAGGGTGGAATGCAATTTCCAACCATATCAAGTACATCAACTGGTGTTGCACCTCCCTGGCCTGATTCACCTAGCAAATTACCCAAAGCATCAAATACCTGGTATTCGTTTTCATAAGACCAGCTTCCGGCTGTATAATCGGCATCAATATCATCACCTGTACAAGCATCGAAATAGAAAAACTCAAAGCTGCCCGGATCATTTATTGTAAGGTTATCCAGCACAACAACTCCATTAACTAAAATGTCTAATAATCCGCCATTCCATCCATCCCCATATGTGTCAGTTAATTCAACATAATGGGCACAACATGGGCATTCTGCTGTAAGACCTGCAATGTCTCCAGGTACTGACCCTGTTGATCCTTCATACGCAACTTGAGTACCATAAGAATCATTAATATAGTATTCATTTTCTGTAGGCCAGCTACCAGCCGTATAATCAGTTGAAATAACATCACCGGAATTTACAGGAATAACATAACATTCTGGGCCGCCACCAGCTATAATAGTAAGGTCATCATATAGTAGAATACCATTAACATATACATCAAGTAATCCTCCGTTCCAACCGTCACCATAAGTATCCTCTAAACAAATTTCATACTGGCAATAGCTTGCTGCTTCTACAGTAAGAACCCCATTATCGTTACTCCATGGACCACCTGTACCACCATAATAATAACCTCCACCGTTGTGTTGGAAGCGGCTGGCATAATAATATGTGCCTGGTGTAAGACTTTGAGCTAGGCCTAAGTCAGCTAAAAACTCATCATTATTTCCTACATAAAAATCGTTAAAAGTGGCAGGAACCCAGTCTGTCCAACCAGAGGGATCGGTATCTGTTGTGCTGTAGCCAATCCAGCAATCCAGTCCGGGGGTAGGTCCGGGTTGATTTGTAAATCCATCTTCCCAGCATTGTGCGTAAACAGTTGCATTTTCTAATTCTGTGATTGTTGCAGTTGGTGGCCATTGAAGATTGTACCATGTAATAATTGTATTTGCACAATCAAATACCATAACATCAAAAGAAAAATCCTGTTTGGGCTCAGTCATTACCGGATAATAAACTGTAGTAGGTCCGACAATATTTTCAAAAACCAAATTATTAATACAATTGCCGGTAACATTCCATTCACCATTTGAATAAATCGCAGAACCTGTTGTACAGGAGCAATCAGTTGTTAAAATAATGCCTGTATTGGTTAAAGGTGCAGTTGCACCACACATGTCAATCTTAACAGAATTGCAAACATTTGGTAAATCAATTGTATACCAAACAGCATCCCAATCTAACCATCCAACACAGTCTGTTGTAGCCCCTAAAGTTGTTCCTGAAACATTTTGTGGGTAAGGGCCTGCGACAGCCTGTGCACTTCCACAGTCATCATTTGGAGGAATTGGAGGGGTTACTATTATGTTAAGATTAAAATCACCAATACATGTAGGAGTAGGCCAGGTATCTATCATCAGGTAGTAAGTACCTACTGTTAAAGCTACATTACTAATTGACATAGATGTTCCTGAACTGCTATTTGCAGTTGCTATACATGTAACATCTCCATCAGGGCATTCATCATCAATCAACATTCCCATCCAGTTTGAACCATCATTGGATGCAACTGAAAAATCATAATTCCCAGCAGTAGTAACATTCAATTCGTACATAATATCTTCCCCACCATCGTAACTACCAAGGCAAGTTGCATCGTAGTTATTTAACCGACCACAGGTAGTTTGATTGGCATCAGTAAACGGTAAATCTCCAGGAATGTTAATGATTATAGGATCTGTACAATCATCACCTATAGCATCTGTATTTCCTGGCTTCACATAAGGAACTACATTTGTTGCACCATGTTCTTCAATTTGAGGTACCGTTTTAATGTCTTTAATTGTTGTTGGTTGTTGCCCAATAGCATAAATGCCAATAGCAAGGACAAAAACCATTAAAAGTAGCTTTTTCATTGTCATAAATATTAAATTAAGTT
>Ga0255366_10243_pt1 | contig 11133 bp, 18 predicted proteins | sample ANMaggSeSYBR01C4_FD_182086 | JGI IMG/M metagenome (GOLD analysis project Ga0255366, IMG submission 182086) | Sediment cell enrichment communities from methane seep in Santa Monica Basin, California, United Staets - ANME aggregate JGI... | ecosystem: Environmental > Aquatic > Marine > Cold seeps >... | reverse complement strand
CATGCAGACAGTGAATTCGAAAAAGCAACATACCAATTAATGAATGAAGGGGTTATAAAGGAAACAGATAATAAATCAATGCCTTTAATAGAAAAAAGGATGAAAGAAAATAGAAGGAACAAATAAATATTGGGCGTACCATACCCAAAAGTTCCTGTAACCGAAAGGGATCTCATTTGAGGTCCCTTTCTTTATTGTTACCCATCACAACTTACACATGATTCGTCCATAGCTGTTGCAGCAATGTCCCCACGTAATACAGATTCTGTTCTCATATAATATAAAGTTTTAATTCCCTTTTCCCATGCATCTAAGTGTACCTTATTAATCCATTTGGGTGTTGCTTCAGACGGGAAAGCTAAATTAAGACTTACAGATTGATCTATATATTGCTGTCGTATACCAGCCTGTCTAACCAGTTCTAGTTGATTGATTTCTTTAAATGTTTTAAATATTTCTTTTATATCGGTATCTAATTCTTTAACTCCTTGTACTGAGCCACCATCTTCTAAAATTTTATCCCAAATTTCTTTAGTATCTAATTTCTTTTTCTTAAGTAAAGCTTGTAATGTAGGATTCTTTCTAATAAAAGTTCCTTTAGCCGATTGGTCTGTAAATACATTAGCCGCCCAAGGTTCTATTCCTGGTGAAACGTTTCCGCTAAGCTTTGAATTGCTAATAGTGGGAGCAATAGCACGAAGGTGAGTATTGCGCATACCAGTACCAACACACCACAAAGGCTCGCCAAAAGCTGTAGCAAGATCCATGGAAGCTCTTTCGCTTTCGATTTTAATTTGACTAAAAATTCTTCTTGTTTCATATTGTGATAATAAACCTTCAAATGGTAAACCTTTTTCTTGTAGATATGTATGCCATCCAAGTACACCTAGACCTAATGCTCTGCCTTTCTCTGCAGAACGTACAGAATTTTCAAATCCTTTTCTATATTTAGCTCTTTGTATAAATTCTTCTAACACACCATCTAGAAACCATATTGAATCATAAATAATATTTGTATTTTTCCATTCATCATATTTAGCTAGGTTTAGACTAGATAAGCAGCACACAAAACTGTGATTTTCATCTGTGTGTAAAACTATTTCACTACAGATATTAGTCATATGTACTTTTAAGGAATGGTCCTTGTAAGCTGGTGGATTACTTTTATTCGTATTTCCTTTAAATAAGATATAAGGCTCTCCAGTTGCTTTACGTTTTTGTAATAATTTTCCCCATTTTCTCCGTGCACTTTCATTTCCACCCACAAGCTTTCGCATAAACTTATCCCCAACGACTGCACATTGATGAAGGTTGAGAGATTGTCTGTTGACATCCCCTTTAGGTTCTCGAATTTCAAGCCATTCGTCAAAATCGTCATGTTCAATGTTAATGTTAACGCTTGCCGCGCCTCTTCTAACCGCTCCTTGGTTCGTGGCGAGTATTGTCGAATCATAGATTTTACAAAACGGTACCACTCCGTCGCTTGTTCCATTCATTTTAATTTCAGTGCCAGCGGGTCTTATTTGATTAATACCGATACCAACTCCACCGCCATGCTTAGCGAGTAGCATCATCTCTAAATTCTTTTGCCCTATATCTATTATACTATCCGCTACATCAATTCCAAAGCAACTAATAGGTAAACCTCGATCTGTACCAGTATTAGATAACACTGGTGATGCTAAACACAACCAGCCTTGCCAGATGTATTCAAAAAATATTTCAGCCATTTCTGGACGTCCTAATTGCTTAGCTACTGTTTTGCAAACTCGTTCATAGGCCTGCTTAGGATTCTCTCCATTATATAAATATCCTCCTCCAATGGTTTTTTTATAAACTTCAGTATCACCCCATTCAGGGTAATCAATTCCTTTTATCCACTCTTTATCCCACATATTATTTTTCTTTTGGTATTTCTAATTTAGGACCTGTAAAATTAGGGCTTTTTTCTCTTTTTTCATTTAATATTTTTTCTTCTTTTTTCTGCAAGTCTTTAATTAATTTTTCCCATTTATTTTTACCAATATGATATTGAAATGCAGTTAAAGTCCCTTGTGCGATACTAGCGTTTGTTTGGACTTCTTTAACTAATTCTCTAACAACGTTAGTTAATCCTTCTACTCTATTTTTTAATTCTACTAATTTTGATTCTTTCATTATATTATTTTATAAAACATTACAAATACTATTCTTGATCCTTTAAATTCGTTGGGATATTTACTATGAAAATACTCACATGGATAAGATATTAATCTATTAGGTTTAAACCCTATAACGGATTTTAAATTCCATTTACTTTTATCATTGGCATCTTCTTTTAAAAGCCTATTAAATTCTTCTGGATTATCTGGTTCAGTAAAGGTTTCCCCATATTTTTTATGTTCCCATAATGCTGTTCCATTTAATTCATCATCGGGAGATTTAATATATAAAACTAAAGCCCTATCAGGCTGTTGATTATTTATTGTAGTATCATTATGAATTCGCCATGTATTATCTTGTCCTTTTTTAGCTTCTCTAAAAAAAGCCATAATACTCATAACTTCTTTCCCTTCTATTTCTTCTAATCTATCTTCGAAATGAGCAATAAATTCTGCTGAAGGTTCTTTAACCCAAAAAGATTTACCAGGAGTTTTAACTTCCTTAAAATCTTCTTTATTGTTTCTTACAATTTCAAAAGTTTTTTTACTTAAAAAATCATCTATTATATATATCATTTTAAAAAGTGTATTATCCAGGCAATTAGTCCGTTTATATTTAATACGACTAAATTCCATTGTTTTCTATATGTTACTTGTACTAATACGCAGCAAAAGCCCGCTATAAATAATAACGGTTCTAATGTCCAGTGCGCCGCAAGTATCATCCCTGCACCCATATAACCTATACGTACAGGTAATTTGCTATTACCAAATATCTTCAAAATCCTCCCCCTCGTTTGCTTTACTATAGTCAGTCGACCTAATCGCGAAAAAATCAGTGTGGGTGTGACCCCCAGTAAGATGATAGAACCAATCCAGATTGCTCGCCGCTTCTTTGTCATAGTGGAAAAATCTCCTTTTATCTGTGTAACCAAGTTCCTGTAGTTTTTCATTTGTTCTTTTTCTTACAAATTGTTTTAGATCAAATGCTTTAAGGTTTTCAATATCACCCATTTCAAACATTTTTTCTATATATTTTTCTTCTAATTCCATCATTAATTTAGCAGCTGAATAAATATCTTCTTTACAATCTTCTAATAATGTAGGTATTTCATCACACATATGTCTAAATAATTGGCAGCCCATTTTACTATGTAAAGATTCATCTCTTACGCTCCACTTCATTTGTTGCCCTACACCTTTGAGCATATTACGTAGTTGAAAGCTATATAACACAGCGAAAGCACTGTATAAGCTAACACCTTCTGCAAAGGCACTAAAAATAGCGAGACTACGACCAATCCCAACAGGGTTGTTACCATCGTAGCTAACCAAGTTTTCAAATCGCTGAGCTGTTGCTGGCTCGTGTAAAAATGCTTCAAAGTCTTCGAGTCCAAGTGTTTCATTTAAATAACTATAGGCCACAGCATGTATTGTTTCTTGTGAGCCGAATATCATAGCCATCTGCTGTACCTCGTGTTTAGGGAACCATGATACGACTTTTTGTGTCCAATAATCTGACACTGCACATTCAGTCTGAGCAAAACCTAATAGTATATTACCTACCAAATTCTTTTCAGCTAAAGTTAATTTTTCATTCCAATCTTTAACATCACCCGACATTGGTATTTCCGTATGTAACCAGAAAGCCTGTGCCTGCTTTAACCAACCCTCATTGTAATACACCGGGTATTCAAATGGTTTATAAGGTATACGTTCTTTAAATAGGCTCATTTATTTATATATTTCTAATGCTATATCTATAAAAGGAATATATAATACATACACTGTTTGTTTTGGTTCCTCATAGGTTCTTATCCCAAACAATATACCAGGATAAAACCCTATGCCTAAGCTCCAATTGTCTTTAATCTTCTTTTCCATAAACTTTTATATTATATTTATCTTGATAAAATATTAATTCTTTAAATTTTACTCTACCTCTTTTTTCCCAACTCCATTTCCACCATTTCTCTATTTGTCTTTCCCCATATTTTTGGCGAGCTATCCTTTTTGCGTCTCGAGGATTAACTTTGTTGTTATATCGCATTCTTTTTGATTCTGTGGTTTATATATAATTACGTGTGGATCAGTATTACTTACTAGTTTTTTAAATAATTTCCATCTTAAAGGAAAACTTTCATTAGCCCTACCTTTACATTCAATTATAAAACCATCTCCAACAAAATCTGGAGTATATTTTATGGGTAGTATTTTTTTATTTCCTCTATCTTTAAAATCGCCTCTTCCGTTAGCACATCTTTCTATAGATGTATTAGGAAAATCAAACCCTTCTGAAACAACAAATGTTTTGCCCTCATATTGAGCTTTAATCTTTGCATCTTTTAAAGCTTGATACATATACTTCTCAAGACCTGACGCAAAGGTTATCCCATCAACAGTAATCTTCTTACTATTGACGGGTCCTCTTTTCTTTTTATATTTCCTTCTCATCTTTCAATACTTCTCTAGCTTTTTCAATATAATTAACTGCATCCATTAGTTCTTCTTGTATATGATTTAGCCATGTATCTAGGGTTTGTTCGTCGTCTTTTAATGTGATACCATACTTTTTATAGCCTACATCTGAGCGAGACTTAATCTTATTAATTACTTGTTCTATTATTTTATCTCTCATCTTTCACAAATGTTCCGTTAATCATTTTTCCTTTACGCTTACTAATTTCTTTATAAGCTGTATTAATACATGCTTCAATGCTCATCTCTTCTAAATGTGCGAGATTAGTTAATACTACAACCATATCGCCAATAGCATCTCTTATTTCAAATTTATCATTTTGTAATAATGCTTTAGCTAGTTCACCAGCTTCTTCCTGTAGTTTAATATATTGAGTTTTACTATTACCTCTTTCATAGAGTCCTCTAGTAGATGCCCAATTACGTATATCCTCAAACATTTTTAGAGGTTTCTTAACACATTTAACAGTCGGTAAGTCTTCTTCAATTTCTTCTTCAAATAATTCTGGACTATCAAACCAATTAGCGAAAGCTTTATTGTATACATAACATCTATCGTTATTATACATAGAAGTTTGCACGTGGTTCATTATCCATTGAATTGATTTTAAATTAAGAACGAAAAGACCGTGACTGGTTTCCCACTGAAATCCTATATTATCCATTAAGTTACCTTTAAGTTTACTTACTGGGTATGGGAACGTAGTGGTTTGTTCTGTTACGTTTATTTTCATACTTTTGGTTTCTGTTTTTAATAATTTATATAATTTTCTATCTATTTTGTAACCGTATTCTTTTTGCAATACTAGCTCTTTATCTGATATATAATCTATATCATCAGAAGATTCTAATACTTCATATTCACCGGGTAAATATCCTTGTTGGGTATGTACTCGTGCTTCCAGGTTCTGGGTTACACCTATTTTCTTTCCTGGTATGTGGTATATATGGTATTCCATTTTAAATTGCTACAGGAGCAGTTATTACTTTTCCTGGTTTATAATTTTTTAAAGTTAATATTTCATTTTCGTATGTGTATGAGGTATTTGCATACCAAGGTGCATTTAAATATTCCAACACTGCTTCGTGATGATTATTGTATATATGAGCATCAATAAATTTAACATCTAAATTTTTAGCTTCTAAATTAGTTTTTTCTGCTACATATAATAATAATTGCGCAAACAATGCCATGTCATACGGGACTCCTAAAAATAAATCTGCACTTCTTTGTAATGCAAACATATTTAAATTATTTTCATCAACAAAAAATTGAAAGTACAAATAGCAAGGCGGTAAAGCCATGTCTGATAATTGATTTGGATTCCACAAACTAATGACGTGTCGTCTGCTATCTGGATCATTTTGGATGCTGTTTAACACACTTTCTAGCTGGTCATAGCCTTGACTATTAAAGTTGCGTAATTGATGCCCATATACAGGGCCTAAATTTCCATCCTTATCTGCCCATTCATTCCATATTGTATTGCCTTTCTCTTGCAATTCTTTAACATTTGTATGCCCTGATATAAACCATTTAAATTCTGATTCATAAATATGAGGATACATTTTTTTCCCTGTTAATATAGGGAAGTATTGGTCAATGTCTATATTAATACCTAATGCAAATTGCGATATACAACCTACACCAGTTCTGTCATTTCTTTTTATCATCCTTGAACTATTAACAAAGTATAATAAATCTTTATATTTCTTTTCGTATTCGCTTGTCATAATAATAAATTTGATACTCACTAATTTTTTTCCATATTTCAGAAGGACCAAATGTATCGGGCGATGTGCCTACCCATTGTCTATTTGGATATACTCCTTTTTCAATATCTATAAACCAAATGTATTCTTTCCATTTAGCTTTTCTTGGGCTTATACATATATTATTACGTATACACCAAACTAAAGCTTTATCTTCTTCGCGAGACCTCCTATAGGTCCCCATTGGATTTGCTCTTCTTCTTCTTCCATAAATACTTTTCATCTATTCCCACGGCATTTTTTCATTTGAAATTTCCATAGTTTCTTGTGGTATGTAAGAACCAGATTTCGGTTCCCAGGTAAAAAAGCACTCAGCTCCATTGTCTCCAAGGTTTTGGAATTTAACTTTTAATACTTTTACTTTAGTATTCTTTTTTTCATAATCTCTATGTACTAATAAGCCATGATAACTTGCATCATACCATTCGCCACCACCTTTTATATTATACATATTAGGCTCTTCAATTTTACCATCTTGGTTCTTATACATTTTAGTTGGATGTGCTACTATAAATACTAGAACATCATATTTCTTAGCAAAGCTTTCTATCTTAGTAAGATACTCCATAGTATAGATATTAACATCTATTGATGAAGCATTTCTATCTCTTACTTTATTAAAAGGATCAATAACTAAACATTTAATTCCTTTACGTTTTACAAGTTCTGCTCCTTTTCTAAGTACAGATTCTAATGTATACTTTTCCATATCAATAAAGAAAAAGTTATCATTTATATGATCTGCAACTTCATTCCATTTAGCTCCTTTTATATCTTCTCGCTTAGGCATATCTCCCCAAACTTTTCTCATTAATTTATGAGCATGTAAATAATTTGGTGCATTTTCTGGTGAAGCAAATGCAGTCTTCCAGTTATAATTTGCATTATAACCTACGACCATTTGATCCACAAAATCAGACTTACCACTGCTAGGTATACCAGTAACAGTAATAAACTGGCCGGTATATGTTGAAAAAATCCTGTCAAAGTTCTGTAAACCAATTTGGTAACCGGGTTTGAATCCATTAGTAACGAAATCGGTGACATCTTTCTCGATGTCTTTGAACGTTGTAACATTTTCGAGTGGGTACGCACGCGCTTTATCGATTGTTTGTTTAAGTTTTTCTTTACCATATGTTGTTAAATATTCGTTAGCATCTTTACATTCTTCAAAGTCTACTAAATAACATACCTCAGCCCCTAGCCTTCTAACCAACTCTCGTCTTAATGCGAGACCTGGCTCATCGGTGTCTACTGCTAATATAATTTTAGTTTTATCTTCAAAATAATCTATACAATTATCTAAATAATCTAAATTATTATGATGTAAAGTTGCACCATTAGGAACAGATATAACATTTGTTATTCCGGCTTCATGTAATGCTAACACATCCATTTCGCCTTCAGTTATAACACAGCTGTCATATCCTATAATACTATTTATATTATAAAATACTTTCTCTGCTCCTTTGTATAATTTAAAATTCTTTCTACCATCTCTGTATTTAACATTAATAAGTTGGTCACCTATTATATAGTTAAATTGTATAGTATTCTCTTGCTTGCCGGTTTGTGGCATATATTCAGGGCCTTCACCAACACCAAGTGCGGTTAAGGTTCCCTGACTTATACCTCTAGACTCAAACCATTCTGTAGCTTTGCTTTTTAAAAGTCTTTCTACATAAGGCTCTGGTCTTACATACTCTTTATCACTAGCTCCTTTACGTTGATATGTATGAAGCTGAAAACTAGAGCTGCAATTGTGACAAGTACCGAGACCACGTTCCCAATCGTAAGAAGCACATTTGCCTTTCTTATGTTCGGGTTTCCTGTCGTGGGAACACAAAGGACAAATCCCTTGTTTTTTACCAACGTCAAGTTTATGTTGATTAAATTCATCAATCAAAAATCCATTAATCTCTGTTGTCTGCATTTATTTAATTTAAAATGGTAAATCTTCGTCTTTTGCTGCTGCCGCTTTTGGTTGTGTTTTTGGTTGTCCGCCTTCAAAAGGTGTTGGCGATGGGAATGTCCCATTGCTCCATACAACTCTTACATTACCTAAATAAGTTTTAGGAGCTTTAGCTTCTCTTTCTTCTTTAGTTTGGTCAACAATGATAGGACCAAAATTTCCAAATTGGTCTTCTTCATCATTAACAGTGATTGCTACATTGATATACTTACCTTTCTTACCTACGATAATTCTATCTTTTGGTACTTTAGTAAGGTCAATGCTTCCTTTTACTATTCCTGCCATAATTAATAATTATTTATTTGGTTAAACATTCTTTGTAACTGAGCTTTTGTTGTGTCAGTATTTCTTCTTAAATTGTCTACAGCTTTTACATGATTTTGATTAGCATAAAAATTGTTTATACTATTTTCTAATCATCTTACTGTACATAATTTCATTTGATTTTTTCTATTTCTAGCCATTTGATTAAAGTGTTTCGTTAATAAAATATTGTTTTGGGTCAAATCCATCTTGCTTATAAAATAATCTATAAGCCTGAACTGCTTCTTCTACTTTACGTTGACCTCTTTCGTAAAACTCTGTAGAACAATCAAATACTCCTATTTGGTGATTGTTTTTATCTATTACAATAAATATCATTTCATACCCAAATAGCTTCCTATAAATATAGGCTTGAGAATCATAGTTATACTTAGAAGCAGACCATCTAAATTTTTTAAGATCAGCCGTAGTTTTCAAATCAATTACAAGCTTTTCCCCGTGATTTATTATATCTGCTTTTCCTTTCCACATTTCTCCTTCGATTCTCTTTATGCCGGGCTGTTCATATTCTACCCAATCACCATGAATTAAATCTTTACAAACATTGTTAGATAACATTTTATCTATCATTAGTTCTAATTGATCTACTTCATGCTGGAGCAAACATAGTTCACCACCGGACATCTCTTTATATGCTTTAGTATTCCTAGTCGTTGAAGGTATCACTCGGTACTTCTTCAGTTTATCTGGTTCTAGTATAGCGGTATGAAAGTATCCACCAACTAGGAATGCAGGCCTCATTTCTAATGCCTTACCTAAAGCTAAAGGGTTTGTAAGCAAAGTTGAGATGTCAGAGTTACTAAGGTATTTTTTACCAAAATCACCATAGTAATGTTCGTCGTTTCTCAACTTCTTAATTACATCTGCTTTTTTCATTAGAGAGTTTTAAGCTCCTGTTCTAATGCAGGAGTGAGTTGATACTTCTTTTTAATAGCGTCTATTTTTCCACCTGATTTAACATAAGCTTTTGCTTTCTGTACTTCTACAGGACTCATTGTTTTACCATGTGTATTAGTAGCGTCGCTATCTTGTGTATCATCAATTAGGAATAAATTTCCTAATGCATATTTCTTCCCGTAACTAGATGCGCTACCAAACTGTTGTGGTGTTTGCATACCTTTTTGTTTAAGGTCTACACCTACCAATGCTACAGCTTCTAAAGTCATACCTTTTTCATCATGCAATGTTGCAGTTGTTTGAATTACAGGCATAAGCTCAGTTGAAATTAATTCTTCATTAATTGTTACTGTTACATTTAACTCCTTTAAAAAGGGTTTTGTAGCTTCTAGGATGTCTTCGGCTGACCGGAAGTAATATTTGCCGAATGAATTAAATCTACTTTTCTTCGATTTAAATCGTTGTTGAATTGTCGATAATTTTTCGTATATGGTCATATTAATATAATTACATGTTATTTATTTAATTTACATTTCTAATCTATAGATAATCAAGCACTTGGGAGTGGTCTACATTATCTATTAGTCTTTGAACTGCTTGTTTTTTTAACTCAGAAATTCTTACATAATTTCCTGTTCCTGCTATTTTTAATTCTTGTGCTATTTCTTTAGCCGAATGCTTATCACAGTCTAATCCATAACTTAATCTTAATACTTCATATTCAGTTATACTAAGGTGTTTAGTCATTAAACTTTTAAGATAAATATTCATTAAAGTAATATTGTAAGGCTCTGATTTATCTGGTATTTGATTAAAAACATCTTCATTATTTACTTGGGCATCTATACTTAAGAAAATAGAATTAAAAAACATTGCTACCATCTTCTTGTCTTTGGTATTCCTCATCTCATTTAATTTATGCTCTGGTAATCTCATAGTTCCTCTATGCATATCTATTCTTCTTCTAATGTTCCCTTTAATTCTTTTACTAAAAAATGATTTCAATGTTTGTTCTATTTCATGTTGAGGTCTCCATTTTCCTTCTTCATCTTTCATTCTATCCCAATCGAGTTTATCAACTGCTCTAGTTAATCCTTCGCTTATCATATTATCATGGTATAATTGCCATATTAATTTACTCATCTTTTTTGTTTTTATGATGGAAATAAGGAGAACCTGTTGATGATAAATCTTGGTCTTCTAAATAATCCCCATTCTGCCACTCGCCACATTCTTGACATTTTGAGTCGCATATTATATACTGGTGGTATACTAATTCCGTACTACCACAAAATTTACATTTACTCATAGTTTCTTAAGGTTTTAAATAGTGGGTGTCTATAACTGCCTGCTTTAGTTCTTTCGAAATAAGTAAATGTTGCTTTCTGTCCCATATATTTATGAATATTTTCTAACATACATTTCATGTCAGAATAGTTGTATCCTTTTCCGGGTGGACAACCAAATACATTGCCGTCATCGTCTTGCATAATAAACTTGCCAATAGTACCAAGGCGTTTGCCTTTGCCTTCTTGATAATCTACAATA
>Ga0255366_10240_pt1 | contig 11174 bp, 7 predicted proteins | sample ANMaggSeSYBR01C4_FD_182086 | JGI IMG/M metagenome (GOLD analysis project Ga0255366, IMG submission 182086) | Sediment cell enrichment communities from methane seep in Santa Monica Basin, California, United Staets - ANME aggregate JGI... | ecosystem: Environmental > Aquatic > Marine > Cold seeps >... | reverse complement strand
TGAGGATGTTAGTTCAACAGCAATTCCCCAAAGTGATAAAGAATTGGCAAATGTTAGAGATGTTATTAGAAAAGTTCAACAAAGAAACGAAGGAAAAGCACCAAAACAGGAAGTAATCCAACATTGTATGAATTTGGGTATCGGTGAAGAAAAAATAAATGACACTATAAAAAAATTAAAGATATATGGGGAAATCTTCGAACCAAGTGATGGTTTTCTTATGTGTACATAATAAATAAATTGTTCATCCATGCTGAATATGCATGACTGATACATTGAGCATCAACTTCGATGCTCCGTTTTTCTAAAATGGGATCGTTAACTAATACAGATAGCGTTAGTTCCAAGTTGAAATACACAAATGATGCAACCCAAAATCCATATCTGAAATATAACACAAAACTTTTTTAAGTTCTATACTAATTAAGACATATCAGAACACAATAGACAAGTCGATATTATGTACGCAGATGACCTCACCTCAAAAGAGATAAATATAGTACCCTTCACAGGATATTATAAAACCGAAAATGAATTCATCAAAGATGCAGTAAACACCCTTTTATCTGCCAGGAAAGACCTGAGAATTGCCATTGCCTGTGAATTATATAAACGGGAAGAGATTTCAATTGGCAAAGCCTGCGAGATTGCCTCCTTGACTATTGAAGAGATGAAAGAGGTATTCCATAAAAAAGGCATATCCAGGCATGAAGATGCATCTGTTGACGAATTAGGTCGCATGGCAGAGAGGGCGGTTGAACTTGCAGGCAGATAGGGTTGAAATAGTAATCGATACAGACTTTTTAAGTTCGTTCTTAAAAATTGGCAAATTGGAATTAGTACGGGATTTTTTCAATGTGGAATCTGTATCAATACCACTGGCTGTTTTTAATGAGATTGGAAAGACTAAATTAGTGGATAGTGTTTTAAACACCGGATGGATAAAGATTCGCACGGTTCACTCTTCTGATTTCAGCTGTCTTAATGACAGTGAACTTGATAATCTTGGCGCCGGAGAAAAAGAATGCATGGCCATTTGTAAAGCATCTTCCAGATACCTTATGCTTACTAATGACAAAAAAGCAAGGCTGGTTGCCGGGAAAAATGGGATTGCGGTATTGAACATTTCAGCATTTTTGCTTGCCTGTAAAAGCTCAAATTTTCTTGATAAAAATCAGATTGCTGGAATTGTTGATGATTTGAAACAAAAGGACTATTTTGTTTTCAGTAAAGACGAACTTGAAAAAATATATTAAGAAATACCTGCGCATGAGATTAAAAATAGCAGACCATGAGATAGCTATTAGCACGAGTATCAACCTTCAAACAACCTGCTTCCGGGCCGTTGAACCATTGTTCAATATTCAACTATAACAAAACACCTAAATATGTTATAGTCCACTATGACATATAATGAACCATATAGAAGAAATCATCACAGAATTCCACAAATACCCCATCCCACCCCTATTCAAAAGAGAACTATCCATCCCAGCCGACACCGACAAAGTAATCACACTCATCGGCCCGAGACGCACCTGAAAAACATACTATCTATTCCAGGTAATCCAGCAACTGCTGGACGAAGGCATGGAAAAAAAAACGAATATTTTACATAAACTTTGAAGACGAACGGCTCAGCGAACTGACAAGAAGCGACCTCTCAACAATCATCGAGCTATACCACAAGATAAATCCGGGTGCTGACATCCTTTATCTATTCTTTGATGAAATCCAGGAGATAGATGGCTGGGAGCGGTTCGTCAGAAGGCTCACCGAAATGAAAAATGTCAAAATATTCCTGACAGGCTCATCCTCCAAACTGCTATCCTGGGAAATAGGGACATTCGCCGAGAGGTGTGCTCAAGAAGTAAAAATGAGCTTGACGAAGGCGTTGAACTGATTAATAAGTTGAAAAAATGACATCCTTAGTCTTTGATACTGATGTTCTCAGTACATTTGGCAAGATAAAACGGCTTGACCTTTTGGAAAAGTTATTCCCTGATGCAGACTCTCAATTCCAACCTCAGTCAATAATGAACTTTTCAAGGCAAAGGATTGCGGATATGAGTTCGTTGATTATACAACAGACTCCCGGATTTTTGAAGTCACACTACTTGGACAAGAAGAAGTAGGTTTTTTAGAAAAACTGCGTGATGAACGGCGAAAGTTGGGACCTGGTGAATTGGAATGCATATCCATTTGCAAACACCGGGACAGCGTTTTGGTTACAAATGATACGGCTGCAATATCAGGGCACATCTTGGCACAGGGAGAGATGGTAGGGAATACGGGCGTTGACCGACCTGAGGGGTATATCGGGACTGCGGTGGAACAGGTGGAGGCTGTGGTGGAGCGGTTGAGGGGGGGGCATTAATGCGAGAAGTGAGTGATGAAGTAAAGTCTGCTGTATAACAATTAATAGAAAATTAACCGCAGATTAACGCGGATAAACGTAGATATGAGGCAGCAAATCTGCGTTCGTTCTTTTACGATTGGTCTTTAGGCATTGTTGGTATTTTATATATAGTTGTATATAATTATTAGTATGAATATACAAATATATAACGATGTTAAAACAATATCACAAGATTAATAAGCTATGAGTTTTTAGGATTTATTAAATATTCAGTAAATATCTTGAACGAAAGTGTCAGGATGATTTCAGGATTTACGCAATTTCATAATTTGAATTCCAGTGTGGGATGCAAGATGAAAAATAAGCGCTATGATAATATAAAGTATATCCTTACAAAAAATGTAAGAAGTAGTGGGAATAGCATAATTCACAACTGGATATCGATGCTGTTGACTGGCATTTGTGGGACTACGGCGGGCGCAGCGGCGATGTGGGTGAGTGGCGGTGCGGGTTGTGCAGTTAAACAGTATAAAGAATGAAATTAAAACATGAGGTTGCTACTATTAACGTTAACAAAAATGCGATGATTGGTTTGGTATTTTTAATACTAATTATTTTCATTTTCGCTGTACCAGCCTTTACAGAAACAGATCTCGCTCAGGAGATCGAGGATGAAAACATTGTGAACAGCAGTGGCAATAATACCGGTGACCAGGCTGCGGGGCTTAACGATACCACTAATAGATCGGCAGGTCCGGTTTCAATTCCACTTGAAAAACCACCATTTATTGATTAAGGAGAATACAAATATGATGATGAGAAGTAAAATAATTGTATCGATTGCATTTCTTTGCATGTTTTTTCTTACGGGAAGTGCGAGTGCAGCAGTTGATTTTCCGGCAGATGAAGCAGGGATAGCAGCGTATGTAAAAGCATCGCCAAGTATAGATCTCAATGAAGCAAAATCGGCATTTGTATCTATTGAGCGCGAGACAGAGGATTACATTATTGGGACAGTTGAAATGTGGGGCCATACAGAAGAGCAACAACCGCATGTATATGTCAGTAAAGATGGATGGATTGTTGCTTATTATCCGAATAATAGACCATCAAGCTGGATCATTCCATGGTACTCCTATAGTACAATACCAAATGGTAATACAACATTGTCTGACGCAGTCAATATATTAGTAAATAAAGTTGGAGGAAGCAACGCCGATTTAAATTATTATAATTTTAATTTCCCAGATGCTACAAAAATTATATTAATCGCTGAATCTACAACAAGTTCAAATTATTTCAATGTAACAGTACCAAATTCCTTCTCATTATATGAAGCTGGATGGTCACATTATTATCCAGATACTCGTTATGGTGGTTCTGCAAATCTTGATGGCGTAACATTTAGTAGCGGAACTATTATACATAGATATGGTATTTTTGATACTTTAACTGAATTTTCAAAAGGAAATGAACACACAATAGCGGTGTCGTCAGGTAGAGGAAGTGGTTTTGTTGGTTTGGTACTGGTTTATGCTGAATAAACTTTTATTTTTCCTTCTTCTATTAGTATTAAGTGCGAACATAGCAGTTGCTGAGAATATCATTGATATAGACGCCGAAGTGACATTGAATTTAACCTTAGAGAATGCCACGATTGTTGGTAGGCCTGATGGTGAACCCGAACTTCTGGTAGTAAAGTATGCCGATGCTATTTCGTATCAATCATTGGATAATGCCACGTCTGTTGGCAGGTTTGATGTTGAACCCGATGTTATGGTAGTAAAATATGCTGATGCTATTTCGTATCAATCATTGGATAATGCCACGTCTGTTGGCAGGCTTGATGTTGAACCCGATGTTATGGTTGTAAAGTATGCCGATGCTATTTCGTATCAATCACTTGTAAATGCTACTTCAATTGATTGTCTTACAGGTGAACCAGATGTTATAGTAGTCAAATATGCTGATACCTTTTCATATCAATCACTTAAAAATTTTACTTCATTTTCAGGTATAACTCTTAATCTATACACTGGCTGGAACCTGATCTCCCTACCATTGATGCCGGAAGACACTAGTATAACTTCATTGATGTCTTCAATCAGTAGCAATTACAGCATAGTCTGGGAATATAACGCAAGCGACACTGCTGATCACTGGAAGAAATACGATCCGGGTGTACCATTCGGAAACGATCTAACAAATATGGAACCGGGTAAAGGATACTGGATAATGATGACATCTGATGACACATTGCCCATAAGTGGAACTGTGCCGGAATCAACTGATATTGTTTTAAAGACTAGCTGGAACCTTGTCGGCTTCAATTCTCTTGATAATAAGCCAATAGCCGAGGCTCTTTCTTCTATTAATGGAAATTACAGTATCGTTTGGGCATATGACGCAAGCGACACTGCTGATCACTGGAAGAAATACGATCCAGGTGTACCTTTTGGAAATGACATGACAGATATGGAATCAAGAAAAGGATACTGGATAATGATGACATCTGATGATATTATAGAAATATAAAATATTAGAGTTTGATAAATTTAATTTAGTAATTGAAATAAAGTGAGGCTTAGAGAATGAAGCATTATACAAATAAAATATCCTTAAAGCTGCTAAGCCCTCCGAAAGTCATATCTAAAAAAACCCATGATAGTTAGATTGGAGGAGTTGGCTGTTGAAGGTCTTCTTGATCATCGCACTATTGGTATTTTTCCAGGATGTATATGCGACCAATCAGAGCAAGAAACCCAAACAGAGGAGGAGACCATAATGAAACAAATTACAATGTCTTCAGATGCCTTTAACGACGGCAGCAGAAGGGGTTGTTTAAGTAGACAGATGGCGGTGTGGATATGATCCTACGAAGGTTATTGATGCTGGTGTTCCTTTCTGTTGTTGTGTGCGTCATGAGTGCAGGAATAGGCGCGGCTGCTGTAATCACTGTTGATGACAGTGGCGGCGCGGATTTTACGAGCATACAGGCAGCGGTGGATGCGGCGAGCGAGGGGGATACGATTGAGGTGCGGAGTGGGACGTATGTTGAGAACGTGGATGTGAGAAAAAGGCTTACGCTGCGAGGCGAGGGTGTGGTGGCGGTGCAGGCAGCGAATTTAAATGATCACGTATTTGATGTGACCTCCAATTGGGTGAACATATCAGGGGTTAATGCGTATGGTGCAACTGCATCCGGGAATGCAGGAATTTATGTAGGCAGTGGCATAGCTCACTCTAGTATCTCCAATTGCGCTGCGTCGAACAACTACTACGGCATCTATCTGGATCGTTCCAATAACAACATCCTTGTTGGCAACACGGCGAACGACAACAACTATGGCATTTATTTGTACTATTCCAGCAACAACACACTCACAGACAACAATGTAAGCTTGAAAAACGGCTACGGTATCCGGCTATCCCAATCCAATAACAACGCACTTACGAATAATATTGCAAATGATTGTTGGTATGGCATACAAGTGTCTTATTCAAGTAACAACATGCTTAATAACAATATGTGTTCTAACAATACTTATGGTATCATATTATTCGGTAATTCCTACAACAATACGCTAACGTATAACACAATGGCAGACAACCGTTATAATTTTGGTGTCGCTGGTGGTATACAAAACATCGATACCTCGAACACGGTGGACAGCAAACCGATCTATTATCTAGTGGGTGAGTATAGCAAAGTTTTAGATAGTACAAGTGGTGCAGGTTACATAGGTGTGGTAAACTCAAACAACATAACGATCCGAGATATTACGCTTACAAACAACATAGGAAGTGTGCTTTTTGTTAACACCACACATTCATTCATCGAGAATATGACGGTCACAAACAACAATTACGGCATCCTATTGTACAGTTCCAATAACATCACACTTATAAATAACAACATCAGCTTGAACTATGGTGACGGCCTCCGGCTGTCCCAGTCTATGAACAATACAATTACGTGCAACAATGCCAACAACAACGGTGATGGTATCAGCTTGTATTCTTCGAGCAACAATATGCTCACAGATAATAATGTCAATTCGAACGGCTGGAACGGCATCTATATCGACTGTTCAAGCAATAATACGCTCAAGAGCAACACTGCGAATAATAACAACAATGGCATCGAACTATACTGGTCTAGTAGCAACTTCCTCTATTATAATAACCTCATAAACAACACATACGAAAATGCCTGTGACAATTCTGGCACCAACCAGTGGGACTCTGGCTCCGAAGGCAACTACTACTCTGACTACACCGATACCGACTCAGACGGCGACGGCATCGGCGACACCCCATACCCATGCGGCGGCAGTGTGGATCGATATCCACTGATGGTGCCTTATACACCTCCGACTTCTGATTATGAAAGCAAATTAATCCAGCAAATTGGCGATTTCAAAGTTTATCTGATAGAAGATGGCAAAAAACGTCATTTCACCTCTGCTGAAGCCCTCGAATGGAACGGACACAGCTTCATTGATGTGATTGAAGTCTCAATGGATGTGATAAATTCATTCGAACTAGGCGCTGACATCAGCATCACCCAGACAATCATAGACAAATACAATGCATTGGGCGGCGCAACCACATTTGGACCGCCAGCAGGTACAGGCGAACAATCAGGATATCCAGATAGTTCGGGTGTAATCTGCACCTATGTTAACTTCCAGAATGGCGCCATTGAATACTTCACAAATGGAGACCAGGCAGGGAATGCATATGCAATACTCAATCCATTCTTCGATAAATGGGCGTCCATGGAATATGCAAAGAGCGTTCTTGGATATCCCATTAGCGACATGTCTGATATTCAGACCTCCAGCCTTGGAACACCCTTTAAATATCAGAATTTTATGAATGGAACCGAAAGAGGAGCACTTGAGTACAATCTTTCATCAGGGGAAGTATATGTGATCCATGGTGCCATCTATGCCACATGGGGCGCCATTGGTTGTGCAAATAGCGTATTGGGCGCAGTGACAAGTGATGAGCTGGAAGCAGGCAAATCACCTCAAGGGACGACGGGAAGATATAGTAAATTTGAAAATGGTACTATTCACTGGATAAGTGACGACAATTTAGATCATCTACATAAAAATGAAGCTTTCATCACGTATGGTGATCTGGATGAATTTTACACTGGACTCTATGGGACAAATCACTGGCTCGGATTTCCGGTGATGAATCAGACAGAAGTAGATGGGCATGGATATTGTAAGTTTGAAGGTGGATATATTGAGTGGGATGGGAGTGGATATAATGCGTTTAATTCATTTGATGTAGAAATAAAATCCCAAAATGACATGGACAGATATACACCCCTAGAATCAATGAATATTTATGGTGAAATAATAGGTGGAACTCCACCATTTACATTCAAATGGATAATTGATGAATTAAATTCCATTGGTGAGATTCAAAATCATGTTGAATATCCTGGATTTTCGCCAGATAGGTCAGTCATCAGATTACCGTTTTTGGAATCCAGGATATACGAAATACAATTAGAAGTAACAGATTCTAATGGATATACAATAAAAACTGAACAAACACGAATTATTATTTCTCCTCAATATGTGGATTCAGGATTCCTCCCAAATCCCAACGGATATCAGTTTGTGAATTTTGGGAGTGAGGGCTTTTCATGGATTGATAATAGTCAATCTACTATTCCAATACTCTTGCAAACAACTGGAGGATATTCATGGGATTATTTCCGAAGGGCATTTGGATCAGATGAAGTTGAAAATAATGGAATTCCTTCACTATGGGCAATGAATTTCTTCTATAGGCGGTATACTGGGGCAGGGGAAGGAGGTAATTGTTTTGGGATGTCAGCAACCAGTTTAATTATATTCAATTCCGATAATTATAGAAATAACTTCAACAGTTGGGATTTAGCTGGGAGTACCGATTTACCATTTTTTGGAAGGAATCGACATTTAGATTCCGATGATTCATATCTGGATATTAACTTTAATGGCCGATGGGATTCTGATGAAGCATTAACCATTGATTATAATGATAATGGTATATGGGATCCAGCTCCTAGAACCTGGGGAATATTTCCAGATTTTATTTTCACACCCACAGAATGGGTAGAATATTATCACCCATTACAATATACTGCTGCATCAATAGAAGATAAAATAACTTACGGGAATTCATCTATTGTTTACAATGAACTCAAACTTCGCATGGCATCTGGAAATTGGATGCAAAATCCAATGGTTATAGGAGGGGGAAGCCCAGGTCATGCCGTTGTACCAATTAGAATACATGAATCTAATGACCATAGAACGGGCACGGTGTTCATTTATGATAATGTACACCCTGGTGATAATAATAGAAACATTGTATTTGATTTAATTGAAGGGACAGCTAGATATGGTAATGCGGATTGGTCAAATATCGCAGCAATTCAATTTTCATCTTTTCAAAGAAATGATCATCAGATATCGAATTTGGATTCTGTTCATAATTGGGCAGGACATTTACTTTATACAGATGCCATTGGGCGACATCTTGGGTTTCATAGTGGGGAATTTAAAGATGAGATTCCTGGAACCATTATTGTTAATCCATGGGATCAAAGCGAAAATGATCAATTTCTGGAAACATATTATATATCAAATCTTAATCTGAAAAGAGAATTGTATGGTGTTGATAATGGCGTTGCAACTGTTTCTATTTCAAGACCGAATAGTCTTGTAATTGCAGATGTGCAAGTTTCACCAACCTCAGTTGATGAAATAAATGTTCCAGCAGATGGCTCAAGTGTTGAATTTATTTCTGGTGAAGGAACTTCAACACTTGGTCTTATGCTTGATAGAGAAAACACAGAATTTTCACGTGTTGTATGGATAGCCGGATCTAAAATTGAATCCGGGAATGGAGTTCAAATATCTTTCTCAGATGATCTTACTAAACTTAGTATTATAAACAAAGGCTCACCGCATGGATATGATTTATATCTCGAACAAATCGGATCAAATCCTAGTTCATATAACAGCCTAAGACCAATTGTTATTGGAGAAAATTCAGCAGTATGGATTACTCCATTAGATTGGAATGATATTGACAACAACGCAATATTGATTGAATATGATTCAGGAAATGATGGTACAATAGAATCGAATGAGATGATTAATACTTACAACATCACCTTCCTCCCACCCATAACAACCATGGATCAATTTAATCTAACAGATGGCAGCACCCTCCCCATCAAATTTACAGTTAGGGATCGTATTACAAATGAGTTCATCTACGACGACACAGTCAATCTCACCATCACTAACTCCACAGGCCACCTGATAACCTACTTCACCAATGGCACAGGCACGGACAGCGTCAGGATTAACTCCGAGGAGGAGCAGTATCTTGCAAACCTAAACACCATAGATTTCCCGCAACTAACAATTGGTGAAATTTATACAATTCAGGTGACTTTCGGAGATGTTGATACCCTTCGAGGTTATACCATCGCTCACTTTACTTTAATCAACGACACACCCCCTGCCGCTATCTCCAACCTCACTCCCACCGCCAGCACCACCTGGCTCAACTTCACATGGACCAACCCACTCGAACCCGATTTCAACCACACCGAACTCTACCTCAACGGCACCTTCCTCAACAACATCCCGGCGCCGCAGAACTACTACAATATCACTGGACTGCTCCCGGATACATCATACGAACTCAGCACACGCACTGTAGATACATCTGGAAACATAAACCTTACATGGGTCAACGATACTGCGTCAACACTACCAGCATCAGGTACAACTCTTAATCTATACACTGGCTGGAACCTGATCTCTCTACCCTTAATACCAGAAGACACTAGTATAACTTCATTGCTGTCTCCAATCAACGGCAATTACAGCATAGTCTGGGAATATAACGCAAGCGACACTTCCGATCACTGGAAGAAATATGATCCGGGTGTACCCTTCGGAAACGACCTGATAAATATGGAACCAGGTAAAGGATACTGGATAATGATGACATCTGATGACACATTGCCCATCAGTGGAACTGCACCGGAGTCAACTGATATTGATTTAAAGACCAGCTGGAACTTGGTTGGCTTCAATTCTCTTGATAGTCAGCCAATAGCCGAGGCTCTTTCTCCTATTAATGGAAATTACAGTATCGTTTGGGCATATGACGCAAGCGACACTGCTGATCACTGGAAGAAATACGATCCAGGTGTACCTTTTGGGAATGACCTTATAAATGTAGAACCTGGAAGAGGGTACTGGATAATGATGACATCCGAGGGTATTTTGAAAATATAAATCTTGAGTATCTGAGAATCAAAAAGGAGGAAGCTATATCTTGAACCGCATACTGGAATTTGCCAAAACTGAAAAGGAACAGTTATCGAATAATAAACATGCACTATCGACAGTTATTTCCATTGGAGGAATTGTATGTCTCATCAAATGAACCGATGGCTATTGGTATTGGGAGTTATAATAATAGCCATAGTTAGCGTAATAGGAGTTGCACAGGCAGAGACACCTATTGAGTATGGAGAAACGATTTCAGGCTCGATCAACTATTCTACTGAGATTGACACATACACCTTCTCTGCTAATTCCAATGATACAGTTACTATCAGGATAGACGGGCCTTCATCTCGCTATGATCTAAATATTGAAATCAGGCTCTATGCACCAAACGGAACCTCGCTAACGAGCCAGTGGAGTTTTGACAACCTTGAAATGCTGCATACTCTGCCTGACAATGGGGAATACAAGATCATGATATGTGACAGCGG
>Ga0255366_10237_pt1 | contig 11235 bp, 8 predicted proteins | sample ANMaggSeSYBR01C4_FD_182086 | JGI IMG/M metagenome (GOLD analysis project Ga0255366, IMG submission 182086) | Sediment cell enrichment communities from methane seep in Santa Monica Basin, California, United Staets - ANME aggregate JGI... | ecosystem: Environmental > Aquatic > Marine > Cold seeps >... | reverse complement strand
CGACACGGGCGCTGTCAAAGCTGTGCAGAAACATATTCATGCGGCATAATGCCCAAGTACTGCCGTTTGATTCCTGTCCGAAAAGGGCAAAGTTCCGGTCGCCAACCTCTCTCGCCGCCTGAATCAAAAGACCTCCCGATCCGCAGGCAGGGTCACAGATGCGATCACCCGGTTTTGGTCCGGCAAGCCTGGCGACAAGTTCAGTTACTTTGAGCGGGGTAAAGAACTTTCCGGCCTTCTTTCCGGAGTCGGAAGCAAAGCGTTCAATAAGATAGATATAGGTGTTACCAATAACATCCTCTGAAACTCGGCTTGGCCTCATGTCCAGTTGTGGCTTGTGAAAATCTTCAAGAAGTTGCTTCAGCCATCTGTTTCTGTCTTTGGTTTTTCCAAGATTCGCTTCGCTGTTGAAATCAATATTACGGAAAACGCCTTCAAGCTTGCTTTTGTTAGATTCTTCAATGTAGTCGAGAACAATATTGATAAGTTCTCCGATATTGGCCGCAGCTCTGCGTTCGTAAAGACTGTAATAGGTGGCAGGGAACTCGTCCAGTACAGTTTTCCGTCCTGTTTTCTCATCTTTTTCAGTTAATTTGATTATAGGGAGAACAAAACGTTCACGTTCCAGTTTTCGGCGAATTCTGATATCATCATCACCATACTGTTTCTGATAGGCTTCATAGTGATCCTGCCATAGATCTGAAATGTATTTTAAGAACAACATCACAAGGATGTAGTCCTTGTATTGAGCAGGATCTACCACTCCTCGGAAGGTGTCGCATGCGGCCCATGCCGCATTGTTGATATCTTTTTGATCGATTTGACTGCTCATGTTTTTATTCCTCTTTTGCAAATTGCATTAGTACTGTTGAAATGTATTGCTCCCGCTTTTCTGACAGCGTACCCAGAATCGCCCGTTCCCGTGCAGATAACTTTGCCAGTTCCACGATGTTTTTTTGTTGTTCCAGGGTAGGCAGGTAAACTTCCAGGTTTTCGATGGCCTGCTTGCTGATCATTTTTTGCACTGTCCCCTTGGCCCTACTTGCCAGAAATATTTGGGCATCCCTTTGGCTGATATACCAATTCAGGTATTCCGGCAGGATTTTATCAGGATTTGTAATTCTGATCCTGAACAGAGGTGCTGCAACAACAGCCTTGCCTGGATCTTCAAGAAGAATAGCAGCGGTTGTAATCTGACCTCTCGACCTGAACACCAGGTCACCTTTTTGAGCCAAATGATGTTCTTTAACTGTCTCCATTTCAATCTTGACCAGCTTCTTGCAACTTACAGTATTATCCTGAAGTAAATCCTTCATCTGGATAACAGCAACCTCTCCAACCCTTGAGGCTTCGAGGCGAGACCGAAATGAATACCCCATCTGCACTGTCGCTAATTGTTTTATTTTTAATTTCATAAACGCACCTTGCATTATGCTGTAATGTTATTTCTGTATAATATGCGAATTATAAAACTGTTTGTCAACAGTCAAAATGCAAAAATGGTATTTCTGCAAAACATATTTTTCCTAAAACATAGAGGCGTTCCTTAGGGATCAAAAATGGTAGTATTTCTTTTAAATTTTTGACTTTATACTTGCATGGTGATAACTACATCAAATATCAGTGAATCCGTTCTAAGGAACGGGGGACGAAACCACTTAAGTTGGTAGCCGGGATTGAGGGATTGATATGCTTAATATAACAGCGGCAAGAAGGGGACGGCGTCAATCACTGGAGCTTAATATGGCGCCTTTGATAGACATGGTTTTTATTCTGTTGATCTTTTTTCTCGTTACCACAAGTTTTGTAAAAGAGACGGGAATTGATATAAACAGGCCAACTGCAAGTACTGCGGTCAGTAAAGAAAAAGGAAGCATACTGGTTGGTATTGCAAAGGATGGCAGGGTATACATGGATAAGAGAGAAATTGATATCCGTGCGGTCAGGGCCAATGTGGAGCGCGCCCTTGCTGAAAACCCTGAAAGCCAGGTGGTGGTGGTTGCAGATAAGGAAAGTCAGACAGGAGTTGTGATCATGGCGATGGACGGGTGCAGACTCGCCGGCGCAAACAATGTGAGTTTGGCGGCAGGTTTACCGGGAAAATGATGAATCGGGATTTGCAAGAGACAAAGGCGTATTTTTTATGGGGAACAGCGGGTTTGTTGTCCCTGGTATTAAACATGGTTTTATTTAGCTTAATGCCGGCGCTGATCTGTGATGCCCCTGGGAAAAAAGAGGGCAGAGAAGATTTTCAGGTAGTTAACATGGTCAGAATAAAACCACCTGATCCGGAAGTGAAAAAACCTGAGAAAAAAGTTGAACCAAAAAAAATTACAGACATAAAGCAGCCGTTGCATCAAAAAAAGATTGAACTTCCGAAAGTTGCCTTTGAAATAAATAGAAAGCTTCCGGGTGGTCCGGCTTTTTTGCCTTCTCCGCCTATGGCGACATTAGATTTTTCTCATTTTGGGTTAAAAGGTGCATATGAAATCGGAGAAATTGACGGGCCTCTTGTTGCTATTGCTCAGGTCCCGCCTGTATATCCGCTCAGAGCGAAAACCAGGGGTATTGAGGGATGGGTTAAGGTAAAATTTCTGGTAAACAAACAGGGTCTCGTTGAAAACCTGGAAATAATTGAAGCAGCGCCAAAAGATATCTTTGATACATGTACGAGGAAATGCGTTTCAGCATGGCGTTTTTCACCTGGAACTGTTGAAGGAGAACCTGTAACCACGCGGGTTATAACAACGATCAGATTCGAATTGGAATAAGTTTGATTTCTATGCTAATCCCCATCTTTCTAAAAAAAGCCTTTCTCTTTTTCTCGGCAATTCTTTTTTTATTTATCCCTCTCCTTGTATATGCCGGTGAAAAAAGCCCCAGGATTCCGCATGCAGCCAATATGGCTCTTTTTAAGGCCCATAAATTATTGGAAAAGAAAGATCCTGCCGGTGCGTTAAACATACTTGAATCCTTTCAGGCAAAGCAGCCGAAAGGGATGAAGCCTGGCGACGCGGATCCAAAGGGTTATCAGCACTATTACATAAATTTTACCCTCGGCAACTGCTATCTTGAACTAACTGACAGCTCAAAGCCGACAGCTCAAAGAGAAAATTCTTTTACCACCAAGTTAAATTATATTAAAAAAGCTATTGCCTGTTACAGGGCATCCATTTTTGTAAAACCGGATTTTTCTTCTGCCTGGCTCAACCTTGCAAAGGCCTACTACGATCTTGAAGATTATAACAAAGCAGGAAGTTGTTTTTTAAGGAGCTTTGAAACTTCCGCAGAGAAAAGGCCTGAAATCCTGTATTACAGCGCAGTATCTTTTATGGCGGCCGAAAAAAACAAAAGATCATTGGAGATTTTCGAACAACTTATTTCTCTTTACAAAGATGAAATCAAACTGGAATGGAAGGAAATGCTGGCCCAGCTTTATCTTGCCTGTGATCTTCCATTAAAGGCACTTGAGCATATTGAGGAACTCGCGGAAAAGTTGCCAGGGAAAAAAAGAAAACAATGGCAGGAGATTTTATTATATCAATACATAGCTCTTGAAATGAAATCAAAGGCAATGGCCTATGCAAAGAGGTTGACAAATGAAGACCCTATGGAGCCCAAATGGTGGAAAGGCCTGGCCCATATATATTTTTCTGAAGAAAGATACAAAGATGCCCTGATCCCTTTTACCATATGCAGTTATTTTGCTCCCCTTTCTGATCAAGAAAAAAAATTCCTTGGAGACCTGAACCTAAGCCTCGACATTCCTGTCCAGGCAATGCGCTATTATGAAGATTTGCTATCAAAAAAAGAAGATTCCGATATCTATAAACTGCTTATTCACGCCTATTTATCCCTCCACAAGCCTGAAAAGGCCATTGAAACCATTGAAAATGCCTTAAAACATTCTTCTCAGGAATGGCTGTGGATGCTGAAGGGCCGCATATTATATGAGAACGAAAGGTACAAAGAAGCAATGCAGGCATTTGAAAAAGCGGCAAAACAGATATCTGATCCCGGGCAGGCGTGGTTGATGACAGGATATGCCGCCTGGAATTCAAACGATTTGAGCAAGGCGCAGCAGGCATTTACAAAAGCGCTGAAGTACCCGAAACAAAAAGATAAGGCAGGGAAATCCTTACGCCATGTGGAAAGAATCATGGTCAATGTCGACAAGTCATAACAGTTACAGTTAGGGTAGGAAATAAGAAAACAGATGAAGAAAATATATCTTATTGGAATTGGGCCCGGCAATCTTGATTATCTTACTGTCAAGGCGATAAACACAATGAAAAAAGTAGATGTGTTCTTCCTTCTTGAAAAGAGGGGACAGAAGGGACATGAGGATCTGCTGAAGATAAGACAGGAAATATTAAAAAGATGTCTGGAGAAAGGGACATACAGGGTTGTAACTGCGAAGATTCCTGAACGTAAAAAAAGAGATAAGTCATATAAGGAAGGGGTTCAGACATGGCGTCAACAAAAAGCAGAAGTTATGACTGAATTGATTAAAAACAAGATGAAAGATGGTGAAAACAGCGCCTTTCTTGTCTGGGGCGATCCATCGCTATATGATGGACATATAGAAATCCTGCAGCATATCCTTAAACAAGGAGCAGTAAATTTTGAGTATGAGGTGATAGCAGGAATAACCAGCGTTCAGATATTAGCAGAAAAGCATAAAATCCCCTTAAACCGTATAGGGGAGACTATCGTAATTACAACGGGCAGAAGACTGAAAGAATACTCACCTGCTGAGGTTAGAAATATTGCCGTATTGTTAGATTCTTATTCTACCTTTAAGCATTTTAAGGATGAGGATCTTGACATCTATTGGGGCGGATATCTGGGAACTGATGATGAAATCCTGCTTTCAGGGAAGCTAAAGGATATAATTGAGGATCTTAAAAAGATAAGAAAAGAGGCTAAAAAGAAAAAAGGCTGGCTTATGGATACATATATTTTGAGAAAGCCGGAAGGCTTGAAAAGTAACGAATAAACTTTACCTGGATAGTATAGGAATTTCCACTTTATGCTTAATGAATTCGGTATGATAGGATATGAGTGTTTTTTTTGAACGTCCAACATCGAACGTTCAACGTCGAACATCGAATGATGAAATCGCTTTGCTCTGCCTGTTTATAAATTGGCAGAATACCTTATTCAAAATTCGATGTTGGACGTTCGATGTTGGACGTTCATCTTTTAAGCCCGCCCGAAGGACGCTAATTTAAAAAGTTATTTGGTTCCCATTCATAGAGGCTGACCTGTCATATATCTGTTTTTAGCTTGTTCAGATGCTTGTTTTTTCATTGACATATTTATGAAAAAGTGTAATACAAAGATTGATTTCAGGTCGCCTTTAAGGCATAAAAGGGAATCCCGTGAGAATCGGGAACGAGCCCGTCGCTGTAGTCGGGGACGAAAACCGCTAAGGAACGGGGGTTAAATAACTTTCCCGTTATTGCGCTCAGATTTAGGTCGGATTTGCCCGATCTGAGGGCTCAAAATCTTAAGGAATAGCGAGCTATTTTGTAGATTTTGAGTACTCCGATCGGGCAAAGGCGGCCTGAAGCTGAGATGCAAGAATGGAGAAGTTATTTAAATTCCGTTCCTAACATGTCACTGTTCGGTTTAAGCTGGATGGGAAGGCGCGGTAAGTAGTGTGATCCGAGAGTCAGAAGACCTGCCTGAAAAATTGTTTGGCAACCTCGCGGACAGTGGAGCTAATCATTAAAAATCTGAGGATAAAAAAGGGATATCTCCGGATCGATTAATTTCGATTTGGGGATTTTTTTTTGTAGTGCAAATCTTTCGTTGCATGGAGATCAATGTCAATTTTAAAACAGCTATGGATAACCGGTGCCCTGGTTACTTTTTGTGCTTTTGGGATAAAAGTGGGTCTGGGTTTGGGGGCTCAGATATACAACAGGACCGTTTCCCTCGATAAAAAAGTCATCTTGCTTGTTGGATGCTTTTCTATCTATCTGATCCTTTTCCTTTGCCTGTATAATGTGATTACCCATTACGGCAGATTGCTTTATTTCGCAGGAGCCCTGGGGCTTTTTTTATGGGGAATCAGGCTGCTTTTTCAAAATCCTGCTGAACATAATCATCTTTCCCTTCGGGTCGGCTTGCTTCTGATTTTGCCCCGCCCTGTGTGTGCCACGGTAATCCTTCTTAACCTGATCCTTGCATATTCGCTTTTTACCTTATCACCGCTTTTAACTACGTTGATCCTTTTTGCCCTTTTCAGCGGCATTGTTTTTGTTACATCTGCTATTATTTTCCCGTTTCGCCATAAAATCGCTTCCTGGAATTCTTTTCTGGGTATGTCCATGACTTTGATTGCCCTTTACTTCCTTTTTACAGTTATCATAACGCCCATCTATCCGGAAATAAAGGCAGCATTTACCATGGCCGCTTCCAACAGTCCGATAAACCAGATAGACCTTTTTCACACGGCTATTCTCGGAGTGATTATCTTTATTCTTGGATCTGCCGGATTTATAAAGACTTATTTTGCAAAAGGAGAAATTAAGTGAACATCTTTCCCGCGTTTCAAACTATCCTGTACACTATTTCAACTGCTCTGCTCTACCCTGTAGTGATCCTGCTCATTTTGCTCTGTCTCTGGCTGATGGTGTATGCCGGGGGCTTTATAGCGGAATGGGTAAAACGTAAACATTTCCGTTCCGACAGGCACCTGGCGAATTTTTTGGAGGATATTAAAAAAGCAGAATGTTTACCGCCTGAACTATCCGAAAATCTACCTCTTCACGTTACAAGTTATGCAAATGAATTAAACAATATTGTTCATGGTGATATTTTGTTCCGTGATGAAAAAGTTGAAGACCTGAATCAACGAAAGGAACATTCACTTGCAAGAAAGGTTGATAAGATACGTCTTATCGTACGCATAGGACCGAGTCTGGGACTTATGGGAACATTGATTCCTATGGGGACAGGCCTGGCCGGATTAACCCAGGGGAATATGGCGCAACTTTCATCCAGCCTTATTCTGGCCTTTACAACTACAGTCGTGGGACTGGCTCTTGGGATTACTGCTCATTTTTTTTCTGTGGTTAAAGAACGCTGGGTTACTGAAGATATGCGTCATATAAATCTGATAACAGAGGCCATGACGCATGGCATTGAAAAGTGAGCAGATGAGAAAGTGTGCAAAGTGAGCAGGTGAGAAAGTGTGCAAAGCCTCTCATTAATATAGCTGTGTTCAGCTTCAAAATGATAAGGGATTTAAATGAAATACCTGAAAAATAGCCGAACGGTACGATTGCAAAAAGCAAAACAGGAAGATCCTTTGCTCGGTGTAGCAAATCTTTTTGACGTAGCACTTGTCTTTATTGTGGCACTGCTTCTTTCCCTCATGGCAACTTACCAGATTCTGGATTTCTTCTCTGAAACGAGTGAGATTACTATTGTAAAAAAGAATGAAGATGGACAAATGGAGATTATCACCAAAAAAGGCAAAGAGATTAAGGTGGAAAAAGTAACTGACAGAAAAATCGGCGGAGAAGAAGGAATCAAATTGGGGATAGCTTATCAACTGAAGAATGGGAGAATGATTTATGTTCCGGAAGAGTGAGCTTGTAAAGCAGATGTCAGAAGCCAGAGGCCGGAAGTCAGAAAACAGGCTGCTATGGATATGTATAATTGCCCTCTGTCTATGTGTTTCGCTATCTTTTCAGGTAGTTGCTCAGGACAAAGATAAAATTACCCTGCTTGTAGGCGCATCCAATTCCTACAAGGTAAGCAAGGCTATTTCCGAAGTAGTTAAAATCCCTGAGGTGGCTGATAGCTATGATTTTCACTTTTATACTGACAAAGATCTGAAAAATAAAGAAATTGACAAGGAGATTATTGCCCAGTCTGAGATTTTAATTGTAGATATTATGCATCGCGACCTGGCCGGGTATGTATTAAAGAATGTGAATTTTGAGAAGACAAAGGCATATGGTGTGCGAAAAGGGGTAACAGAAACAGAAAAAATTCTTTCTGACCCTAAAGTAAAACAGTATTATAATCCGGCTATCAAAGAAAACATCAAAAATCTCCTTCTTTTTCTTCTTAATCGGGATTGCGGTCTTGATATTAACTATGGAGAGCCGCAGACTGTGCCTAAAACAGGTATTTTTCATCCCAAAAGTGACAAAATCTTTGTTAGCTTTAAAGAATATTTCGCCTGGTATAAAAAAAAAGGACTTTATAAAAAAAAAGGGTTCTGGGTAGGAATCCCTGATTTTTCCAGCAATGCCTTTCCCGGAGAAGCAGGAGATGTGGTAAGTTCGCTCATAGAACATTTAGAAAAGAATAACATCAATGCGTTACCTGTTTATTCTTTTCCCTCATATCTTGCGCCGGAAAAATTCTTTTTTGACGAACAGGGAAAATCCAGGGTTAATCTAATTGCAGCTCTTTCCTTCAAATTTGCTGCTATTGATGATGAAAAAACAAAGGAAAATTTAATAAAATTAGGAGTTCCTCTTTTAAATGGCATCAGGATATTTTCTATGACCATCCCTGAATGGAAAGAGTCTCCCCAGGGACTGGGGCCAATAGAGCTTTCTCATGCAATATGCACCCCGGAATTTAACGGCCTTATTGAACCTTCTGTTCTCGGCGGAAGGGTGGTTATGCAAGATCAGGGAGCTGGTAAAGAGGTTTATGTGCAGAAGCCTATCAGGGAAAATATTGAATTTTTCATCAAACGGATAAAGGCATGGAGAAATCTCCAGATAAAGGCGAACAAAGATAAAAAAATTGCCATTATCTATTGGAACCATACCCCAGGCAAACAGAATGTGGGAGCAAGTTACCTTAATGTCTTCCGCAGTTTGGAGGGGATTTTAAAGAGAATGCGCGAGGAGGGATATACCATCAACGGGAAACTCCCTTCAGAAGAAGATATAAAAAATCTTGTCTTAAAAAGCGGCCGCAATATCGGCTCCTGGGTTCCGGGTGAACTTGATGAGTTAATCAAGACCAAAAAGGTCATCCGGCTGCCTGTCTCTGAATATCTGAAATGGTATGACAAGATAGATGAGGACTACAAGGATAAACTCGAAGCCGAATGGGGCAAGGTAGAAGATTCAAAAATTATGATTAAGAACAAGGAAATTATCATTCCTTGTGTAAACTTAGGCAATGTCATCCTCCTTCCACAGCCTTCAAGGGGTTGGGGTGATGATCCGATGAAGTTATATCATTCCACACAACTCTGGCCGCATCATCAATACACTGCCTTTTATCTCTGGCTGAAGCGTGAATTTAAGGCTGATGCTATTGTTTCACTGGGAAAACACGGTACCCACGAATGGCTTCCCGGCAAGCAGGCAGGCCTCAGCCAGTCCTGTCCCCCGGAAGTTCTTATCCAGGACATACCCAATCTTTATCCCTATATCGTAGATAATATCGGTGAAGGAATACAGGCAAAACGCAGGGGACGGGGTGTAATTATTGATCATCTTATTCCGGCAATGAAAAGGGCCGGGGCTTATGAGGAGTATCGAGAGATCGCTGTTTTAATAGACGAATACAACGATGCCCTTACCCGCAGTACTGAACTGGCGAGAGAGAAATTCAAGAGAATCAAGATCCTGGTGAAAAAACTGGGGTTGGACAAAGACCTTCTTTTAAAAGAAGTAAATGAAGAGGCAATAGAAGAAATTGAGCATTATCTGCTTGAGTTGCAGGAGGCCAATGTGCCTTATGGCCTGCATACCTTTGGCATCTCTCCGCAAGGGGACGCGTTGAAAGAATTCAGCCTGTTGATCAAAGAAAGGAACCGGGAACTCTCTTTAAGTGAGATTGAGAAAAAATTGAGCCTTTGCCACATGGAGATAGATCGTCTTATTGCCGGCCTAAAAGGAAAATATATCCCTTCGGGCGAGGGAAATGACCCTTTGAGAAATCCCGAGGCCATTCCAACAGGCAAAAACTTTTATGGTTTTGACCCTGCAAAAGTTCCGTCAAAGGATGCCTGGATTCTGGGCAAAAAACAGGCCGAAGAGATGGTTGATAAGTATTTAAAGGAAAAGGGAGAATATCCCGACAAAATCGGACTTGTTTTCTGGAGCACGGAACTACAGCGCAATGAGGGAACTCAAGTAGGCACAGCACTTTATCTTTTAGGAATGAAGCCTGTGTGGAATAAAAACAATAAGGTAACCGGAGTTGCGCCCATTCCCGGAAAAATACTTGGCCGGCCAAGGATAGATGTTCACATGCAGACCTCAGGCCTTTTTCGTGATTGCTTTTCCCATGTAATGCTTCTTTTAGATGAAGCCGTGCGTCAGGCAAGCCAGTTAAAAGATGTAGAGAACTTTATTGCCAAACACAGTCAAAAGATAAAGAAATATCTTATAGAAAAAGGCTACGGCGAAAAAGAAGCAGAAAATTTAAGCAAAATAAGGGTGTTCTCTGCCATGCCGGGCAGTTATGGAACAAAGACGGCTGACCTCATTGCCGATAGCGGCCTATGGGAAAGTGATGAAGAGATTAGCGATGTGTTCATTAATTTTGTTTCCTTTGGATATGGAAAAGGTATCTGGGGAAAACCGCTCAAATCCGTTTATAAGAAGAACCTGGAAGATATCAAGATTACCATGCACACAAGGTCAAGTAATCTTTATATGACAATGGATAATGATGATGTTTTTCAATACTTGGGCGGACTTTCCCTTGCTGTAAAACATGCAAGCGGTGAATATCCCGATGTTTTAATCTCCGACCAGAAAAATCCTGATGCCGCCCATATTGAGGATATTGAGAGGACTATTGGGGAAGAGCTGCGTTCCCGTTATCTTAATCCCAAATGGATTGAGCCGATGAAGAAGGAAAATTATGCAGGGGCAAGGGAGATGAGCAGATTTGTAGAATTTATGTGGGGCTGGCAGGTAACCACGCCCTTTGCCGTTGATGAGACCAAGTGGGAACAGGTTTATGAGGTTTATACCGAGGATAAATATAACCTTGAGCTCAAGGAATTTTTTGACGAACACAACCCCTGGGCAATGCAGTCAATCAATGCCCGGATGCTTGAAGCCATTCGCAAGAAATATTGGGACGCTCCGGATGAGATAAAAAAAAGACTGGCTGTAGATTACACGATGAGTGTTATTGAAAAAGGACCTACCTGTTGTGACCATATCTGCAACAATCCTGCTTTAAATCAGATGGTGGTAAACATTATTTCTCTTCCCGGAATGTTGGCCC